>Ga0172367_10008825_pt1 | contig 11195 bp, 7 predicted proteins | sample Lak10m_FD_114542 | JGI IMG/M metagenome (GOLD analysis project Ga0172367, IMG submission 114542) | Freshwater microbial communities from Kabuno Bay, South-Kivu, Congo - kab_022012_10m | ecosystem: Environmental > Aquatic > Freshwater > Lake | place: Democratic Republic of the Congo: South-Kivu...
AGCGGGCGCGAGCGCTCCTGCGTGGCGAGTTCGCCGGCGCCGCCGAGGCCCCCGCGGAAGCGCGCGCGCGCCGCGACGCCGTCCTGGCGGGACTCGAGCGTGCCGCGCACACCTGGTTCACCGCGCGCCGCGACGGCGAGGCCGCGGCCTTCGTCGCCTCGCTGAAACGCATGGCCCGCGAACGCGCGCGCGACCCCCTGGCCGAGCGCGTGCTCGCCCTCGAGTGGCCGCGCGGCGCCGGGCCGGCGCCGCAGCCCTTGCGACGCGGCGCGCCGCTCAGGTGACCCCGTCGCGGGAGCGTCGCGGTGCGCCGCGCGGGACGCCCGCGTGGCCTTCGCATCGCGCCCGGGCCTCGCCCGCGTAGGCTCTCGCCCCATCGCCATGGGATTGCTCAGCCGCCGCCGACAGCCGGAACCGCTCCTGCCGCCCGACCCCGAGGAAGGGCTCGGTTCCTCGCTCGACGCGGAGGAGTTGGTCGTGCTCCACGAGCCCGACAGCCGCGAGGCCGAGCAGTTCCGGCGCCTGGCCTCGTCGCTCGAGGCGCTCAATCCCGAGGGCCTGCCGCGCACCGTCATGGTGACGGGCTCGGTCGAGGGCGAGGGCGTGACCGTCGCCACGCTCAACCTCGCGCTCGCCTTCCGCGAACGGCCGCGCACCCGCGTGCTCGTCATCGACGCGAACCTGCGCAAGCCCGGCGTCGAGCGCTACCTCGACCTGCCACTGCGCCAGGGCTTCTCCGAACTCGTGCGCGACAAACTGCGCGTCGACAAGGCCATCCGACCGACCTCGCTCGAGGGTCTGCACGTGCTCGGCGCGGGCGAACTGCCCCAGAACCCCGCCCAGGTCCTGCGCGGCGACCGCGTGCGCACGCTGCTCGGCCGTCTGAAGCAGGAGTACGACTACGTCCTCGTGGACACGCCGCCGGCGCACGTCCTGACCGAGCCGCACCTGATCGGCGCGGTGTGCGACGGCATCGTGCTCGTGGTGCGCCTGCGCAGCACGCCGCGCCACATCGTCGAGGAGACCAGTTCGCAGCTCGAGTCGATGGGCGGCAACCTGCTCGGGCTCTGCCTGCTGGGCGCGAGCGCGACCTGACCAGCCGGCAGCCTGCCGGCCGACCTCGAACCGCACTCGGCCGTGCGCGTCCCGGCCTCGAACGTGCACCTCGGTCGCGCCCGACGTGGCGCGTCGGCGCCGCGTCGGCGACCATCGTCGCCATGCGCCTCGCCCGTCTCCGCCGCGTACCCGTCCTCACGAGAGTCGTCCTCGCGTGCGCCGTCCTCGTCGGCGCGAGCTCACCGGCGCTCGCCCAGCTCGACCGCTCGCCGCGCGTCGCGACCTGGCGCGAGGCGCGCGAGGCGGGCCTGTGGCGCTTCGTCGAAGATGCCAGCGGCGCGACCCTCGACGGGGCGCGGGCGACGTGGCGCAGCGGCGCGGGGCCGCTCGGGACCGCTGTCGTCGTCACGAGCCTGACCTGTCCTCTCTGCCTCGCCTTCGGGCCCGACATCGCGGCCGTCGAGGCCCGTTGGCGCGAGCGCGGCTACGGCTTCGTGCACGTGGTCGTCGGCGGGCTCGACACGCCGCAGGACGTGCGCGCACACGTCGACGGACTCGGCCTGCGCGGGCTCGTGCTGATCGACGACACACGCGCGATCGAAGCGGCGTTCGACGCGCGCACGACCACCGAGACGTTCGTCGTCGACGCGCGTGGCACGCTGCGCTACCGCGGCGCGCTCAGCGACCGCGTCGGGCTCGGCTACGCGAAGGCCGAGGCCAGCGCGAACCACCTCGAGGACGCGCTCGCGAGCCTGGCCGCGGGCGCGGAGCCGCGCGTCCCGGCCACGAGTGCACCCGGCTGCCTGCTCGAACCGCGCGAACCCGCGGCCTCGAACGCGCCGGTGACGTACAGCCGCCAGATCGCGCGCCTCGTGCAGACGAACTGCGCCTCGTGCCACCGCGACGGTGGGCCGGCGCCGTTCGCGCTCGAGGACCACGACGCCGTCGCGCGCCGCAGTGCCATGATCGCCGCCGTCGTCGACGACCAGCGCATGCCGCCGTGGCACGCCGCGCCCCATGCGACGGGGGCGAGCCCATGGGCCAACGACCGCTCCCTGCTGCCGCACGAGCGCGACGAACTGCGCGCCTGGATCGCTGCCGGCAAACCGCTCGGCGACCCGGCCGAGGCGCCGCTCGCGCGTTCCTTCGAGCAGGACGGCTGGACCCTCGGTGTGCCCGACCTCGTCCTCGGACTGCCGGAGCCGATCGACGTGCCTGCGCGCGGCGTCATGCGCTACCAGTACGTCACCGTGCCCACAGGCCTCGAGCGCGACCGCTGGATCGCCGGCTTCGAGGTGCGCCCGAGCGACACGCGCGTGGTGCACCACGTGCTCGTCCACGCACTGCCGCCCACGGCCTTCGCGGGCGGGCGCCTGCGCGACCCGTCCGCGATCGACGAGACACTCGGCTTCTTCGCCGCCTGGGTGCCGGGTGCGGAGCCCGTCCGGTACCCCGCGGGCACGGCGCGGCTGCTGCCTGCGGGCAGCGTGCTGCTCTTCGAACTGCACTACACGCCGAACGGTCGCGCGACGAGCGACCGGACCGAGATCGGCCTCCACTTCGCCGACCGCGAACCCGACTACCGGCCCGCGCGCGTCGTCCGCACGGCCGGACTCTCGAACCGGCGCCTGGCCGTCCCGCCGCGCGCGAGCGACCACGCCGAGAGCGCCCACGGCATCTTCACGCGCGCGGCGCGCATCGAGGCCTTCATGCCCCACATGCACGTGCGCGGCGCGCGCTTCGCGTTCGATCTCGTCGCGCCGTCCGGTGCGGACGGCGCCTCCGGGGCACCGCGCCGCCTGCTGGAGGTGCCGCGCTACGACTTCGAGTGGCAGTTGCGCTACGAGCTCGCCGAGCCGCTGCTCGTGCCGGCCGGCGCGCAGCTCACGGCCACCGGCTGGTTCGACAACTCGCCCGACAACCCCGCGAACCCGGCGCCGCAGGAACTCGTGCGCTTCGGCCCGGACACCGACGACGAAATGATGATCGGCTACGTCGAGTACGTGCTCGACGTCGAGGACCCCGCTGCGGCGCACGACGAGCCGCTCGTCGTCGTCATCGACGCGCCGACGGGCGAGCAGATCCGCGCGCTCGACGGCGAGCGCGACGGCGTGGTCGAACGCGCGCAGTTCAAGGCGCGCTGGCACGCGGCCTTCGACCGACTCGACCGCGACGGCGACGGCCGCGTCGACGCGCGCGAACTGCCGCTGCTCACGCGGCCGCGCTGAACCCAGCGGGCTCGCGAGCCCGCCCGCGATCCGCACTCGCGTCCGAGCCTCGGCGGGAGTCCGAGGCGGGCGACTCGAACCGCGGCGCTCGTCCGCGAGCGCTGTGACTCAGGTCCGGCGTGCGGCACGGCGCGGCGGCGTCCGCGCCGCCGACCGCACGTGGGCGCGCACCTGGGCCAGGAGTTTCGACGTGTGCTCGCGCTGCCAGGCGTGGGCGCGCGCGGTGTCGGGCAGGCGCGCCTCGGCGGCGCGGAACGTCGGCCCGTGGGGCGCGCCGCCGTCCCACCTCTCGCGCGCGGCGACGGCGTGCAGGAGTTCGTGGAAGAGCACGAAGCGCACGAACCAGGCCGGCACCCAGTCCGCGTCGAGCACGGGGTGGATGCGCACCCAGGCGCGTTCGTGTTCGTAGTTGCCGAGGTCGATGCTGCGCCGCGGCGGGCGGCTCGGCCAGCGGCCGTAGCCGATCGTCGGCCAGTCACCGAGGCGGGCGAGCGGCTCGGCTCCCGGCGCACCGACGAGGTCGCGGGCCAGCGCCACGAGATCGTGGACGTGCCCTGCGGAGCGCTGCGCCCAGGCCGGCAGTGCACGCGGCGGAGCCTCGGCCAGTCGCGCGTCGATCCAGGCCATGAGGCGGGCGTGGCTCGCGCGCGAGCGCCGGCCGTGCCGCACCCAGGTCGCGAGGTCGCCCAGCACCTGCGCGTCGGCCGCCGCGAAGAACGGCGCGAGTCGCAGGCTCGTCGTCACGTCGACGCCACGGCCCAGGGGCCGCCGTTCGCGGCGGAGCTGGATCGCGTGGCGGCGCGAGCGCGAGAAGGCCACGGCCACCCTGGAACCGAGCGCGGCGGACAGCTCGCTCTCGAGCCGCCGCCGCGCCACCTCACGCTCGCCGTCGGTCACTGCGCCATGCTCAAGTCGAAGGGCTGGCGCACGCCGTCCGTGATGAACACCTCGCGCTGCGAGCGCTGCACGTCGAGCAGGCCCTCGAACGGGTTGCCCGAGGCCTCGATCGCGCGCATCGCGTGGATCGTGTACCGACCCGGCGAGACGTGTTCGATCGAGTAGCGACCTTCCTCGTCCGTTCGCGCGGTGTAGGTCAGGCCCGGAGCCTCCGCGTTGCTGAGGTTGACCGAGGCGCCGTTCATCGGCGCGCCGTTCTCGTCGTAGACGATGCCCTCGATCGAACCGCCCTCGCGCATCGGGAAGTCGCCGTAGTCGAACGTCTCCTCGCTGTCCTCGACGCGCAGGTCCTTCACGATCGAGGTCGTGAAGTCGTTGTGTTCGATGCGGATCTGGTAGTCGCCGGCCATCAACTGCGTCAGCGCGAAGCGGCCGTCCGCGTCCGAGACCGCCGTCCGCGCCGTCGTGCGGCGCGCCATCATCGAGCCGAACATCTGCGCCAGCGGGTTGTCGATGAAGCCGTTGTCCTGGGTCGCGACGCGCGCGCCGGCGATCGGCTCGCCCGTCATGGCGTTCACGACGCGGCCCGCGATCGAGCCACCCGTCGAGAGTCGCACCTCGATGCCGGCCGTGACCTGCCCGAGGCGCGCCTCGAACGAGTTCGAGACGGCGGGGGCGAAGCCCTCGGCGTCGACCTGCACGACGTACAGGCCCTCGGGCACGCCCGTCAGGCTGAACGTGCCGTCGCGCGCGTTCGCCACGTCCTTCGGCAGCACCGGCGGACCGTAGTGGTCGGTGCCCGCCGTGACGCGGCGCACGGCGACGCGGAACGTCGTGACGGGCTGTTCGTCGCGCGCGCGCAGCACGCGGCCCGTGATCTCGCCGAGCGGCTGCAGTTCGAGCAGCAGGTTCTGTTCACCCGCGTCGACGCGCGGCTCGCGCACCTCCGACCAACCCGGGGCGCGCGCGCGGATCTGGTAGGGGCCCTCGACGAGGTCGACCAGCTCGAACGAACCGTCGGCCTTGGTCGTCGCGCCGCCGCGAGCGTTCTGGATCGAGACGAAGCCGTAGGCCTCGATCGTCGCGCCCTCGATCGGTGCCCCGCCCGCCGCCACCACGCGGCCGCGGATCGAGAGGCCCGGAGCGAGGCGGAAGTCGACCTCGATCGTCGTGTCGTCGCCTTCCTGGCGCAGGTCGGTCTGCGCCGAACGCCCGAAGCCGGTCTTGTGCGCCGAGATCGTGTTCGTGCGCGCCAGGTCGACGTTGTCGAAGACGTAGTAGCCGTTCGCGTCGGTCTTCGCGAGTTTGCCCGTCTCGATCTGGATGGCTTCACCGAGGTTCAGCGCGCCGATCGGCATCAGCACCATGCGCGCGCCGTCGACCGGGTTGCCACCCTCGTCGCGCACGTAGCCGTGCACCTTGACGCCGACGTCGACCGTGATCGTGAGCTTCGTGTGTTTGCCCGCGGCCAGCGCCACCGGGCGCACCTCCTTCGGTGCGAACTTCGCGTGGCTGACGTCGAGCGAGTAGAACGGGCTCGGTTCGAGGCGTTCGAAGGTGTGGACGCCCTCGTTGTTCGTGCGGCCCTCGATGACACGTTCCTGGTTCAGGTCGAGGCCCTGGTCGGCGCCGCCCGCGGCGGCCAGGAAGGGCGCGAGTTCCGAACCGGGGCGCTTCACGACCAGCGACAGCAGCGCGTTCGCGATCGGGGTGCCGGCCGTGTCGACCACCTTGACCTCGATGCGGCTCGAGCGGTCGCCCGTGTCGACCTCGGCCGTGACCACGTCCTCGATGGCCTGGCGCGCCGTCGAAGCCGCGTCGCCGCCAGCGGCGCTCGCATCGGCCACCGGGTCCCGGGCCGCGGCGAGCTCGGCCGGCGGCAGCTTCGGCACGACCGGCTGCGGCGTGGAAGGTTCCTGGACGCTCTGGCGCTGGACGCGCGGCGTCTCTTCGGTCTCGCCGCCCATGAAGAAGACGGCAACGAGGGCCGCGATGGCGACCAGGACGAGCGGGAGGACGACGGTCGGGCGCATGGTGTCGGAACGAACGCACCCTCGTCGGACGGCGCGCGATCTGCGCGGCCGCCGGGGCGCGGTTAGGTGGGGAGGACGGCGCGGAGGGGGTGCTTCTTCCCGCCGGCGGGAGCCCCTGGCCGCTCCCCCCATGATCGGTCGGAGACGCGCGGATCCCAAGCTCCTGCCCCGCCCGTTCCTCCGACGACCCGCTCGACCCGCGCGCGCACACGACGGCGCTGCCGAGTGAGCCACCGACGGAGGCCGCCGACGGAGCTGCGGGCGGGCAGCCCGACCCCACCGCGCAGCGCGCTGGCGCGCCGCTGCGCTCTCGACCAGGCGGCGCGCTGGCGCGCCCCTGCGTCAGACGGCGGTCGCCGACGCGCGCGCCTTGACCTTCTCGGGCTCCGGGCCGGGTGCGATCGACTCGAGGTGCACCATGTGGCCGAGGAAGTAGGACAGGACGAGGATCGGGAAGTCGAGGCGGCGGTAGACCTCGATGCGGCTCGAGCGGCCGAGCAGGCTGGCGACGATGCGCGCGTTCTCGCCCGACTTGGGCGCGTAGATGCCCCAGCCGGCGCGCAGGCCGGCCACCGGCAGCAGGTAGAGCGGCTTGCTGCCCGTCGACAGGTCGATCTGGCGCCGCAGGCCCCAGCGCAGCGACGAACCGAGCCACTCCGTGCCGTCCGTCCAGAGCGAGAACTGGCTGCGCAGCAGGCCCGGGTCGCGTCGGATCACGAGCACCTCGCCCTTCTCCGGCCGGAACTCGGCGCCGGTCACGCGGCCCCAGGCGCCGCGGCGCACGGTCAGGACCCCTTCGGGGGTCTCGCCGGTCTCGCCGACGGCCGAGAAGGTGTGGCGCGTGGTCCACAGGCCACTGACCCGCACGCGGTAGACCTGGAGGGGGGCTTCGGTCATGGGACGTCTCGTCGGCTCGCGGCCGCTCGTGCGCTCGAATGTACCCCGGTCCAGCGCGGGGTCCCAGCGCGGCGGACGGGAAGGCGGTGGGGTCGCTGGGGCGACGCTCCGGCGCTCGCGCGACCGGGGCGCGTCGGGGCGGGGGCTCAGCCGTCGATGCGCTCGGCGGACTGGCGCCGAGGGTCGACGCGCCGCACGACCAGGTCGTCCGCGCCTTCGACGAACAGCACCTCCCGCGGGCCCTCGCCCTCCACGCGCGCGACGCGACCGATGTATTGGCCGACGCGGACCCAGTCGCCGCGGGCGAAGCGGGCCGCCGCGGGGCGCGGCGCCTCGGCTCGCGGCGCGCGCGGTCGCGGACGGAAGTGCGCCGCCAGGAACGTCGGCCCGTCGGTGCAGCGGTCGCAGGCGCCACACGGCACGGCCGGGGGCGCGACCGCGAAGTGCCGCGCCAGCTCGACGCGTCGGCAGGGTGACACGTCCGGGTCCTCGGGGCGCGCCAGGCGCCAGACGGCGAGCAGGTTCGCGAGGTCGCCGGCGAGCTTCTCCTGTCGGCCGACGGCGGCGGGCAGATCCGCCGCGTCGAACGCGCCCACAGCGGCCAGGTCGTGGCCCTCGAACGAGCCCGCGACGGCGCCGAGCGCCACGAGCCAGCCGAGCGCCACCCCGATGCGCCCGTCGCGGCGCTCGCGCAGGCCGAGGTGGCGCGCGAGGTCCTGTTCGTCGAGGTCGGCCGCGCGCGGTCCGAGTTCGACGAGGCAGCCGTGCACGCGCTCGACGAACTCGCGCGACGGATTCGCCGCGCGCACGAACTCCTGCTGGACGGCGAGGTCGTCCTCGAGCGCAAACGTCTCGCACCAGGCCGGCGCGCCGTCCCGTCCGGCGCGACCGAACTCCTGTGCCAGGGCCTCGATCGTGCGCGGCAACTGCGCGTGGACGACGAAGCGGATGTCGCGTTTGTCGATCCCGAGTCCGAACGCACTCGTCGCGAGCACGACCTCGCGCTCGGCGCCCATGAAGCGCGCCTGCATCTCGCGCCGCTCGCGCGGCGACAGTCGGCCGTGGTAGACGAGCGTGGCGATGCCGCGGCGCGCCAACTCGTCGTGCAGCCACTCGACCTCGCGCACCAGCGTCGAGTAGACGATGCCCGGGCCGTCGATCGCGGCCACGCGCTCGGCGACGCGCTCCACGCGCTCGCTGCTCGTCGCCACCGTGTCGAGGGCGAGGAAGAGGTTGGGGCGGTCGATCCCGCCGCGCACGACGAGTGGGTCGACGAGGCGCAGTTCGGTCTCGATGTCCGCGAGCACACGCGGCGTGGCCGTGGCCGTCAGCGCGAGCGTAGGCGGATCGCCGAGCAGGGCGCGGTAGCTCCCGAGCCGGTGGTAGTCGGGCCGGAAGTCGTGGCCCCACTCGCTGATGCAGTGCGCTTCGTCGACGGCGAGGCGCGCAACGTGCATGCGCGGGAGCGCCTCGCGGAAGGCCGGGCTGCGGAAGCGCTCGGGTGTGACGTAGAGCAGCTTCACCTCTCCGCGCACCACGGCCGCGAGTCGCCGCTCGCGTTCGCGGCGCTCGAGCGTCGAGTTCACGAACGTCGCCGGCAGCCCGCGCGCGCGCAGGGCCTCGACCTGGTCCTGCATCAGGGCGATGAGTGGGCTCACGACGAGCGTCGTGCCCGAGAGCACGAGGGCGGGGAGCTGGTAGCAGAGCGACTTGCCGCCGCCCGTCGGCAGGGTCACGACGCCGTCGCGGCCCGCGAGGACGGCGGCGACGGCCTCGCGCTGCTCCGCGCGCAGGGCGGCGTGGCCGAAGGCCTCGCGCAGCACGCGCTCCGCCCGTTCCATGTCGGTCGCCGCCATCGCGTCCGCTCGGCGCGCTGCCACACGAGCGCGCGGCGGCGCTCGGCGGCACGCAACGGGTTCAGTGCGCCGGCGCCATCTGCCGCAGGCGCGTGATGCACTCGGCGATCACGGCGGCACCGCGTTCGACCGTCTCGTCGGTCGTGTAGCGCGACAGCGACAGCCGCAGCGAACCGCCGGCCAGGTCGGGATCGACGCCCATAGCGAGCAGCACCGGGCTGGCCTTCTTCTTGTTCGAGCCGCAGGCCGAGCCCGTCGAGACAAAGACGTCGCGCTCGCTGAGCATCGCGAGCAGAGCGTTGCCGTTCACGCCCTCGAACGAGACGTTCGACGTGTTCGGCGTGCGCGGCGCGCCGGCGCCGTTCACGTGTGTGCCCTCGACGCGTTCGCGCAGCAGACCCTCGAGGCGGTCGCGCCGCGCCGAGAGGCGCGCGAGCGCCCCGGGCGTGCGCAGGTGCTCGTGCGCGAGCCGCGCCGCGACACCGAGGCCGACGACGCCCGCCGTGTTCACGGTGCCGGCGCGGCGCAGGCCCTCCTGGCTGCCGCCGAGCATCAGCGGCGCGAAGTGCGCGTCGTCGCGCACGTACAGGGCGCCGACGCCCTTCGGCGCGTGGAACTTGTGCCCGCTGATCGAGACGAAGTCGACGCCCAGGTCCTCGGCCTCGATCTCGCCCTTGCCCGCCATCTGCACGGCGTCGAGGTGCAGCAGCGCGCCGTGCCGCCGGCACGCCGCCACGACCTCGGTCAGGAGTTCGCGCGGCTGCACGACGCCCGTCTCGTTGTTGCCCCACAGGAGCGAGACGACCGACGTGCGCTCGTCGATCGCCGCGAGCAGTTCGTCGCGCCGCAGCAGTCCGTGCCCGTCGACGCCGACCACGACGCACTCGCCCTCACCGCGTTCGGCGGCGCGCTTCAGCGGCGCCGACGAGGCCGGGTGCTCGATCGTCGAGCAGACCGTGCGCGAGCGGCCGGGTCGCACGGCGCGCGCCGCGGCGATCGCGGTCGCGATGCTCTCGGTGCCGCCGCCCGTGAAGACCACGCGGTCGGGCGTCGTGCCGAGGAGCTCGGCCACGTCCAGTCGCGCGGTCTCGACCGCGCGCGCGGCCGCGACGCCCAGGCGGTGGGGACTCGACGCGTTGCCGAAGTGGTCGCGCAGATGCGGCACCATGGCCTCGAACGCCTCGGGCGCGAGCGGCGTGGTCGCGTTGTTGTCGAGGTAGACGATCGAGGTCCCCGGGCGCTGCGTCGCGTCGTGCATGGTTCGGTACCTGGCTCGCGGCGTCCGCGCCGAGCGCAGCCATCCCGGCGATGGTAGCACCGCGGCCTCGACCCGAGCCGTTCCGCGCGTGTGTCGGCGCGGGGAGCGGGACCGCGCCGCGCTCCAGCGAGGCACGGCCGTGCGACGCCGCGCCGGGGCACGAGCGGGGCTCGCTACCATGCCCCGCGCCATGAGCACCACCACCCCGCGCCCCGTCGCCGAGCTCGCCGCCGCACTCGACCTGCCGCACGACGTCGTGCGCCCTTACGGCTACCACAAGGCCAAGATCGACCACCGCCTGGCGGCGCACGACGCCCCGCGGCGCGCGCGCGTCGTGCTCGTCACCGCCGTCAACCCGACCCCGGCCGGCGAGGGCAAGACGGTGCACACGATCGGGCTCTCGATGGCGCTCGCGCGCATCGGTCGGCGCGCCATCGCGACGCTGCGCCAGCCGTCGCTCGGCCCGGTGTTCGGCGTCAAGGGCGGCGGCGCCGGCGGCGGGAAGTGCCAGATCCTGCCGATGGACGAGGTCAACCTGCACCTCACCGGCGACTTCCACGCGGTGGCCGCGGCGAACAACCTGCTGGCGGCGGCGCTCGACTCGTCGATGCTGCTCGACAATCCGCTGCGCATCGATCCCGAGCGCGTCTCGTGGCGCCGCGTGATCGACATGAACGACCGCGCGCTGCGCGAGATCCGCATCGGTCTCGGCGGCAAGTCGAACGGCGTGCCGCGCGACTCGGCCTTCGACATCACGGCCGCGTCGGAGGTCATGGCGATCCTCGCGCTGGCCACGTCGATCCCCGACCTGCGCGCGCGCCTCGGGCGCATCCAGGTCGGCGAGAGCTTCCTCGACGAGGCCGTCACGGCCGACGACCTCGGTGTCGCCGGCGCGATGGCCGCGCTCCTGCGCGACGCGCTCGACCCGACGCTCGTGCAGACCAGCGAGGGCACGCCGGTGCTCGTCCAC
>Ga0172367_10008829_pt1 | contig 11191 bp, 9 predicted proteins | sample Lak10m_FD_114542 | JGI IMG/M metagenome (GOLD analysis project Ga0172367, IMG submission 114542) | Freshwater microbial communities from Kabuno Bay, South-Kivu, Congo - kab_022012_10m | ecosystem: Environmental > Aquatic > Freshwater > Lake | place: Democratic Republic of the Congo: South-Kivu...
TGCATGCCCTTTTACTCCGCCTGTGCGATCAAGTAACGGTTGAATTACGGCAAGGAAAAGAATGAATTTGAACAAGCTGAAATAAAGAAAGTAATACCCGAGATAAGGTTTTATGGCTTTTTCTTTCAGAAGGAAAATAACGAGGAACAGTATCGTAAGGAAAAAATTGAAGCTGTAAGTCAGAAATAGTTCACCTCTAAATGCTTCAAGCGAACTGGAATAATGAACGGCAAATGCGATTGCCAGCAGTCCGGCCAATAAAAAGATAAAAACGACAAAGCGACTATTCTTCATCCTTCTCCTCATTCAATTTATTCACCTGCCTTAAAATATTGTAAAGAGAAATCCCGACAGCCAATAAGGTGAAAGCGATCGTAAACCATTTTTTATTGGACGGGAATCGCCCGTCCAGGTATTTGCCGAGGTAGGCCCCTAAAAAGATAGTGGCACCCATCTGGATGCCAATACCTGATAACCGTATAAATTTTGAAAAATTCTTTTTCGGTTGTTCCGCCATTAGTAAAGCGTATTCTCCGGTTCCTCCGTGCTTGACGTTGAAGGCGCAGAAGTCATTTTATGGCTTCCAACAGCTCCCATTTTACATGCCCCAAGGAATATCGCACCTTCTTCAATGTGAAGTTTGTTCGTGTAGATGTCTCCCTGGATATTCGATGTTTCGCGCAGGATCAGTAAGCCCTCCACCATCAATTTACCTTCAATTCTTCCTTCAATATCAGCTTCCTGACATTGCAGATTTCCTTTCAGCAAACCGTTTTCACCAATCACTACTTTTGCAGATGTGGTAATGTTACCCTGCACTTCACCATCAATTCGGATATTGGATTCCGAAATAATGTCTCCAATGATCTTCGTTCCTTCAACCAGTTTGTTCACGCGATCCGCGTTTTCAAAATGTGTTTTTTCTTTTCTGTTCAACATGACTAATAAAATTCATCATAAAATGTCTCGTACTCCTGAAGCAATTTATTCTCAAACAAAAGCTTCATATTTTCCTGAGTGATCACCATGATCGTTGCCTTTTGAAGATCGAGCAGGTGTTTCCTCGTCGATTTGTATATACGGACATAATTCTTTGCGGTTACATCATCTTTGAATTCTTGTACTAAAATCACACTTTGGTCTTCTCCAAAAATCTTGGAACTTACCTTCAGAGCATTTCGACTGAAAAACTCACGATTAAAGTCTGAAACCTTTGTTTTTGCTGCACTTGAGCTCTCTCCTTTATCAAGAAAAATGATAACCCATTGTGCTGATTTTTCGTCAAAATTGAACGGAGATTTTTTTGTTCTGTCCACCGAAGAATTTTTTGAAAATCCTTCATTAATGATTTTAATCATGTCTTTGGCACGCGCCTCTTCATCTGTTCCGGGGTACTCAACAACTACTTGCTGAAGTACAGGTAACAACTCTTTCTTGTTTTCTGTCATTTGCCCCATGCACATGGCTTTGAGCAACATGTATTTTGAACGGAACTTATTGTCTTTTTCCTGATCAATAACAGCATTAGCTTTTGAGATGACAGGCATGTACAACCCCTTTTTATAGCGATCAAAAACTGCGAGATATTCCTGTTCGGCAAGTGCCTCGCGTTCTTTCCTCTTGATAAAGAAATCAGGATCCCTCAAATAATTTGCATAATCCGAATTTGGATATGTCATCAGTATGTGGTCCTTTTCGGCCTCTGCTTGTGGATCCGTCGCCGCCACTAAAAGTTTATAGAGCTGAAATGATGAGGAAAGATCTGTTTCACCTTCCGTATTTTTTCCCCTGACCGCCTCAAATTGCTTCCGTGCCATTACCGGCTCATTCAACTGTTCTTTATAGATCACACCAGCACTGTAAAGCGCTTCAAGTAATCGTTCTTTTGACAGTTTCAATGCACTATCTGTCAACGGAATATCCTTTAGAAGTAATTCTACTGTCAACGTATCCTTCTGCACGGGTTTATCGGGATCAACAACTGCGCTTGTATCCTCTTCTGTGTCATCTTTTAGAACGACAAGTACTGTTTTATCACTACGGCGCCAGTTGTCTTCATTCTCACGTGTCCCCCACAATTTGCGGAATTCATTATACCCATCACTTCTCGTTTTTGGATTATTGAAGTACCATTTACTTCCGGAGCCTGTGGTCTGAACCATTGCATTCTGATTCTGTTGGAGTTCACGCAGTTTTTCAGCTTCCATTTTCTTCCTGCGTTCTTCATCGGCTTTGATCTGCTTGATCACCCCTTCGATAAAGGCTGTTCGGTCATCTTCACTCATCGCCGCAATGCGCTGCACACTATCCTCATAATTCGCAGATTCCACAGCCTTGACAAGGTCAGCAAGATTGGACGCTTTGCTTTTCACCCCTTTCGCATTCGGATAGGTATCATCTATAACCGTAGCGCAAGAGTCATAGTATTTCTGCGCTTTCACATAATCACGGTGCGTGAATGAAAGATCGCCGAGTTTTTCATAAGACATCCCTTTCTGCCGGGGATTGGCTGTTGAGTAAAATGCAGACAGCGTCAGCATCTCGACCGCTTTTGGTTCGTTCGATTTTTGCAGTTCGATGTCCGCAAGTGCAAAGTAGATTTGATCTTTGAATGGAGCGTTCTTCGCGTCACGCAACATTTTCAGCAATTCTTTTCGCACCTTTTCATCACCTCCCATGAAGGCTCTTTTCAATCGAGCATTGAAATGCATCTCATAAGGCGCATTGTACTTAAGACAAGAGGTATAATGTTTCTTAGCCTCAGTGCGGTTGCCAACCGACTCATTCAATTGTGCAATGATGTAGTGCACACGTGACTTATCTGTTTGGGCCTTTGCAAATTCCAACGATTTCTCAAGTGACTTTATCGCTTCCTTCGGCTCCTGCTTTCTCAACGCTAATTCTGCCTTGGTTTTTTCCAGTTCAAAATAAATAGACTTCGGGACTTGCGCGATTGGGGCATCTGATTTACTGTCTTTCTTGGCAGGCTTTTTCTCTTTTGACCGTTCTTTTTCGTCTGTTATGGCTTTATCGAGACTGTTCAGACAAAACCCTGCTTCAGTCAGTTTGTTGAGTTGCAAATTGGTTTTGGCCATCCAAAGATCGGCAATGTAGATTGATGGGTCATTGGAATAAAACTTCTTCACGAATGTGAAACCCTTCATGGCTGCATCATAATCACGCCGGTAAAAACTTGCGACACCAATCGTGGTCCAGTTTTCATCGATCCATTGATTGTGCTCCTCTTTTTTCAACGATGGACGATCATTGCTCGGCATACTGTGGCGTTGAATGACTTTCGTACATTTTGAAATAGCTGTATCGATCGCAGCATACATGCCTACAACTTGTTCTTCATTAGGCAATGCCTCAATGGGCAGGACCTGGTAATAATTTTCTTTTAATGAACCCCTGAAGGTTGTGAGGGATTGACGAATCAATTCATTCGCATTGAAATAACCGTTGTAATGAGCTGTGAGGCCGTGATAAGAACGATTAACCAGGGTATTTTTTTCTGTTGAACAGGCTGTAAGCAACCATAGTAACAGAGTAAAACTCCCAATGAATCGAACAATTCTATACATGAAGTGCTTCAGAAAAAAATGTATTTCAAAAACGTACGAACACCTTGTTTATTTTACTGAAAGTCTGACGTATTATGCAATATTCGTGAAAACTTGCTGAATGTCATCATCATCTTCAATCTTATCGAGCATTTTCTCAACTTCTACCATTTGATCTTCGGTCAATTCAATAGGGGATGTTGGAATGCGTTGAAGGTTTGATTTTTGAACTTCGACCTGCATGTCTTCCAAGGCCTTTGCAATCGTACCGAAGGAAGTGTAATCCCCATAAACAAAGATCTTATCCTCTGTCACTTCAATCTCTTCGCAACCCGCATCGATCAGTTCCAGTTCCAATTCTTCAGGATCAATGGTTTCTGATTTATTGATTTCAAAAACAGATTTACGGTTGAACATAAATTCAAGGGAACCATTTGGAACGACTCCCCCACCCGCTTTATTGAAATACGATTTCACATTGGCAACTGTACGTGTGGGGTTGTCTGTAGCACATTCCACCATGACCAGAACACCATGCGGACCTTTACCTTCGTAGATGACTTCTGTAAAGGCACTGATATCTTTTTGAGCAGCACGTTTGATGGCCGCTTCAATATTGTCCTTGGGCATATTTTCAGCCTTGGCATTCTGAATAGCCGTTCGCAATTTAGCATTGGTAGATGGATCTTCACCTCCTTCTTTGGCAGCCATCGTAATGGCTTTACCCAATTTCGGAAACAATTTGGACATTTTATCCCACCGTTTTTCCTTTGCTGCTCTTCGGTATTCAAACGCTCTTCCCATATGATCTATTCGTTAGTTGTGCAAAAATATAGTTTTCTTTTAATTGCCGTGTTCATCCTGATTTTGACGGATTCAAAGCATGAATGAATGTTTTTATTTTAACACTAATCCTCGGTGAACACTTGGAATTTAACTTCAAGTTGGGTGCTTTTTATATTTTTGCTGCCAAATTCATGTCCATGAAACGAATTCTGATCCTTGGCGCAGGTTTATCGGCTTCTTCCCTGATACGTTATCTTTTGAACAATGCTATTGACTATGATTGGGAGGTTCGTGTCGTGGATCAGGATCTGGAACTCGTTAAACGAAAATTAGGCGGACATGAACGCGGCGTTGCCTTGCATTTTAATGCACTTGACAGAAATGAACGCAAGCCGGAAATCGAGAAAGCAGATCTGGTGATTTCGATGCTCCCTGCTCGCTTTCACCCGGAGGTGGCTGAAGATTGCGTTGAACTGAAAAAGAACCTCATCACACCTTCCTATATTTCGAAAGAAATGCTTGAACTGCATGACAGTGCAATCGAAGCGGGCATTGTGATCATGAATGAGATTGGAGTGGATCCAGGGATCGATCACATGAGCGCGATGAAGATCATACACGAAATTCAGCAAAAAGGCGGCACCATTGAAGCTTTCCGTTCCTATTGCGGAGGATTGATCGCTCCGGAAAGTGACAATAATCCGTGGAACTATAAATTCACCTGGAACCCAAGAAATGTCGTTCTGGCGGGACAAGGCGGCGCTTCATGCTTCCTTGATCACAATGAATACAAGTACATTCCCTATAACCGACTGTTCAGTCGACTCATTCGCGTTTCCGTAGATGGCTATGGCGAATTTGAAGGTTATGCCAACAGAGATTCTTTATCCTACAGAAAAACTTACGGACTGGAAGACATCCCAACTATATTCAGAGGAACACTGCGCCGCCCGGGATATTCGGAGGCTTGGAATGTTTTCATAGAACTGGGAATGACCGACGACTCCTACAAGATGGAACGTTCAGAAACGCTTACGCCACGAAGTTTTCTAAATGCGTTTTTACCATATCACCCAACACGCACAGTTGAGGATAAATTCCGAGCTTTTCTGCGAAGCGACCGAGAGGCATTTTATACTAAATTTGAATGGCTTGGCTTATTTGAAGGTGCTGCTCCGATCGGCATCAAAGACGCGTCTCCTGCTCAATTGCTTGAGGCCATCCTCAAAGAGAAGCTTGTGCTTGAAGAAGGAGATAAAGACATGCTCGTGATGTATCATGAATTTGAATACCAATTAGATCAGAAGCGTTTTAAAGTCACTTCTTCCATGGTCAACATTGGCGAAGATCAGGTGTATACCTCCATGTCAAACACTGTAGGGCTTCCTGTTGCCATTGCAGCCAAACGCATTCTGACCGGCGATATTAAAACAAAAGGAGTAACGCTTCCGGTGCAGCCGGAAAATTACGAACCCATTCTGGCAGAACTCGCAACGTTTGGGATTTCTTTCGAAGAGTCCGAAACAGAGATCTGATTAAATCTTTTGTAATCCAAGCGCATTGTCCTTTCTGATGCGGCACGAATCTTTATCTTTGCAGCGCTTAAGCTCATTTCATGTCAAAGGATAAATTCACGGTTACAGCCGCCCTACCCTACGCCAACGGTCCTCTGCATTTAGGTCACGTTGCCGGTGTTTACCTTCCCGCCGATATCTTCGTACGTTTCCTTCGGATGAATGGACACGACGTTGCTTTTATCTGCGGAAGTGATGAGCATGGTGCGGCAATTACCCTTCGTGCGAAAAAGGAAGGAATCAGCCCCCAGGAAATCGTTGACAAATACAACGCGATCATCAGCAAATCATTTAAAGACTTTCAGATCTCCTTTGATATTTTCCACCGTACATCAGCGCCAATTCATCATGAAACTTCTCAGGAATTCTTCCTGAAACTTTATGAAAACGGCAAGTTCACGGAGGAAACGTCAGAACAATATTACGATGAGGAATTCAGCCAATTTCTTGCCGACAGATACATTACCGGAACTTGTCCAAAATGCCAGAACCCATCAGCTTATGGGGATCAATGCGAAAAATGCGGAACGGATTTGAGTCCGACCGAACTCATTGACCCTAAATCTACGTTGAGCGGTAAAACACCTGTGTTACGTTCTACCTCTCACTGGTATTTACCGATGGATCGCCATGAAAACTGGCTACGTGAATGGATCAAAGACGGAACGCTTGACGGTGCTCAACAGCATGACCCTAAAACCTGGAGAAATCAGGTGATCGGACAGTGCATGTCTTGGATCGATGGTGGTCTGCATGCCCGTGCCATGACACGCGATCTCGACTGGGGAGTAAAAGTACCTCTTCCAAATGCAGACGGGAAGGTACTTTACGTTTGGCTTGACGCCCCGATTGGATACATTTCAGCTACCAAACAATGGGCACTCGACCTAGGGAAAGACTGGAAAGACTACTGGACGGGCGATCGAAAGCTGGTTCATTTTATTGGCAAGGATAACATCGTGTTCCATGCCGTAATCTTCCCGATCATATTGAAAGATCATGGAGATCTCATCTTGCCGGACAATGTGCCTGCCTACGAATTTCTCAATCTGGAGGGAGACAAATTTTCTACCTCCCGCAATTGGGCTGTTTGGTTGCATGAATATTTAGAACGACATCCCGGAAAAGAAGATGAGTTGAAATACGTCTTGACATCCATTGCTCCGGAAACCAAAGATTCGGAATTCACATGGAAGGAATACCAAACGCGTGTGAATAGCGAACTAGCCGATATTCTTGGGAATTTCGTGAACCGGGCTCTCGTATTAACCAATAAATATTACGAAGGTGTGGTTCCAGAAACAGGGGCCTACTCAGAAGAAGATCAGCGCGTTTTGGACGAAATGAACGCTATTCCACAGCGAATCAGCAAACTGATCTATGCGTATAAATTGCGGGATGCACAGGCAGAAGCCATGAATCTGGCACGTTTAGGCAACAAGTATCTGGCCGATCAGGAACCGTGGAAATTAATCAAGACGGATCCGGAACGAGTTCAAACCATCATGAATATCGCTTTACAGATCACAGCGAATCTGACGGTCGTATTACAACCCTTCCTTCCTTCGACTGCCAAAAAACTATCTGACTTCCTGAATTTTTCTGAAGAAAACTGGGATCAAGCAGGATCACTTCACTTGAAAGCAGGGCACCAGATCGGAACTCCTGAAATTCTTTTTCAAAAGATCACAGATGAAACCGTGGAAGAAGAAGTTAACCATTTACATAACTCACAACCGATGGAAAGCACATTTGAACCGCAAAAAACAGCTATTCAGTTCGATGACTTTACGAAATTGGATATTCGTTTAGGAACCATCCTTGAAGCGGAAAAAGTGGAAAAGGCAGACAAACTTTTGAAATTACTGGTAGATACAGGCATTGACAAAAGGACCATCGTTTCAGGGATTGCTGAGCATTACAAACCGGAAGAAATAATTGGTAAAACCGTACAAGTATTGCTGAATCTTGAACCACGTAAAATCCGCGGAATCGAATCTCAGGGAATGGTCCTGATGGCAGAAGACGCCGAAGGGAAACTGAGTTTTATGCTTCCGGAGAAAGGGTTTGGTGCCGGTGGAAGTGTACGATGATGAGAACATAGACCGCTGCGCTCATAGAAGTTGGAACATAGACAATACTTTTCAATGACACCATGCTCGATGCTCCATGTTCTATGCTCAAAAAACCTTTAAAATGAAGGACCTCATCTCTCCATCCGAACTGCAGCTTCAACTTCAAAACAAAGAATTCGTTTTGAAAACTCAACATCAGATCTCAAAGGATTTTGCGCAGTTCCATTTGTTATTTGACGAGGAATTTGAATCAGAAGCACTTACCAAGTCAACTTTGGAGCAACTGATTTCGGAGCGCATAGCGGAATTGATGAAAGAAGGCGAAACACGTTTACTGCAACTGCTCTACACCATTGATCTTCCGGAAAAAGAATTTCTGTCAATTACAACCGATCCGAACTTCCTGCAACTCCTTTCAGAGAAGATTCTTTTTCGGGAAGCTTACAAGGTTTTTCTTCGAAGTCGGTTTTCTTTAAAATGATTCCAAATTAATTTGGCCTCCTCTTTTTCAATGTATTGCCTTACCTTTGGGGAAACTAACCACTCAAATGCCACTATTTCGAAATTGGTTCAGGGCTACAAAAGAACCATACACTGCATCTACTCGAAGAGAATTTGATATTTTCTTCAGCTTTTCCAAGATGAATCTCGACGGAACTGTTCCGCCGGATGTCATGCTTTACAACAACCTATTCGAACAGATTCAAGCTGCCGATAAACTAGGTTTCAAACGTGCCTGGGTTGGAGAAGCGCATTTTTCTATTCGACCTGAACAGACCAAGCCACAACCACTTCTTCCTCATTTCAATGGAGAACTATGTATCAATACAGATATTTTGCAAATCGCACACGTAGCTTATACTCAAACATCACGGATTGAGATCGGTTCGGCAATACGAAATATTCTGGTCAATGGCGGTCCGATCGCACACGCAGAGGCGGTTAGGAATTTCCTTACGATACAACATGACAATCTCCGTCGAACGGGAAGAAAATTGAATATTGGCTTCGGCATCGGCCGTTTTGAATACGCAAATGCTGTTTATGGCGTAGAGCCACGCAATGAATTGGAGCGAAAAGCATGGAGTAGTATCCGTGGACTAATCCTGAAAGAAGCCTGTGAGATCTTTTTGCGGCTATTGAAGGGTGAATTGATCGGTTCAAAAGATATTCCGGAGAAAAAACTCCTTCGTGAGGATTTTGATGAAACGAAATGGTCCGAACTATGCTCACTTGCCGGACAATCAGCAGACCTCCCGTATATGATCATTCCTCCTATCTGGAATTTCGAACCCATAAAGATCATTCCTGAAGAAGTTGAACTCGATTTGCTGGATCTGACTGTCGGTTCACATGACCCTTCGCTACAAGAATACCTGAATCAATTCCATCCGGTAAAAGTCTTCAACCTCTCGGTTACGCCCAATCATGTGATCGATGAAACACATGAACGACTGAAAAAATGCTTTCATCCATCCGGAGGCTCTTGGCAGAGATCCTACATGCCTAGGACGATCATGATCTTTGTGAATGCCGAAAAAGGATTGAGTGCAGCTCAACAAAGTAAAAAGGCAGCAGAGGAAGCAAAAGACGCCATGACAGCCTACTGGAAAGCTATGGAAGGAACTGTGGACGAGAAAAAAGTTGCTGATGGGATGGAAAATGCGCTTTATGGAAATCCGGAAGAGGTGTTAAAGCAATTAAACGAGCGTTTTCATCCTGAAGATCGACTAATGACCTGGTTTGATTTCAACACGAATGACAAGGAGATTGTGATCAGAAGAATGACTGATTTCATGGAATTTGTTGGTAAACGTTGTTAGCATGAAAAAGGAACATCTCATCATCGTTGGAGCAGGAATGGTTGGTCCGGCTACAGCACTGCTGTTAAAAGACAACTTCGAACGCATCACGATCCTTGAAAAACGAGCTAATCCAACCGAAGTAGGCGAAAAGCTCACAAAATCGCTGCAGATCGTTATCTCTGCGAAGGGTTGGCAAACCATCGAAGCTTTAGGTCTGAGGGAAAAAGTGGAATCCAATTGCATGCCTCTTCATGGTCGAACAGCCCACAAAAAAGGAAACACACAGTTCGAACCTTACGGTGCAAATGGGGAGACGATCTTCTGTATTTCCAGAAAGCGCCTGCATTTTATCCTCCTGAAGGAAATTCACAAATACGGTCAGATCGATATCCAATTCGAATCTGAGGTTACGTCTATTGATGAAGAACAATCCATCATTCACGTATTGAATACGTTTGAAAACACGACGCGTGAAATGACCTATGATCTGCTTTTAGGAGCTGATGGCGTTGTATCTTCTGTAGCACAACATCTTAATCCGGAGGAAGGACGAAAACATCACCTGGAAGATGTGACTTACAGGGAGATCACCGTAAAAGATGTGGAACTGGATTTTCGAACATTTCATTACGGCCAGGTTGGTTCGGCGATGATAGGAGCTTTTCCAATTAATGAACGAGACTACAGCCTGTTCATGGTTCATGACCGACCCTTGTATCAGGAATTATGTGCACAAGCCTATCAAGAGCAGTTTACGAAGGAGTTCTGGTTCGATCATGAACTGAATCGAAATATTTATGAACGACTGATGGAAGCGCAAGATGGTTTTCTGGGATCTGTTCAATGTGAAAACTGGCATCGAAAAAACCATATGCTCATCATTGGAGATGCTGCTCACGCGATTCTGCCCTTTATGGGTCAGGGACTGAATACAGGTTTAGGTGATGTGCATGACTTGTACGAACTCATGCAGGATGGCTACCCGGATTGTTTTGAAAAATTCGTGGCACAGCGCAAGAAAGAAGCGAATGCCATCCGCGAGATATCATCCTATCAGTTCCGCTACCTCACACACCGATTGAATGAGGAAGAGCTTGATTTACTTCATTCAAAATCTGACTATTACAAACAGAACGGCTTGCCTACCGTGTATGAAGCATGCGCGTTTACGCTTGAACCGTTTGCGGAAATTCTGAAGAAGGATAGGGATTTGGAAAATCGGCTGTGAAGAAGCGTCGGAAATCTAAAACAAAATCTTAAGTCCAAACCGCTTTCCTTACTTGTTAATTCCCTAAATTTGTGCTTCCATAATTGAGCTCAAAAAAAATGGATAAAGTTTCTTACGTTGGCAACGCAGATGTAAATGCGATCGACCACTTGTACAAACA
>Ga0172367_10008831_pt1 | contig 11189 bp, 12 predicted proteins | sample Lak10m_FD_114542 | JGI IMG/M metagenome (GOLD analysis project Ga0172367, IMG submission 114542) | Freshwater microbial communities from Kabuno Bay, South-Kivu, Congo - kab_022012_10m | ecosystem: Environmental > Aquatic > Freshwater > Lake | place: Democratic Republic of the Congo: South-Kivu...
GGCGATCTACGTCGTTCACCGCGAATCGCGGTACAACCCGGGCAGTTACAACTGGTGCTGCGTCGGACTCTTCCAGGTGAACTGGTGGTCGCATCGCAGTTGGATGCAGGGGGCCGGCGTCAGTGAACCGTCCCACCTCATGGACCCTCTCACCAACGTGCGCATGGCGCTGGTCGTCTGGCAGCGATCGGGTTCGTGGAAGCCGTGGTGCACCGACTCCTGGTGTCCCGAGACCTGACCGAGTCGGTGTCAACCGGTCGGAAATGGCCGTAGGCTCTGCGACCACCAGCGCTCGTAGCTCAATGGATAGAGCATTTGACTACGGATCAAAAGGTTAGGGGTTCGAGTCCCTTCGAGCGCGCCAGAGTGTTTCCCGCTCACGTGCTGCGATGGGGTGGAGGATCGGACACCGGCGACAACGTCGCCGAGGTGCTCACGGTGTTGCGAAGACGCCTCGACGTCGTGCCCCGCGGATCAAAACTGCCGTGGGTGCTGTCAGAAGCGGAAGGTGTCGACCAGGGGAAGTCGACCAGCAGGAGATTTCCTGGTGTCTGCTAAAACGAAGGTGCCGATGAACCCCGCGCCCCGCACCATCATGCCGTTCGCCGGCCCGGATCCGACCGTCTTCCGTCGGGGACGAGGGGACGCCATATGAGTTACCTGCGGTCCTTGGAAGCCGAGGCGATATTCATCATTCGAGAAGCCGTCGCGCAAGCCGAGAAGCCCGTCATGTTGTATTCGATCGGTAAGGACAGTTCGGTGATGTTGCACCTCGCCCGGAAGGCGTTTTTCCCCGCTCCGTTGCCTTTTCCGCTCCTGCACATCGACACGACTTGGAAGTTCAAGGAGATGATCGCCTTTCGCGACGAGATGGCGAATGATCCCGGTATCGATCTCATCGTCCACATCAACCCCGAGTGCATACGGCTGAACATCAACCCGTTCGAACACGGCTCGTCAATGCACACCGATCTTTGGAAAACGGAAGGTCTCAGACAGGCACTGGACCAAAATGGCTTCGACCTCGCTTTCGAGGGTGCACGTCGAGACGAGGAGAGGTCACGGGCCAAAGAGAGGGTCTTCTCGTTCCGAACGTCGCAACATGTGTGGGATCCGAAGAATCAAAGACCGGAGTTGTGGAACGTCTACAACGCCCGACACGCTCCTGGTGAGTCCATTCGGGTCTTCCCCCTGTCCAACTGGACGGAGCTCGACGTTTGGCAATATGTCCACGCTGAGGACATCCCGGTCGTGCCCCTGTATTTCGCCAAGCGGCGCCCCATTGTCGTGCGAGACGGGATGATGATCATGGTCGACGATGAACGCATGAAGTTGCGGGCCAACGAGGTTGTCGAGGAAAAGTTGGTCAGATTCCGAACCCTTGGTTGCTATCCACTGACCGGCGCAGTGGAAAGCGAGGCGACCGACCTACCGATGATCCTCGCCGAGATGTTCACGAGCAGAACCTCCGAGCGTCAAGGTCGCATGATCGATCACGACCAAGCGGGCTCGATGGAGAAGAAGAAAGCCGAGGGGTACTTCTGATGCGGTCGGTGCCCGAGCGGGCCGCCGATGCCGTCGCAGACTTCATCGAAACCCAACAAGCCAAGGACCTGCTGCGCTTGTTCGTCTGTGGAAGCGTGGACGACGGCAAGAGCACGTTGATCGGTCGCCTTCTTTTCGACTCGAAACAGATCTTCGACGATCAATTGGCGTCGTTGGCGGACGATTCCCGGCATCACGGCACCCAAGGGGACACAATCGACTTCGCACTCCTGACCGACGGTCTCCAGGCGGAGCGCGAACAGGGAATCACGATCGATGTGGCGTATCGATTTTTCGCCACCGACAAACGCGCCTTCATCGTCGCCGACACGCCAGGTCACGAGCAGTACACCCGCAACATGGTGACCGGAGCATCCACCGCCGAACTTGCGGTCATCTTGATCGACGCTCGTAAAGGTGTGTCGACCCAGACACGGCGACACTCGTTACTCGTCGATCTTCTCGGTATCAAGAACGTGGTCGTGACGGTGAACAAACTCGATCTCGTCGGCTACCACGAAGACGTTTTCGCCGCCGTCTCCACGCAGTTTCTCGAATTCGCTCGATCACTGCGTTTCGAGGGTGTCCATGTGGTTCCGGTGTGCGCGTTGACCGGTGAGAATCTGTCGCTCCCCTCGACAAACATGCCCTGGTACACCGGACCTTCGGTTCTCGAAATCGCCGAGACCCTGCCCGTGCGCGGGCACGACTCTTCCCGTCCGTTCCGGATGTCGGTCCAAGGAGTCTCTCGTCCGAACCCCGACTTTCGTGGTTACATGGGAACGATCTCCAGCGGAACCATTTCGCGGGGCGATCGTGTTCGCGTGAACCCGAGTGGTCGCGAAACCGCCGTCGCCGACTTCGCCGACTTCGACGGGGTCCGTGAGGTGGCCGTCGCCGGCGAGAGTGTGTGCATCCTCCTCGAAGATGAGATCGATGTCAGCCGGGGTGATCTTCTGTCGGGGGTCGTGGAGCCACCCACGATCACCGATCATTTCGAGGCTCGATTGGTGTGGTTGGCGGAGAGTGAGATGATTCCTCAACGCTCGTATCTCCTGAAGATCGGGAGCAAGGAGGTGCGGGCGCACGTCGATCGTTTGAAATGTCGAATCGACGTCAATTCGAACGAGCAGGTACCGGCGCTCACTCTCGGCTTGAACGAAATCGGACTCTGCAATGTTTCGACTGCCACCCCGATCGCTTTCGACCCGTACGACGTCGATCGAAATACCGGGGCCTTCGTGTTGATTGATCGGAGAAGCAACAGCACCGTTGGTGCCGGAATGATCCAACACTCGTTACGCCGGGCCGAGAACATTCGGTGGCAGGAGTTGTCGGTCGGTCGTGAACAACGCGAGCAACTGAACCAGCAAAATGCCTTGGTGATCTGGCTCACCGGCCTGTCTGGAAGCGGAAAGTCGACGATTGCGGACGCTCTCGAAATCGATCTCCATCGCCGGGGCCTTCGCACGTTCGTTCTGGATGGAGACAACGTCAGACACGGGCTCAACGCGGATTTGGGTTTCACGGAGGCTGACCGAGCAGAAAACATCCGGCGGGTGGCGGAAGTCGCGAAGCTTTTCGTCGATGCGGGAATCGTCACCATCGTTTCGTTCATTTCACCCTTTCGATCCGAACGGGAGCGAGCCGCCGAAATCATCGGACCGTCCGATTTCATCGAGGTTTTCGTCGATGCTCCCCTCGATTTGGTCGAGAGTCGCGATCCGAAGGGCTTGTACGCGAAGGCCAAGGCGGGGCTCATCCCGAACTTCACCGGAGTGAACTCGCCGTACGAGACTCCCACCAACCCCGATGTACGGCTTGACACGTCGGCTTCGAGCGTCGATGAGTGTGTGCGGGTCCTGCTTACCGTGCTGGATTCACGAGGTGTTTTCGACCAGCGATGAGGGAGCCGTGGTCGGTCGAATGAGTCGGGCAATCGCCTCACGGATGACAGGGTCGATCACCGCGACGATCGCCGAGTCTCCCTACGATCGCCACTTGTCGGCCTGGCTACGAAGCCAGCCCGATTCCCAAAAGCTCACGTCCCCTCCGGTTGCCAAAAGGACTTCATGGGCCGTCACCATGACCTTGGCCGCCCCCTCGTGCGCGGGCGCTATCGACAAGATGGCCTCAGCGATGTGAATCGCCAAAACCGGCTCTCCCGAGGCGGCCAACACCGCCGACCGATCGCAGGCCGCCTCCACCCCCACGAGTTGCACCAACTCACTCGTGGCCTCCCTCGACTGAACGGGGTACAACTCGGTCGACGACTGCAGGTGGAACCATCCCATGTAGGTCTCCCAAATCGTTCGCACCGCCCACGCGACCTTGCCATAGCCCTGCCCGACCCGAAGTTCGGGCGGTAAGACGATTTCCTTCATCAAAGTGAAGACATCCGTGCCCGCGTTCATTCCCTCCAAGGTTTTGCGATGGACGAAATCGACCGCGCCATGCAAACGGGCCAAACAGGCATCGATCAACTCGGTTCCTTCGATCGGCAGATGCCGTCCAGGGATGATCATCCGCGGATGCAAAGAGCGCAACTTGTCCACGGTCGCCAAGTACGGCTCGACGAGGCGGTAGCGATCACCGCGCAACGTGTTCAAATTCGGAAAGTGCGGGAAAAGGGGTCCGAGCAGATTCGAAATGAGGGCGATGCGACTTCGAGGCAGAAAAACGATCATCGAATCGATGGTCTCGCCGGTCGCGGCAATCAGCTGAACCTCGAGATTTCCCGTCGTGAATTCGTGAAAATCCCCGAACATGACATCGGGTACCGGTTTGTCCTGTCGCATCGGAATTCCGGGATGTTGCCGGGCGAACCGCTGCGCGGCGGCCCCCGAAACGTCGAACCACACTTGGGCGGTTCGAAAGCGCAGGCTGGCGATTCGCGCGTCGTCCCCCTGACATGCCGGGTTGTTGGCCTGGGCGATGTAAACCGTTTCGGGTTCACGAAACAACCCGACCCCTCCGACATGGTCCACGTGGGCCTGCGTCGTCAAGATGTGGGTCGTAGGTCCCGGACAAATCGCGTCGAAAACCGCCTTGTGGTGCACGGCCTCGAAGCCCATACCGGTGTTGACGATGATGCGTCCAGCGTCGTGGACGATCATGTAGGCGGCAGTCGAACCCCCTGAACGGTAGATGTTCGGAGCAACCTCGTAAGCAACATCTTCGTACTTGGGCTCCAACAACTCCTTACCCGGACGGGTATCGATGAGAAAATCGACCTGCTGCTCGACGTCACCCGCGCCCATCTCATCTCACCTCCGCTTCGACACCGAATTTTTCCATGTAGGCCACGAATCGCTCCCGTATCTCTGCTGGCTGACGCCCGAAGTCCGCTCGCACGTCGTACTCCACGGTCGCCTGCCCCTCTCGCGAACGATTCTCGAGTCTCTGCTCGATCTGTCGCGTCGCCTGCTCATCGAGGGAGTGGCCGGCGAAGTAGAACACCCGCTGAATCATCGCTCGATCATCAGCCATGCAATCCTGGAAACGCACGTCGACTCGTCGACCCTCGGGGATCAGATGCACGTCACGCACCGCCGCCGTCAGCAACTTCTCGATCCGGTCGGTCCAGTAGTCGATGTACCAACCAGGATCGATCGTTCGATACGCCATACGCGCCGCGTAGGTCATCATCGTGGCCGCGGACTGAATCACCGACACTGGGTCACGATGAGTCATGACAATGGTTGCATCGGGAAAGGTCCTGAGCAAAGGACCGATTTGCTCGAAGTGTTGCGGTGACTTGAGGATCCAGCGGCTTCGCGGACGTAGGAACGTCAGCACTTTGAGCATCGTGTGCATGTAGTCGTAATGGGGCTGCTGATCGTGGGAGAGGTAGTAATCCCGCCAACGTGGGCAGCGCGCGACCCACTCCAGGTTGTAGGAGGAAAAGTCCGGCAACATCAACTCGATTTCCTCGTGCACGTGATCCGGGTCCATCGGGTGCATCAAGGCGACGTGCGGCGTCACCATCTGCATCTGCTCCCACTCCCGGGAACTCCGTGCATAGCGTGGGTCGACACCATCGACCCCGGGCGCCTCATGAGGCATCGCGATCGGTTCGTAACTCTCCCAGAGAGGCATCGAGCGCAGCCTGGTGTCGGCCGAGAGGACGTTCAACAGGTGGGTCGTACCTGTTCTCGGTAATCCGACGATGATGATCGGTCGGGTGATCCTGATGTCGTGGATCTCGGGATGACGACGGAGTAGATCACGCGTCAAGAGACGATTCGCCGCGTAACGCACACAACTGTTCCGCAGGGAAAGCTGGCCGATACCGAGACGATCCGGGTCGCTCGCAACTTCTTCCAGCCACATGTCGAGGCGGTCGACGAAGTCCATCGGACCAAAGTCATCGAGTCCGGTACGAGCGATGGCATCTCCCAAGACGCCCGCTGACGACATGTCCAGGGACAGGCTGTCTCCATAATCTCGAGCCATTTGTTGAATGTCGCTCAACTGCGGATCGCCCAGATCGGAGATGCGGATTTTCGTCGGCATTTAACCCCATTACTCCAGTTACTAACTCCAGATAGTAGTTTGCCCGAGGTGGAAAGCGTTCGGCTCGGAATCGTCGGTTGTGGAGCCATCGCCCAATGGCACGCGACGGCACTGAAACATGCTGGACGCACGACCATCACCGCCTGTGTCGACGTCGTGCCCGCCCAAGCCGAAACACTGGCGAAGTCGACCAATAGTGTCGCTTGCTCATCGATCACCGAAGCACTGGACGTCGGCGTCGACGCATTGGCGATTTTGGTCCCTCACGATCTTCACGAAAAGTTGGTCACCGAAGCTCTGGAGGCGGGCGTTCACGTCGCTTTGGAGAAACCAATGGCCCCGACACTGGATGCTTGTGAACGAATCTTGGCGACTGCCGCTCGGCACGGCGATCGTGTTTTCATGCTGACCGAGAACGCCCAGTATTGGCCCGAAGTCGTCATGGCGCAAAAGCTCGTCGCCGAGGGAGCGATCGGCGAAATCGTGACTGCGCGGTCGTGGCACAACTTTGGCATCACCAAAGAGTTCTACCCCAGCGATCAATCGTGGCGTTTTCGTCAGGCGTCTGCCGGTGGCGGAGTCGCCTTGGACACTGGCTCCCACTGGATGCGACCTCTCCGGATGATCTTGGGTGAGATCGACGAGGTTGTCGCGGTCACCGGTCGTCTGTGGGAGAAGATGGAGGGCGAATCCCTGGTTCGTTCTCTGTGTCTTTTCCAGTCGGGCGTGGTGGCCAGCTTCGACGTGATCTTGGCGACCGGTGCTGTCGGACTGCAACCCCACTTCCAATTCACCGGCACTACGGGTGAGATCGTTATCTCGGCATTGGGTGAAGTCAGATTGTTCGACGGCAAGGACTGGCAGGGCACGGTCGTCGGACGCGGGAATTACATGGACAGTTACGGGGGTGTCTGGAGGGATTTCGAGGCCGCGATCCTCGACGGAAAACCTTTGGACGCTGATGCTCGCTACTCTCTCGGAGAGGTGGCGGCGGCCAACGCCATCGTCCGTAGTGCGCGATCGAGGAAATGGGAAAAGGTCTGGTGAACAGCGTCGTCTTCGATTTCACCGGATCAGAGGTACTGGTCACGGGTGGGTCGAGCGGGATCGGCTTGGCGATTGCTTCGGCCTTCGCTGCTTCGGGGGCTCACGTCATCGTCACGGGAACACGCAGTTCGACCGACGACTACGAAAGTGATCTGAGACGATTCGATTACCGGCAGTGCATCATGAGCGATCGGCAACAGATTTCCGACCTGGCCGGGTCCATCGACGCTCTCGACGTTCTCGTGAACAATGCGGGTCAGGTGATGCCCAATGGGCGAGACGAGTACGACCCTGATGTTTTCGAGGAGTCTCTGCAAATAAACGTCTCGGCGGCGTTTCGCTTGGCACGATTACTCCAACCGTCTTTGAGCCGTTCCAAATTGGCGGGGGGCGCCGCCGTGATCAATTTGGCTTCACTCGCATCCTTTTTCGCTGTCGAGTTCGTTCCGGGATACGGTGCGGCGAAAGCTGCAGTCGTTCAGATGACGAAGACGCTGGCGGTCAGATACGCCGGTAGCAACATTCGTGTCAATGCGATTGCTCCCGGCTTGGTGGCTTCGAAGATGACCGCACCGATGCTGACTCTCGACGCGCTGACGCGTCCCCATCTCGACCGCACACCTCTGGGGCGTATAGGTGAGCCCGACGAAATCGCCCCAGCGGTCTTGTTTCTCGCCTCGAGTGCGAGTCGATTCATGACGGGACACACCCTCGTCGTGGACGGTGGATTTTCAGCGAAAGGGTAATCATGAACGGCTCGATGCTTCGTGAAGTGACCGACGACGAGGTCGAGACTTTCTGGCGTGACGGGATCGTTTGCCTGAGGGGGCTACTCGATCCGAAGTTGCTGCACGACATGAGCGATCCAGTGGCCACTCTCGTGCAGACGAACGGTGTCGCCGATCTGTCGGCGATGGGTGACGCCATCGCAGCGAGCGGGCAGAGGGTCCAACGCGAAGACGTCCCCGACTCGGGGCGCGGCAAATTCTTCGCCGGAGTCGATCATTGGCTGGAACACCGGGAGTTTCGGGACTTTTCGTGCCACTCCGCACTTCCGGCCATCGCTGGGCGGATCATGAGGTCGACTCGGATTCACTTGTGGGAAGACAGCGTGCTGTTCAAGGAGTCAGGCACGGTCGAGCGGACGGCTTGGCATCAGGATCTCGGCTACTTCCACTGCGATGGGACCAAGATCTGCACGATGTGGTGCCCACTCGATTCTGTGACCGAGGACTCCGGTGCGGTGCGCTTCGTCGTCGGTTCGCACTCGTGGCCCGACATCTATCAGCCCAATTTTTTCGTCTCGTCCATGGCGATTCCCGGAACCGAGGGAACCGCCGTGCCCGATGTGGAGTCGATGTCACAACGAGGTGAGTGCCGGATCGTCACCTTCGACACCGAGCCGGGCGACGTCACAATCCATCATGCCCGCACGATTCACGGTGCGGGACCGAACACCTCGACTCGTCAACGACGAGCGATCAGCCTGCGCTATTGCGGTGATGACACCGTGTATCTCACCCGGCCGGGCTCACCGAAGAAGGCGCATCATCACAATGTCGTGGAGGGTGCCGAGTTGCACGACGACGACTGCCCGATCGTGTGGCGACGCGGCTGACACGCAGGACTGTGGTCCGGTCGGCGTGGCACGGACCATAACCAGCGGTGAGTGGGCGCCGCTCAATGATTTCCGAACAATCCCGAGCACGTGGATCAGAGGAAGCGAACCTCGGCATCGGGTTTTGAACATCGGCCCACGAAGAAACTACGTCTGCGCATGACCCGCGATGAGATCGAGAATTTCGGCAACCCGAATCGAGTCTGAGGACGGGACGATCCAACCTTGGTCGCCCACGATGACCCGGCTCACGTTCTCGACCATCTCGATCGAAAGATCAGGGATTCGAGTCCCTTCGAGCGCGCGAGACGACCAGGGGTTTGCTTCGGAGACCGCCGGTCGTTTGCTTTTCGGTCAGTGGTTTGGTCAGTAGCTACGGGCTACGCCGACCGTTGGCCCGCTTCGAGAACATGGAGGCCGAGCATGGTGGAGGGGCCGTCTCACACCGTTTTCGTTTCCGCTAACCGTTCGGAATAGGCCCGTCGTGAAGCCGATTCAGGCTCAGCACGGCATCAATCGACCAGGGAGTCCGTATGGGTCTGTTCTCTCGCCGCAAGACCCAAGAGCGGAAGGGCGTAGACGTTGACGACGGTTGGCCAGTTGACGCTCCGAAGGGCTTTGTTGTCTTCGACTTCGAGACCACTGGTCTGAGCCCCGCCTCAAACCGGATCCTTGAGATTGGCTTGATCCGTGTCGATGCCGCTGGATGACCTCTGGGTTACTGGTCGAGCCTCGTGAATCCGCAAGGTCCTCTTGGGGCAACTCATGTTCACGGGATCAAGGACGGGGATGTCGTCAACGCACCAACTCTCGACGATTTGCTCGACGATTTGCTACCAAAACTTCACGGTCAGGTCCTGGTAGCGCACAACTCGAGCACCGCTGCTTCACCTGGTGCCAGCCGGTGATGGTCGGCAACGATGAAGTCGCCGTGATTCAGATTGTTGTGATGGCTCAGGATGATCCGTTTGTACGCAGGTGAGGACGTTCCGGATCCGAAGTGCCTTCCGACCCACTCGATTTTGTTGATCCAGACCGAGGGCTTGTCCCACGGTGCGGTCGACAGGATGTAGGTGTCGAACAGCCGCGACAGTTCCGTGAAGCATTCGACCGCGTGTCGCATGGGATCCGTCGACGCGAAGATTCCCGGTACTTCGTCGAACGCTGGCTCTGGTCTCGCGGATTCCCGCTCGCGGATCTCCGGCGCCAGTCGATCAATCCCCGAATGGAAATCGACCAGGACGTTGTCCGTATCGACGTAAAGAGTCGTCATCATCACCTCATCTGAGATCGCCGTATGAACGGTATCGAACAAGCGCCACGAGAGACTCGTGAATGCCGAACCGCTCCATCCACACCGTAAGACGAACGAAGCCTCAAATAGTCGTACAATCCTGCCATGGAACGCCGTCGCCGACTCGTCTTCACCCTCCTGACGCCGGTGCTGCAGATCTTCTTGGCGGTTGCGTTGGCTGTGCTGTTCGCGAGCGGGGCCGACGACGACCTGTCGGGTTGGGGCGACCTCATCGGAGTGTTGGTCGGGCTCGTCTTCGGGCCCGGTCTCGGCCTCGCCCTCATGTTGGGCGTCGTATCTCGAGCAGTCGGCCACTCACTGATCGGAGCCACGCTGCGCGCCTTGGTCGCGCTCCCCACATCCCTCGTCATCAGCACGGTCGCTGCCCTACTGGAAATGGACTTCTGGGTGGCATTGGCCATCTACATCGTCGGGTCCTGCGCCTTGGTGTGGTGGTATTCGGGTCGACGAAGTTCCTCTTGAGGCCCGAAGTCCTTCGTGGGACAATGTCTTCGTGCAGAAGCATCCACTGTCGACGGGCTTCGACTGGGACGACACTGTTGTTCCCGTTGGTCAGCGCAGTCGTCTGACCGATGAGCAGTGGAATCAGTTCGTCACCGATGGTTACGTGGTGATCGATCCACTTCTTGATACATCTTCACTTGATTGGATACGCGCCGAGACCGACCGATTCTGCCTCGCCGCCGACCAAGCACTTGGTTCGATGCCCGATGAACGATTCTTCATCGCCGAGCGGGGTGCCATCACGTTTGCTCCGCACCTCGCGCGACAATCCGACGTGTTGTGGGATGTCATCACGTCATCCGCCATCGCGCAGGTGGCACGGGACGTGCTCGGCCCCGAGGTGAGGCTCTATCACGACCAAGCCGTGTACAAGTCGCCGGAGAAGCCCCGTCGCTTCCCATGGCACCAAGATAACGGGTACGGATTCGTGACTCCGGAGCATTACCTCACGATCTGGATCGCCTTGTCGGATGCAACGGTCGAATCGGGATGCGTGTGGGTGGCGCCGGGTCTTCAACGGGAAGGAACACTCGAGCACCGCTACGTCGATCCACTCGGATGGGAGGCGTTCGGTGATCCCCCAGTTCAGCCGGTGGCGGCACCGTTGAAAGCCGGTGGCGCCGTGGTGTTCTCGAGTCTCACCCC
>Ga0172367_10008832_pt1 | contig 11188 bp, 8 predicted proteins | sample Lak10m_FD_114542 | JGI IMG/M metagenome (GOLD analysis project Ga0172367, IMG submission 114542) | Freshwater microbial communities from Kabuno Bay, South-Kivu, Congo - kab_022012_10m | ecosystem: Environmental > Aquatic > Freshwater > Lake | place: Democratic Republic of the Congo: South-Kivu...
ACCCATGCATATTCGGGTCAACGGTATTGCTCCTGGCTATTTCCACACCGATATGACGGATAGTTTTTTCCAGTCAGAAGCATGGCGAAACGGCATGATCTCAAAAATACCGATGCGCAGATTCGGCGTCATGGATGATCTCGCTGGCTTGGCGGTTTTTCTTGCGAGTGATGCTTCCGCCTACATTGCAGGACAATGCATTCCGGTCGATGGCGGTTACCTTGCGGCAATATAAACTTTTGGACAATAGAAATAGAGTATGGGGATTGCCAACGCCATATCCCGGAAACTGGAAAGCATAAATGGATAACACAACTAATACAGTCGATCTCGAATTATTCAAACAAAACTGGCTAACCTATAAAACCATTATTGATGAAAATTACATGTTTCATCGAGAAGCGATTGAGCAAACTCGGCTGCGTTTGTCGGCATCATTCGCTAACAAGCCGATAAGGGTATTAGATCTCGGTTGTGGCGATGCCACCAATGTAGCCAAAGCCTTGCAGGGTTTTAATGTTGAATTTTTCTGCGGCTACGATTTGTCGGCAATGGCGCTACAACTTGCTGAAAAAAATATTGCCGCGCTTACTACGAATTTTCAATTGAATTGCCAGGACATGCTCAAAGGCGTCACGGAGAAAGTCGCCGAATTTGATTTGGTCTTTTCCAGCTACTCACTGCATCACTTCCAACGGGTCGATAAAGCCGCTATTTTCCATTCAGTGTACACAGCATTAAAAAAGGATGGTCTTTTTGTAATGATCGATACCGTCAAGAATGTCGATGAAACACTTCAGGACTGTTACGATCATTATCTTGAATACGTTAGCGAAAATTGGCGGTCCTTGAGCCCAGAAGAAATCCAGCGCGTTAGCGATCATGTCCGCTGCAGCGACTTTCCAGAAGATGCCCAAACCCTGCAACGTATCAGCTTGGCGGCAGGGTTTGATGACTTAACCATTTTGGCCAAGCATACTTGGCATCAGTTGATGGTTTTCAACAAAAACTAGCCATTGAAGGCCTAGCTCATGTCGGATATTTCTACTAAAAACAATGCTAGTCGCACTCCAAATTTGGTTTTTAAACCATTGGATTTGGCGGGGCTCAGGACCTTAGTACACTGGGCTGCGTTGGAAGGCTGGAACCCCGGTCTGTCGGATGCCGAGTTGTTTTATACTGCCGACCCCAACGGTTTTTATGGTTGTTTTGTCGACGATCAATTAGTCGCTGGCGGTTCGGTGGTGTCCTACGGTGGTGAATTTGGTTTTATGGGGCTTTTCATCGTCAAGCCTGAATTCCGAGGTGCGGGCATTGGCGCGCAATTGTGGCATTTCAGAAAAAGCCTGCTGTTATCGCGATTACAAAGGCACGCGGCTATCGGAATGGATGGCGTCGTTGCCATGCAACCTTTTTATAGCCAGGGAGGATTTGATATTCATTTCCGAGATGAGCGCTATCAGCGCATGGGTGAGGTTTTCAAAACTGATCCTAATCTGTCACCTATTAATAACGCAGACCTCGATTCCATTCTCGAATATGATCTACCTTGTTTTGGCATTGACCGAAAAGATTTTTTGTTGCCCTGGATCAAGCAACCGCACGGCAACTCCCTGAAGTATTGCCTGAATCAACAAATGAAAGGTTTTGCTGTCATCAGAAAATGTCAATCCGGGTATAAGGTTGGGCCATTGTTTGCTGACGATGCAAATGTTGCTGAGGCGCTATATAAACAATCTCTGACAATAGCAAACGGCGACTTGCTATTCATAGATATTCCGCTTATCAACGAAAGTGCCGTGCGGCTGGTTAAAAAATTTCATGCCGAATATGTTTTCGAATGCGCAAGGATGTATCACGGTACTCCTCCGAAAATCGTAATATCGAAAGTATTCGGTATTACCAGTTTTGAGTTGGGATAGCTTCTGCAAAGGAATATCTAAAACGAAAAATTTGTATGCCGCATACCTGACGTTCGACAGATCCTCTGGATCTCTTAAACAACTGGATTGGGTGGTGTTGCGTCAGCCTGCTTTTGGCCGATTGTGTTGTAAAGCGGCTGGCTTGATTTATCCAAAAAGCATGGAAATCTTGTTCGAAATTGCCTGAATTTGGATTCGGCATAGCCTTTGGGTTATTGAGTTCTTGAGCGAATTGCTTGGTATTGTGTATTGGAGTATATACGCTGGAAATCTTGGTAGCGCTTTCAACCCTCTAACCGGAGTAGAACATGACTAGCTCTTTAAAATTTAATTTCGACATTCAATTACTTGGCCAAATTGTCGATGCCTGGTATGCCAACATGCGTGATGATTACCGAATCAATCGCTATTTTTACGACCGACCTTTAGCAGACCAAGCCGGCCCACTCAAGCAGCTATTGAGCTCACTGCTGGCGAGCGAGTCTGTAGCACCACAAAAATTATCTGAACTCGCAGATCAGGCATTTTCTGCGGCTTTTGCTCGCGGCAACGCCAAACCTAGTCTGGTGAATAATCGCGATTTCGCCTTTTTGGGGGCGCTGATGAATGGCGACATTGTTGGTGACGACGATGGTACGCCCAGGTTGACTTTGTTATGTCCGGCGCATTCCCACTTTTTGCGATTACAGCCCATTGATGACGTCTATGACGTGGCTTTGCAATTATTACAAGTCACGCTCGATCAACTTAACGTTGCGAATGAAACCGCCAAACAGTTGCTCAATTTTGTAGCTTCCGGCAAAGAGAGCATCATGGGCAGGGGGCAACCGATCTATAACGATGACGAACGATCAAGTCGTTTTACAACTCACGGTTGAAATCAATCGGTGCTTAAGGAACTTCTGATTAATACCCCATAACGGCAAGCGGTTCTTTATCGGTCAGCTTTTATTGCAGCCATGCGGGATTAAGCAGCTTGAAGATGGTTCTTGAATGGGATACCGGTAATCACTTTGGCGAGATAATCGAATCCTCGTTGCCGCCGCCAGGTTTTCTCGGCGGCTTGTCCTGGTATGAACAGCATGTGCAACATCCCATTCCGCGACAGACATCATCGGTGATTCACGCCCAAACTTGACGATCGCGCTTCTCCAAAGCAGCCAGTCAGAAAAATCACCATCCAACAGGGGAACAGCAAAAAAGTCGTTAGCGTCCTCAACCAAGCGGCCAAGAGCTAACCGCCGCGCATCGTCTTTAGTGACCGCAGTAGAATAGATAGCGCCTGATATTATTAGGAACAAAGTCCAACGTAAACAAACTGCGTTACTAATTTTAAAACACAGCAAATCAGAACAATTTGGTGGGGATAAGTACATGTCGATTTGGTCTTTAGTCTATACCAGTGTTACTTGTCGGAAAATGACAGATGACGATCTAAAGCAGATTTTGCAGTCTTCTCGAAGGAAGAATCAAAACAATCTGATAACTGGTATGTTGCTGTATATGGATCCTTTCTTCATTCAAGCGTTGGAAGGCGAAATCAGTAACCTAGAGCACGCCATCAGCATTATTAAGCAGGATGCACGGCACGAAAAGGTAACAATTATCTACAAACAACCTGTATCCGAACGTATCTTTCCAAATTGGAGCATGGGTTTTAACAAATTCGAGCAAGCACATTTAGGCCAAATAGAAGGCCTTTCAGATTTTTTGCAAAGACCGACCGCTGAGCTTTTAGCGGGATCGCCAAATCGAGTTCTCGAGTTGCTTAATTTATTCCGAAAAGAAATATTGTTTTGAGTTCTCTGCTTTATAAATCGAGTCTGTCCTGAATTTTGAGTAAATGGGATTTGGATTAGCGGTTAGACATCACGGATTGCTCAATGGCAGCATTTGGCTACCTCAATCGCGAGAACAGCCCCAGCGAGTTTCCAGACGTTGTGCTCGCGTCATGAAGATTTGTTGCAACTTGCCGCCAATCAACAAGAAGTGAAAGAACGTCCCCAGCCAACCTAATGGCATGGCATAAAACACTACATCTTCAACCAATATGCCGCGTTCAGACGCAGTGAGAGCAACCTCATGGCTCCAGAATTTGAATGGCCCAACCGCTTGTTGATAGACGAAACGTTTTGGTTCTTCACATTGGCTAACTTCAGATAACCAGCTCATTGGCAACCCAAACACGGCCTTCATCCGGTAGCGAATCATCAAGCCGGCATAAATCTTTGAGGGAACTGGCGACGTAATGTCGACATGAAAAAAACTAGGCGTTATTTCGTTGAGAAAAAACGGCGACGAAAAAAAATCCCAGGCTTCCTGCATGGACAAACGCAGCTCTTGCTTGAAATGTAAATGGTAAATTTTCATAGGCACCGATAAATCCAAAAACATCAGGGTTGTTGACAAAGTACCGTGAAAAATGTGATTCGCTAAAGGCGCTGGGGACTTGCAGGATTTCGGCATAACCCAAGGCTTGTTGCAGGCCGTGGCTGACGGTGTGTGTTGTCTTTGGCTTCGACGACGGCAACCGGCACGCCGGGTTCCCAGTACAACACATAGTCGGCGAATTTCTTCTTTTTCTTGTTGCGGGAGGAAACGTTACCGCGAACGACGATGGGACCAGGGGTTAAGGTGACTTCGCGGCGGATTTGGTTTAACGCATCCCATCCGGCTTTCTGCAACGCGAGCGATATAAACAAATCGCAAATATCGGTTTCGCTGAGGGCTTTTTATCCTTGCTGTCCATTGAGAAATGGCGTGACCTGTAACGGGGGGTTAGTTTAAAAATCCATTCGACTATTGGAAGGATAACATCAGAAGCATGACATTGCTTGGAGGGTGAAATTTGTTACTTTTTCACTGCATTTTATGGGAGGCTTGCTGGACAGTATCAGAACGACTTTAGGATATTTTTACCGTGTTCGATAATGCGGTACTGTTGCGAACGGCTGTTGGGTTTGTCGGGAATGGTCATTTCAATCAAGCCTAAATCAAGCGCCGGTTTTAGATAACGGCTTCGGAAAGACTCTCGGTCTTTCAAGGCTAGTTGGGATTGTAGTTCCATCCTTGTCAACGGTTTGTTCGCTGCCGATAGGACGTTCAACAATGCTTCAACTTGCGGGGTAGCTTGCTGGTCGACTTGCGGGGTGTTGGCCTGAATGGTTGCTAAGATAATGCCCAGCATAAATTCAATGAACGGTGCCGAATCCGTCTTTTGTGTGCTCAAGTTGATGGCCTGATAATACTTGCTTTGGTGCGCGTGTATCATGCTTTCAACTGGCAACTGCGCCAGTAGTGGATTCCATTTGCTCAAGATTAACGTTTGCCACAAGCGCCCCATGCGGCCATTGCCGTCGGCGAAGGGGTGGATGAATTCAAATTCATAGTGGAATACAGAACTGGCAATCAACGGGTGTTGTTTGGTTTTGGCCAGCCAGCTAATCAAGTCGGTCATCAATTCTTTGACGCGATTGGCAGGTGGTGCCATGTGAACCACAACTTCGCCATTCATCACGCCAACGTTGCCTTGGCGATAACGGCCGGCATCGTCAATCAAGCCAGTCATCAAAACTTGATGGGCTTGCAGCAAGTGTTTTTCGCTGTTGGGTTGCCAGCTTGAAAACTGCTCATAGGCTTTAATCGCGTTTCGTGCCTCTAAAATATCCTTGGGCGGGGCCATGACCCGTTTGCCGTCTAGGATGGCGGTAATTTGCGCTTCGCTCAGGGTATTGCCTTCGATAGCAAGCGAACCTTGAATGGTGCGAATGCGATTAATACGGTTCAGGCGTAAGTTGTTGCGATCGGCCTGAACCGACATTCGCCCCAGGTGCTCACTGATTTCGGCAATCAAGTGAATGATGGCCGGGGTGATAGTGAAGGGGGGCTGGTAGGCTTTAGTCATCGAGCATCCATGTAATCGGCTATCAGAAGCATATTGTTTTGACGTCAGTCGACTCAGTTAAATGCAGATCGTCATTCAGCTTACCCATTTGATCGGGACGACATTGGAATTGTCGCGGGTGAGTAACCATAAACGTTCTCCCAGAATTCGCCAAGCTTCGGCTTGTTCGGTTTTCAGCTCCTGGTGTTGGTAGACCCGTTTCAATTTATTTTCCTGGGTGTGATTCAGGCATTTTTCGATGACATCGCCAGTGATTCCAAGGTTACCCATCATCGTCGCCCCCGTTCTCCGCAAATCGTGCGGCGTCCACTTGCCGCCGGGTAATACTAATGCTTGATTGGCCTTGCTGCGATTGCTGTGGATGGTATCGTTTTGTCGGCCATCGATTTGTCGGGTAATCGATTTTTCACAAACGTGAGATGTTTTATCGGTATTGGGGAATAGCCATCGATCTGACTGTCTTACCGTTTGCAAGCTTTGAAATTGGCTGAGCGCAAAATCAGATAAGTAAACAGTGTGGGCCTTGGCGTTTTTGCTGTTTTCGATTGGGATGAAAAATGTCTTGGCGTCAAAATTGATATGCTTCCATTCGGCTTTGCCTAACTCGCCGACGCGGCAAAGCGTTGAAAGCATGATCCAGATGGCGCATTCGGTGGAATGCATCAAACCAGCAGAGTCGATCTTTGTTTTCAATAGTTTGACTTCATCTTGCGACAAAACGCGGTCGCGTTCGGTGTTTTTGGTGGTGACTTTACTGACACTCAAGCTAGCAGTCGGATCGAATTCAATAATGTCACGGTCAACAGCGAATTTGAACATCTGATGCATCAACTTAAGCAAATTACGTGCAGTATGAACTGAACCGCGTTGTTTGATGCGGTCGATCACATCGGTAACATGGCTTTTGCGAATATCTTGTGCGTTAAATTCTCTAATGATGGGCAGAACGTCTTTCGTAAACATGCGCTGAACTTCGAGCAAATCCTTGCGTTGTTGTAAGTCAGTTGTTGCCCAACGATCCAATAGACCACTGATGTTGGTTAAGGCTTGTTGTCTTGCTAATTCTGCTTGCTCGGCCAATTGGGCGGCTCTAGCTCGTTCAGCAATCAATTTCGTCTCGGTGCCTGGATCGATTCCTTGCTTGACCATCGCTTTATAGTCGTCACGTTCGCTTCTAGCATCGGGCAATGATTTTGCTTTTAGTGTTATCCATCGTTGTTTTCCCTCGATACGGTAGGCTAGGCGGAATGAGACTGCTCCACCGTCTTGAGTCGAACGAATTCTCACAAACAGACCGCCGCCGTCTTTAATCAATTGTTCCTTGTCGGAAGGCTTGAGTTTACGATAGGCGAGATCGGTAATCAGATTTATTGCCATAAGTCACTTGTCCTTTTTTTCCGGGATAACACAAATGCCTAAAACGTTGCTTGAATTTGCAAAACAGATTACCAAGGCAACAATTTATGTTTGGGTAACTTGTCTGTTTTCTGGGCTTTTCCGGGATAACATCCGGGATAACATTTTTTACGGATTTGATTAAATCACGTTGGATGTTGTTGAATTGTTATTTAGTTTTCTGGGGGACAAGGGATAGCAGGTTCAAATCCTGTCGTTCCGACCAAATTCATAAAAGGCCGGTTAGCCGAAAAGGCTACCGGCCTTTTTTATGTCCATCGCATTTGATGGCGGGTTCTACTTCTTCGCCAGCCCGTCAAAAATGAATAAACGCCTGCAATGCTTCGCGATTAATCAACACGATCTGCTGCGCCATCGCCGGGCGTTGAATATCGTCAGGCCCCAAGCGTAACGCCAACAACAGATAAGGTAACAAAGCCGCTTTGATCGTACAGAGACGACGGCCATCCTCCATGCCGTAATCTCGCTCAACCGCCAGGCGTTGAGACGCCGTTAATCCTGGATGTGGGCCAATTTCTACCGTCAACAACATTTCCCATAATGCATCGATAGGGCAGGGCGTAGCCGGCTTGCCGATGACTGTGGCTTGATGTACCCGCGCTAACACGAAATCCCGAAATTGGTTATGAGCGATGCTAAATGCCCGCATATGCCAGCGCCAGCCGTCGAAGACCAGCGTATGAGGTTGGACCCTGCGCATACTGGCTTCAGGTGTCGACATCGATTGATAGAGAATTTCCAGGCTCAAACCGAAGCGACAGGCTTGCAGCACCGGGCGTAACACGCCAATATCCACCAGTCGAGTCGGCGGCGCCAGGATTTCAACCGTTGGCAAATTGCTGATCAAGGTCACCACCGAAGGCGCCGTATACTGCGATGCCTGCAACACCTGTAAACATTCATGCGGACTGCCGCTGATTAACAGCGGCTGGAAGTCATCGGTGATCAAATAACGTTTTAACGACCGGTCGTAACGCAGATTATCGGGGCGTAACGACTGATACAGAGCTATATCCTTGGTCGCTTGCACTCGGCTGATCGAAAAAGTGCTGGTCAAAAAACCGGTGACCAACTCCCCAGTCCAGAACACGGTAGCTTCCAACAGCGTCAAACGCTGGCGGACGTCCCACTTCAACGCGGACAGGGCGGATTCTCTATTAGGCATAAAAATATGATAACAAATATTGCATATATTGGAGAAGGTAGTGTAAGGTCTACACCGAACCCTCTGTTGCGAAGACTAAATCACTAGCGCAGTCGACGTAGGATGGGCGATAAACTAACGGTTAAACGAGGCGATAGATGGCGGCAATTGACTGGTTTTGCAAAATGCCGCGATGAAAACGATAGATAACCAAATGATGAGAATTTAACGCCGGAATTTCTGTACGGTTTGATTCAAGCAATAAGTACCTTGGAACAATAAACGAGGCTAAAAATGTTGGAGACAAGGATGTATTACCGCTACTGGGGTAAGGCCAAACCGGAGACTGGCGACGGACCGGCTTACCATTTGCTGGTTTACCATTGTTTGGATGTGGCGGCGGTGGCGGAGGTTTGGCTGAAGGCCAGCCAAAGTCTTAGTCGCAGTTTTGCGGCGATGACTGGTTTAAATGAAAAGCAGGCTCGCGCCTGGTTACTGTTTTTCATCGCTTTGCACGATTACGGCAAGTTCGATCTGCGCTTTCAGCGTAAAGCCGCAGAGGCTTGGAAAGCAATCAATCCACAGTTATCGGAAGTGCCAACGCAGTTGAATGGTCTTGAGATTAAGGAATACAACCACGGCCCGGCCGGTTTGTATTGGTTTTATAACGACTTCGAAGAGCGTTTTTCGGCAGGCGATGGCGATTTTTGTTTCGAGGACAACGACGATTGGGAGGCTTGGTGCAGTTGGTTAGCACCGGTCGTCGGGCATCATGGCATCGTGCCGGATAGTAGCGACAAAGATAATCCCAAATACGCGTTGCCGTTAGCCGTCTCTAAGCAGTTAATGGGTGCATTCAAACAAAGCCGTCAGGAATGGCTGCAAGCCTTGGAGCAACTGTTTTTAACGCCCGCCGGATTAACGCTCAGCGACAATCCTCCCGAATTGAAAATCAGTAAAAACAACCAATCGCCAGCAACTATGCTGGCCGGTTTTTGTTCGGTGTGCGATTGGCTAGGTTCTTCTGAACGCTTCGTATATGACGACCAGGCTTGCGATGGCATTGATGCTCTAAAAGCCTGGTATGCCAAGCGTCTGGCCGTTGCCAAAAAATCTTTGGCCGACGCTGGCGTGATTGGTCGGGTTGAAGACTATCGAGGCGTTAATTCATTGCTCGATCCGGATAGCCGGCCGCGTCAGGTGCAGTGTTTGGTCGATCGATTGCCGCAAACGCCCGGATTGACCATCATCGAAGCCTCCACCGGTTCCGGCAAAACCGAAACTGCTTTGGCCTATGCCTGGCAACTGTTGGCAGTTGGCTTGGCCGACAGCGTCGTGTTTGCGTTGCCGACGCAAGCGACTGCCAATGCGATGTTAAATCGGCTCGAAAAGGCTGCGCCTCTGTTGTTTGCAGATCAAACCAACTTGGTGTTGGCGCACGGTCGAGCGAGGTATCAACAGGATTTTATCGATTTGAAACACGCTTGCCGGCCGCAAACCGTGCAAGAACATGAAGAAGCCTGGGTGCAGTGCGGCAACTGGTTGGCGCAAAGCCGCAAGCGGGTTTTCCTCGGCCAAATCGGCGTTTGTACCGTCGATCAGGTGTTAGTCTCGGTGTTGTCGGTCAAACACAAGTTCGTGCGCGGTTTCGGCATAGGCCGCAGCGTGCTAATCGTCGATGAAGTTCACGCCTACGACAGCTACATGTATGGTTTGCTGGAAGCCGTGCTGGAGCAACAACGCCTGGCCGGCGGCAGCGCGATATTGTTGTCGGCAACTTTGCCGTTCGAGCAAAAGCGCCAGTTAGCGGCTGCGTGGAATTGCATCTTGCCGAACGACAACGGGCATTATCCGCTGATCAGCCATTGCCAAGCCGATCGAGCCGAATGCTTCAATTTGTCCGATCTGCCCGAGCAACAACCCAAAGCGACGACCGTCAATATTGAATTACTGAAAACGCCGGAATTGTTGCCGGACGAATATCTGTTGCAACGCATGCTGGATGCCTTAGAGCAAGGCGCGCAAGTTTGCCTGGTGTGTAATTTGGTTGCCGTGGCTCAGCAGATTTACCAAGCATTACGGCAGCGTATACAACAATCGCCGACGCTAACTGAAGCGCAACTTCTGTTATTCCACTCTCGTTTCATCTTTGCCGACCGTCAGAAAAAGGAACAAACCGTACTTGAATGGTTCGGCCCGGAATCTTCCGAGCGGCACAAACAAGGCCATTTGCTGATCGCGACGCAAGTCGTCGAGCAGTCGCTGGATTTGGATTTCGATTGGCTGATTACTCAGCTTTGTCCGGTCGATTTGTTGTTTCAACGTATGGGGCGCTTGCATCGACATGCCAAAAATCAAAGTACTCGACCAGCCGGATTCACCGAGCCAGTTTGTACCGTCTTGTTGCCGGAAAATATCGACTACGACTTGCATGCTGTGATTTACGGCAACAGCCGGGTGCTGTGGCGGACGCAGCAATTACTTGAACTGGCTGAGCGCGATCACGGTGCGCAAATCACTTTTCCCGGTGTTTATCGCGATTGGATTGAAAAGGTTTACGGAGAAAATCCATGGGACGATGAGCCGGAATTGATCAGCAAAAACTACGAAAAATTCGATTCGGACTGCAAGGCAAGCCGCTATAGCGCTCTACGGAATTTAAGAATGAATCCTGGCTTGGATGATAACGACGCGAATGTTTCGGTGCTGACACGTGATGGCGAGATGAGCTTGAACGTGTTGCCGACCTATCTCGATACCGACGGTCGAGAGTGCCTTTTGAACGGTGTGGGTTTGAATGAT
>Ga0172367_10008833_pt1 | contig 11188 bp, 8 predicted proteins | sample Lak10m_FD_114542 | JGI IMG/M metagenome (GOLD analysis project Ga0172367, IMG submission 114542) | Freshwater microbial communities from Kabuno Bay, South-Kivu, Congo - kab_022012_10m | ecosystem: Environmental > Aquatic > Freshwater > Lake | place: Democratic Republic of the Congo: South-Kivu...
TTCACAACTTGGTTTGAACGGAAAAGAATACTATATTAAAAGCGAGAGTTTCCCTAGTTTGAAACCAACAAAAATAGAGCACGCAAATACAGTTTTTACTTCGATCTTAAGTGCGCTTTTTAACAGCTATGATCCTGTTATGTTAATTGAGAATTTACATGAACTGACAAAAGATGAAGAAGCTTTAAAAACGGTGCCTAATAGAATTAGGTACGTTTCTGAAAACTTCGAAAAAATTACTGAATCCTTTCCAATAAGGTTTAATGAAGTTTCAGATGCTAATGTAACGGCCGAACTGAGAAAGTTAAAAGATCATAACAAAATAAAGCAATTAAACGACTTAAAAGAGATTTTCGATCCTATTTTTGAAACCAAAGATTTAAAAACAATAATGACTACTCTAATAGAGGCTGCTAAGGCTATGGGGAAAGCGCGGAATGATCATATAAAGCGTTATTATGATTTTGATGACGTAACAGCAATTAAACAAGAGAATCAGATAATTAGTAAAATGGGTAATATTAATACCGCAGCCATTAAACATGATGAAAATAAGCCGGTAATCAATATGAATGTTACCTTGCCAAATATCAAACAAGAGAATGAAGCAATTGTTAAAACTGATGTTGGTATTAAAATACAGGGTATTATGCCAGAAACAAATCCGAATATAAAAAGAATTGAGAATAATGTAACACCGGTAACACCCGATTTAGCAATAAAATATAGTAAAGATAATTATGAATTACTTATAAAAAAACTGAGTAATGAGCTCGCCAAAAGAAGAGGTTCAAGATTTTATCAGAGGGATATAGTGAAATGTACTGGTTATGATAGTGATTCGAATAGTTCACGTGCTTTTAAAAGACTAGGGTCAGATAATAATGAAGATAATTGGAACAACCTTGTTAAGTTTTTATTGAATCATGGGCTATCGGTTCAAAGTTTTTAAATGATGTGGGCTTACGCTTGAGCGTAAAGTTTTAAGGGTTATATACGAAAAAATACGTATAGCCAAAATATAATTTAATATTAAGGTAATAATCTAGTTGTGCTTACCAGGTATTTATGTAAAAAACCCTTGTTAAGCTATAACTTAACAAGGGCAACAAAAAGCAAGAGGCATATGGGAAATATATTCGATAGTACCTTTTTTACTGAACTTCTTTTCAATAAGAATTATATAAAATTATTACTTTTGGAGAATTAATATGATGAAGGTTAATTATGCATTAGGTACTCAAATGATTGTTCCTCAAGAAAGTATAAACATAGTTTCGCAGGATTGTGTTACTAATGTACAAATTAGTGATCATAATTGTCGAGAAGTAAAATTCTTCCCTGATAAGGGTAAAAACGAAAATCGTGCCAGTTTAAATCGATACCGAAGAACAAGTATCTATTTAAAGCTAGACGTTATTTGCAAAATGATCGATAGGTTTTTGACTGAAAAGAAGATGTCAAAAGAGGATTTAGCTCAGACTTTAGATATAAAAATTTTAGATTTAGAACGGCTGATTTCGCAGAAAGATATTCCGCCAACTTTAATACCAAAAATTAATTTGCCGCTTATTAAACTATATTGTGAAACCAAGTTTGCTTAATATTTGTGGCCATCTATCATGTATATTAAAACAATTTTTATGGGTACATGAAACATCGCCATATATAATTTTTATGCTTTTTTTTCTGAAATAATTGATTGTGAGGTCCAGGCTATAACATCAGGGGTTTTGCTCTTATTCAATAAAGCAGCTTTACTAATAGCGAAATTGCCAAATTTTTGGTTGATGTTATCAATTACAGTGTTTATTAAATGAGTGCTTTTAGTTTCTTCTATGTTTTCGAAAAGATCAAGTTGCCTATAGTTGGCTTGTGGATTTAAGGCGGTAATTTGCACCTGCCTTATAATGTCAAGATTGGGGTAATCATTTAATAGTAATTCACACCCCATATAAATTTGTTTTCCATCATTAGTGGCTATGGGCGCGTTATATTTTATAGCAATCCACTTGAAGTTTTTGTTAAGCATTCCGATAAAAAATCGTTTTGCATACATATTGCCGTAACGTAAACGAACAGCCACTTTTTCTGCCATATGTAAAAAATAGTTTTTGATTGTTCTGACGTCATGGGTATTGGGCGGTAGTAATTTCCCGTGGCCAACAGATTTAGGCGGGGCTATTGCAGTCTGTACTGGTTCAGGATCTTTTCCTTGGCACATTAGCCATATTCTTCGTCCGATATTACCAAACCGTTTGGCAAGAATACTAATCGGTATATTAGTTATGTCTTTACAATAAAAAACCCCATATTTTGCCAGAAATCTTCCAATATTTTCTCCTATGCCACAAAGTTCGGTTACTTTAACGTTGGCTAACCTATTTTTTGATTCCCATGGGGGTATTACAACAAATCCGTTGGGTTTCTGTAATTCGGCGGCATATTTTGCTGTGGTTTTATCACCGCTTAACCCAATAGAGCAGGGTAGGCCGGTTACTTCGTGGATAATTTGTTTAACTCTTTTGCCCGCATCTATTGGTGAATTATATAGATGCAGGCAATTGGTGATATCTAAAAATGCTTCATCAATAGAAAACACTTCAATATCAGGTGTTACTGCCTGTAATGCATCCATAATTTTATTAGAAACTTCGATATATCTATCAGTTCTGGAGGGTATTTGTGTCAATAGTGGGCAAAGTTTTTTTGCTTCTTTTAAGCGCATGCCAGTTTTAATTCCGTATCTTCTTGCTTCATAGGAGCAAGTGATAATACAGGTCCCCTGTGATCCGTTAGTAATAGCTATAGGTTTGGTGCGTAACTCAGGAAAGTCTTGTTGCTCAATAGCAGCGAAGAAACAATTCATATCCACTAAAATAATAGCGCGTTTCCACTTCATAATTAGTTTTATTTTTTATAATTAATTAATTTTGTAAAAGTAATCATAAATGAAGCAAACAAAATAAGTAGCTCATCCTTGAGCGGGTAACAAACCTCCATGTTTGCAAATTAATGATCTATTTTTAAGACAAATATTGTTTTAATTGGCTAATCTGATCAAGCCTATATATTTACCTTGTATTTCTACTTCTCCTAAATTATATACTTGGACATTATGAGCTTTATTTGCAGGCTCGAGGTAAATTTTATCGTTCTTGTGATAAAACCTTTTGAGAGTTGCTTCCTGACCTTTTATCAACGCAACAACAATAGTGCCATTGGGAACTATTTGACATCTTTCGCATATAACTAAATCGCCGTCGCAGATATTTTCTTCTATCATTGAATCCCCTTTTACTTGTAATAAGTAGCGGTTGTCTCCTAAAATACTTTGATTAAGTATTATTTCTTCTGGTTGGGAGATGGCTTCTATGGGACTGCCGGCAGCAATTTTACCTAAAAGTGGAATTGAATATGGAGATTGTAATAATTCGATGTTGTGCCTGGTTCCTTTGTTTTTTCGTTCAATCAGGTTCAATTTTATTAATTTGTCAAGCATCCGGTTTAAATAGGAAAAAGAAGAGATGTTTAATGATTTTTTCATTTCCCTGTGAGTAGGTGAATATGAATGTTCTCTGACAAAGCTTTTAATAAACTCTAATAATCTTTTTTGTTTGTCTGTTAACATTTTTGTACCCTAAGTTAAAAATTTTATATTTATTGGTGCCCAGTGTTTTATCCTATAGGTGTTTGTACTATAGGATCAAACAGGAGATCAAAATATAACTTACTATGGTATTAGTAGTCAAGTGTAAAATTATTTTTATTGTCTTTATGAATAATAATTATTATTAATCAACATGTTGCATACATCGTACTTAACTGGAGATGGGGTTTTTAAAATGATAGTTTTAGCCAAAAATATAAATATGTTGATTTTAACTTAAGGTCGTATCCAGTTTATAAATTTTAGTAACCATTATCAAAAATAGGTTTTAAATAAGATAATGGTTCGGTTGTCAGTTGTTGGCGTTTGACCCTACATCTTAGGTTTGTTCTCTAATTCTGTTACTTTTTCTACTTTTTTTCTACTCTCTTTATCTTCTTTTAAAGTTTTAAAATCAGTGGCTTTATATGCAGTTGATATACCACTTAAGACATCGTGCATGTAATTTTTGGTTACACTAGCAGGTTTGAAGAGATTTCCTATTGATTTGCCCAGGTCTTTTAAGCTTATTAATAACTTCGCTATCCCTTTTTTAAAACCAAAAGTCATGCCAGAAACTAACATAAATGCATTTGCACCTGATTCTTTTATGTTGTGTAATAGGTCAAATTTTTGGCTACGCTTGGTTACTTCTGTTTCTAATAGAGAAAATGTCTTCATTGTTTTATAGGTGTTTTCTAATAAACCAGAGTATTTCTCTTTGTATTTATTAGAATCCTTTTCATCTAAGAGATCTTTACAGGCGTTTATACTAGATTTTAAGTTTTCTGCAAGCTTTCTAGAATGATCAAAAATGATTTTGTCTGCTTTTGCTTTGGTTTTCAATACAGCATCGCATGCTATAAGTTCGCCTATCTTTTTTTCGAGTGGTTTTAGGTTTTTAGATAATGAAGATTTATATTTAGATAAAATAGCATTTCTGGTTTTCGGGTCATCAGTATCGGTAATTTTTTCACTATACTTCATCATTTTGTTATTGATGTCATCACAAATAGTAGTTAATTCGTTAATAACTTTATTTAGCTTTAGTTCTTCTGCACTCGGGGGTTCTGGTATAGAAGCTCCTGATATAGAAGATACTTCTGGTATAGAAGACAAGGATTTCTTTTCTTTTTTTTGCTTTTGTTTTTGTTTTAAATAATCATTTAATCCGTTAGCAAAATCGTTAACCAGGTTTACTGTTGCACCAGCAACTTTTATACCGCTATAAATAACATCATTTACTTTATGGGCAATTCTTCTATCCCATTTTTTTTCATCATTGAATATTTTACCCTCCAGTTTGGTGACAATCTTGGCTAGTTCACCTCTGAATTCCTCAAATTTTTTTTCACTTTCGCATGGATCTTTTTGAAGTGTCTTCCCAATCTCTTCTATATATTTTATTAGTTCCGTATCACCAGAGTTATGTGATTCTTGTTCTGCCATTATTCGGGATAAGGTAAGAAAATACTCATGATTAAATTGATTTGCGATAACCGCAGCTTGTTCTTTATTCAGATCTTTTGTTTCTCCAGATGCATGAGTAATTTTCATATCTTCTACTTTATACCAAAGTTTTTTTATTTCGTTTTCTTTAGCACCTAATTTTTTCTGGAGTTCTTCATGTACCAAATACATCTCATGAGGACGAAAAATGTCAAAAGCTTTACCTTGGTAATCTCCTAAACTGATATCAGATTTGCTATTAATATTGCATAATAATTCTTTATGTTCGGTTAAAGATCTTCCTTTAAACATTCTCAACACATTGCCGCCATATACAATAGGGTCATTATCGAAAAAAACTCTTTGAAACTTGTTGTCTTGGTTACCGATGTTTTCAACTGCTTTATTATCACAAACTGGAGGACAAGAAAAAGCAAAACATTCGGATTCTTTTAGAAGATTCGTAACGAATTTCTCATTTTTTTCTTTTTCTTCTTTTGTTTCGCCCCCTAATTTGTCCTTTAAAACTTCATTTAATCGACCTTTTTTGGCATCAATGAACATCATGCTTGCCAAAGCTCCACCTAAACTGTGGCCAGTAGTAACTAATTTTGGTGGGGTTTCAGGGTTTGGATCGCTCTCACGGATTTTTTTTAAAATATCAACTAGCCCTGGGCGGCAAGAGGCATATGTATTAGCAAACCCAGAAGCAAGTTTGCCTTCCCCCTTCATCAGTTCATCATTTTCTATCAAATCTCCAGCGATATTCATGTCGGTCATCCAATCTGGATTACCGGAATCTAGAAATAAACCCCCAATTGCTGCTTTAGCAGCAGAGCCGCTTCTGCTACCTCTAAAAGAAACAGTAATTTCCTTTGTTTCTCTATTATATGCTACATACCCCATGGTACTAGGGAAGCCTTTATTTTCGCCTTCTATTCCGGTTGACCCTTCAAACGTATAAACATCTATCGAGTCATCCTTGCCACTTTTGTCATCGTATTCTCTAACTAATTTATCTCCATGAAACATGCGTCCTATTTTTCCCGCAAACTCTGGAGGTTCATAGTAATCTCCAGCGCCATAGTATGTTGGTTTTTTAAGATCAATATTACTGTAATCTGGTGGGTTATAACTAATAAAATCTATATTATCTGGAGCGGTTTGGTTAAAGCCCTTTGCTTGCTCGTGCAACATTTGCTGGATTTTTTTGTTATCACCATGTTTGGTATAGAATGGGTCTACGCCATATTGTAGGCCACCGGCGTACATTTGGTATGCCATGATACTAAAGTCGGCATATTTTTTAGCTTTCTCAAAATGCTCCTTTTTTTGTTGTTCTTCGCTTTTATTTTCAGGATTCATAGTTTCCTCTTATTGATTAGATTTACTAGTTACTTAAGCTATTAGTATAGCCTATTTATTATAGCGCTGAAAGTTTTTGTGATAAATTTGTAATAAAATCCTTATCTATTAAAGTTCTGGATGTTAGTATAGATGTGAAGTTTTAATGCTTTTTGTGATAAAGGTTGCTAAAAATTATGGCGAATACACCATTACCAGATATATTTATTGCTGTACCAAGTGAATCAAACAATAAATAAACTGCAGTTACCATGCCTATCATTTCGGGAGTAAAACCAAGATAAAGTTCTAATAGTGGGGCTGCAACCACCACTGCTCCGCCAGGAACGCCAGCCACAGCGTATTTTGCAAAAGTAAAATAGATTGCAAAGCCAAGGAAATTGTTGAAATTTGGTAATTGCATATTAAAAGCTTGCATTGTGGCAAGAGCCATAATAGTTATACCTATCGCGCTACCTATAGTATGAATATTACACGTGGCTGGGCCTATTATTTTAGCAAAAGATGGATTGTTTAGGTTTTTTTTGATGCATAATATAGTTACAGGTAAAGTAGCGGCACTCGAAGATGTTGAGAAGCCCGTGATGATTGCTGGCATCATATTTTTTATGGAGTTGAAAAAATCTCTAAATTTAAAATCCGCAGCAACCATATATAAGAGGGTAATGTATAACAATTGGATAGAGATAATTAATAGCAATATTGGTCCATATAATGTAATTAACCACAACAAGGTTTTTTCATATTGAAGCTTGAGTAAAAAGCCTAAAATGAACAGAGGTAATATTGGTGTAAAATAGTGCTCAAAAAAATAAATTATTACTTCATTTAATTTAAGTGAAATATGTGTTATGTGCTTATTAGGTTTAAATGCAAAAAATAGTCCAAGGATGATGCTTGTTAATATGGCAAATTTAATGTTAATAATTTGTGGGAGATTTAAATTCCAAAGTGGTTCTAGATTAGGATTACTACTGCCAAGGGTTAATGAATTGAGTTTTATTGTTGGTAAAATGTTAACACCAACAGTATACCCTGTCATTATTGCAATAAAATTAGAAATTGTTACCAATGTTAGTAGCAGTATAACAAATTTCCCTGCTTGATTTTGTAGGGTGATTAAAGAACCACACATAAAAATAAAAACTATAATCGGTAGAATAAAAACAATAGCATTTTTTATTGAAATGCTTATGGCATATGAAAAAGATTTTATGGTAGTAGGTATTTGATCGCCAAACAATATAGTGACGGACAGTACTATTAATAAAATAAACAACAACTTAAATCGAGTGAAAAAGTCTTGCATCCATTTCTCCCATAATCCTAGATAGATCATTTACAACCTGATGTGAGCATTTAATAATGAGAATTTACATCTTCATTACTGTTTCGCTATAAATTCTCGGAGAAAACATCTATCTTTAATATCTTAAACGTTATTGTAGTGGTTGCAACTACTCTTATTAAGACTATAATTTTAAACCTATGGTTGAATTCAGGCAAATATTGCCAGATGATAGTGTTACCAGATGGTAGTATTAGTTTCTGGTTTAATTGTAAGCATATATGTAACTCGCTGATCTTTAATAAATTTGTTAGTATGGGTATTGTTTTAATTTCAATGCAGTCTAATTTTGTAAAATAATAACATGAATACTTCAGTGGTTTTTCAGAACCGAAAAGAAGCCGGACAGAAATTAGCTACGGTTTTAATTCATTATAGTGCGGAACATCCAATTATTTTAGGTTTACCACGGGTTTTACAGCTTTGGCAGCTATTCGTTCAGTTCGAAAAATGCAGCCTAAAAAAATTATATTTGCTTGCGGGGTTTGTGCATCTGATGTTGCTAAACTTATTCGCCAGGAAGTAGATGAGATTGTGGCAATAAGCATACCGGAAGTTTTGTTTGCTGTTGGGCAGTGGTATAGGGATTTTGGTGAGACAGCTGACGCAGATGTTATGTGTTTGTTAAATCATGAAAATATGTGAGCAAATATTTCTTGCCTGTTTTATTATTATTATTTAGTATCTGGTCCTACTCGTCAGCCAAAGATTAAATTCAAAATGAACAATTTTAGCCCAATAGGTAATAACCTCCAAAATCAAGTGGTATCAGGAATCGGCGCTATTACTAGTCGGCGGACTTCTATTTATTTACATCTATCGAGCGTTAAAAAAATGTTGCGACGTTTTTTAGTTGAAAAAAAGATTCCTAAAAAGGAGTTGGCAAGAATTCTGGAGATAACAGTTTGGAATTTAGAACAACTTTTTTCTGATGATGCGCCACATCCACGGTTGTTATCAAAAGTTAATCTGCCTTTGGTTAGACTGTATTGTAGCACCAGGTGGTTTTAAAGCCTGTTAAAAGTCTCTACTATGTTAGTCGAACGAACTGATTTTTATAGTATTTAAGATTTTAGCTTCAGGCTTTACCTCCGCATCCCAAAACGTGAATTATTTTATGTTGCACCACTTTTTTAATAGCTTCTCTTGCTGGAGCTAAATATTTGCGTGGATCAAAATTTGTTGGGTCTTCACCAAAACTTTTTCTTATCATTGCAGTCATGGCAAGCCTAATGTCGGAGTCAATATTGATTTTGCATACCGCCATTTGGGCGGCTTTTCGTAGCATTTCTTCCGGTATCCCTTTTGCTCCAGGCATTTTACCACCAAATTTATTAATAATTTCAACATATTCAGGTAAAACCGATGATGCACCGTGAAGTACGATTGGAAACCCTGGTAATATACGGCCAACCTCTTCTAAAATATCAAATCGTAGTTTAGCTTCCCCTTTAAACTTGAAAGCGCCATGGCTTGTGCCGATAGCAATGGCTAGAGAGTCAACCTTAGTTTTAGCTACGAATTCTTCTACTTCTTGGGGTTTAGTATACATGGCGTTTTCATCCGATACTTTTACTTCATCTTCTACGCCAGCCAACCTACCTAATTCACCTTCAACAGTTACGTTGCGGGGATGTGCGTATTCGACAACTTTTTTAGTTAGCTCGATGTTATCTTTAAACGGTAAATGAGAGCCATCAATCATTACTGAAGTAAAGCCGCCATCAATACAGGATTTGCAAAGTTCGAACGAGTCTCCGTGATCTAAATGTAAGCAGATAGATAAGTTTGTTTCAATTAAAGCCGCTTCAACTAATTTCATAAGATAGGTATGATTAGCGTATTTTCTGGCTCCAGCTGATACCTGGAGAATAAGAGGGGAATTTTTCTCCTTTGCTGCTTCAGTTATTGCCTGAATTATTTCCATATTGTTTACATTGAAAGCCCCTACAGCATAGCCTTCTTTATAGGCTTTTTTAAACATCTCTTTGGTAGAAACTAATGGCATTTTTTATCTCCTTTTAAGTTAATTTTTTATTGGATCCTAACTATTTGAGCTTTATAACCAGTTAAATATTAGGATCGTTACGAACTTTCTCTATTTTAGCAGAGAATGTTATTAAATCAAAAGGAGGTGTGGTAAAATTTATTTGGTAACTGGCATTTAAATTAACTTAAATACCGGTGATCTTACAATAATAAGGAGGTTTTTGTTTTATATGACATACAAAAATTTTAATCGCGATATTTTAAAATGTGATTTTGTTGAAGGATGGAGTAACTGGCCTTCTGATTGTAACAAGGGTGTCGCTATGCCGCCGGCACAAAAGGGTTGTGGTGCCAGTAATAAATTAATTAATTTAATATCTCCTGATGCTTTTGAATTTAATATTAAATTGAGAGATGCTATAAAAAACCGTCGTTCCCACCGCAAATTCACCCAAGATTTTTTAACTTTGAAAGAACTATCATTTTTATTGTGGGCAACTCAGGGTATAACCGATAGAGATATTGCATGCCACCGGGCAGTTCCTTCGGCCAGTGCTCGTCATCCATTTGAAACCTATTTAATTATTAGAAGAGTAAAAGATTTGAAGCCAGGTATTTATCGTTATTTACCACTTAATCACAAGCTTTGCCTTGTTTCTGATGATAAAACTCAGATTGAGAAAATAGCTACAGCAGGTTTTGAGGTTAATAATCCTCAGTTAAAAAATGCAGCGTTAGTATTTGTTTGGGCAGCAATACCGTATCGTACCGAATGGCGTGCTGGTCCATATGCGTACAAATATATTGCTATTGATGCGGGGCACCTTTGCCAAAATCTTTATTTATCTGCTGAGGCGGTCCATTGTGGGGTTTGTGCTATTGGGGCATATTCACAAGATTTAGTTGATAAGATTATTGATGTAAATGGTAGAGATGAATTTGCTGTTTATTTAGCTACAGTTGGTAAGATTTAAAATAAATTTGCAACCATGGTGATTAGCAGCTATTTTATTATGATTTTGACATTTAATTATGGTAGGTGAATATGGATTTAAGTAACTTAAATATTGCTTTTGATCTTCCTTGCATTCTTACATCCCTTGTGTTGATAACAGGGTTGATTTCGTTAGTTGACATATTATTTTTTTCAAGAAAAAGACTGTTGCATAATAGAAAAATGCCTGTGGTAATTGAATATGCGCGTTCATTTTTTCCTGTTTTTTTGTTGGTTCTTTTGATCCGGTCATTTATCGTGCAACCTTATCGGGTACCCACTGGTTCTCTTGTTCCCACAATTTTACCCGGGGATTTTATTATAGTAAGTGAGTATTCTTATGGTTTAAGGGTACCGGTTTTGAATACTAAAATTTTTAGTGTGGGAGAGCCAA
>Ga0172367_10008834_pt1 | contig 11188 bp, 13 predicted proteins | sample Lak10m_FD_114542 | JGI IMG/M metagenome (GOLD analysis project Ga0172367, IMG submission 114542) | Freshwater microbial communities from Kabuno Bay, South-Kivu, Congo - kab_022012_10m | ecosystem: Environmental > Aquatic > Freshwater > Lake | place: Democratic Republic of the Congo: South-Kivu...
GTGGCAAGTCGCTCGCTGTTGGCCTTCACACCACCGACATGGGCAGCGAGGTGATAGACACAGTCCAGACTTATATGATATCCTCTCAAGTCAGAAGATTTATTATGTGAGACCAACTCGATAGCCTTAGAATGGTCGCAGAGATCAAATTCATTGTGAGTAGGTGCGTGAACTTCTATAAAACTAAATAAAAGATTTTCAATGAGATGCCTGCCAAGCATTCCTGAGGAACCTGTTACAAGAACTCTCATAATATTTTTATTTTTCAAAAACTAAAAGCGTGTTTTTCACATGCATCTTTTCAGTAATACTTCTAAGATAGTTTGATAATGAAAAGTTATATTTATATCCAAGATTTTCTATTTTTTCTATCCAGTATTTTGATGTCTGACAGTTAACATGATGGTATCCATCTTGACCTGGAACTGCATGCGTCATAAAAATTTTATTAGCATGACAAAATGTTTCTAAAAAATAATTGCTATATTTTTCTTCAACATGTTCTACAAATTCACAGCACCAAACAGCATCATATCTTTTATTAGGAATAAAGGGACCAGAACAAAAGTCATGTAAAATCATACTGGATTTAACAGAAGAATTATTGTAGGCATTTTCTCCGCCTTCTATGCCTAGGCACTCTATTCCGTTATCAATAAAATACTTTGTAGAATGTCCTTCTCCACAGCCAATATCAAGTACTGACATTATATTATTTGATATCATCCAGTCCCATACTTCGGTTGCATATGTATTTGGGTCACCATAACTTGTTAGTCCCACTATGTAGCCGCCTAAATGAGGCTTATTTTCTTTTCCATACATACTATTTCCTTATATTTTCTTTCTTTACAATTTCTAGTAATTTTAGCTTATTATCAATACCAATAGTAAAATTTGCATGATGCATTATTATATCTGTTGGTATTTTAATATCTTCACCATTCCAGACTTTTCCTAAAGTTTCATTACCAACAGTCCAATATTTGTTACTTGGTAAATAGCTGTGATTTATATCAGCTTCGTTATTAGAAATAAGATGATTGATTACATATTGATCATCTATTTTTCCATTCATATTTTTTTCAAGATAACTTTTGACGCTTATAAAAAAGTCTAATACTTTTTTATTTTGTTTTGCAATAAAAAATCCTGCACATCTAGCATTTTCATAGAAATCTTTTTGAAATAATATGTCAAAATTATTAATATCAAATTCTAAATTAGAAAAGAATTGTATATCACAGTCTGAAAATACTAAAATATTTTTATCATTAATGTCAATATTGTCTATTATTATTTGTACTTTTCTATACATAGCTCTGTCAAAACCATCTGAAGCAAATTCTCCTGAACTGCAAACTTGCGGAATTACTTCACAAATAAGTTTATAATTTTTTGACAAGTGTTTCTTGTAACTTTCATAAAAATAATTTTCATACATTTCAGCGTGTGATCTACTATAAAATGTGACTATTTTATTCATGCTTATCTCTATTTTCTATTCTTTCTTATATGTTCTAAATTAGAATTATATTCTTTTTCTGATCCTTGAAAAATAATAGCTGGTTCACTCCACGCATATCTTAACTCCAGATCGTGTCTGATATGATTAAGCTGCCAATCAATAACATCGATGAGTGGCACACAAGCTGTGATAACTTTTTCGAGGCAGTTAGATCTTACAATGTAACCGCACACTGACCTTGACGTAGAAGACGGCTGCAAGAGACCAGATCTCACTTTAGGCACGTGTAAGTTGCAACAAGAAGATAAAAATGTGAAGTCAAATTGTTGCGATTCATTTAGCGCGACTTCTATATTATCAAAAAAAACTTCATCTAGAATGGCATCATCTTCTAGCACTAGAGATGTCTTGTGACCTCTGTTCAAAATATCTCGATAGATTTCTAAATGTGCAAGTGAGACTGCTAGCTCTTGTGGAGAGATGTTTCTTTTTGGTGACGAAGAAAAGTTAGTTGAAAATGAATCTAGGGCATACTTGTCAGACTGCTCATTCATAATTTGATATGATACTGGCACTCCGTCGATTCTTTTCAGAGATTCTTCAATTTGAGCTTTCCTTTCCTTAAGCGGCTCAAAATGCACAATATAGATACGTTGCATTATGCTATTAAGTTTCATTAAATTTGTCCTTCACTTATTTGATGAGCCCAATAGCTCAAATTTAGTTTTTTAGTTTGAAGATTAGATGTATTGAGAGATACCAAAAACTTTTCTCTTGATTCTTTTGTTACATCCAAGAAAGAGCCAACAAACATAATTGGCAAATCTCTAAAACTTCTATTCCAGACAGCTGTCTTCACAATGGGTATTTTTCCCATATATAGAGTCTCCCACACCCTGTGAGTATCCGGACCATTTCCCTCTGGGCAGAAAACAAAGTCATGTTGGCCCACAACAGTCTCATAATCACTTAGAGAAAGTGAGTCTCTCACCACAGACACTTCTTCATCAAACTTGTGTTGATACAGTGGAGCACGCTCAGTAAAGTTATTTTGTATGTTGCATGCTATCAATGCCTTGGTACCAATTGAAGATAATTGCTGTTGTTCTCTAGGCTTGATTGTTATTCTGCAGTAATCATTCGCAATTCCTATGGGAATTGGATCAACTCTATCATCAATAATAGTGGAATTAATAGATAGCATTTTCTTGACACAGGAAGGAATAGAACTTAGAATTCGCTGATCTATAACTCTATCAGAGTCGCTGGTGACTACTGTGATATTTTCAAGATTATCTCTGGTCTGAATTAGAAGAAAAAATTCATTTAAGTAATCTGTCTTCACAAATACAGACTGATTTGATTTCAATCTTTCAATTACATTGAAATTCTTGGTAATCTTGTATCCTGAATTTGATAGCTTATCTACTTCGGTTTGAGAGAATATGTGATCACATATTTCAGCTAAATTGTTACCTGATATTATTTCACTCATATTGAAACTCCTACACTCTTGAAAAGTGGTCGAAGTTCTTCAGCGTGCTTGTCAAAGGGCCTGAGAAGGTGAGAATCAATATATTGGTTCTGCTTAAGTGACTCATCATCATAGAGCCAGCTGGATCTATCGATGCGATTGATAGCTCTGCCTTGATGCCAGCCTCTTTTGAAAAGCTTGGTCTTCACTCTTCCTTCTTTGACTGCGGTCTTAAGATTCTGAAAAAAACAGACTTCATCTGTATTCCATCCATTTCCCATGGAAAACCAGGAAGTCATGACTCTTTCAATATCTCCTGTACTTTTAATTCCTGTTACAGATGAGAATGCTTCACCATATCCCCCATAGTAACACATTGGAAATTTTTCTTGAAATGAAGGGTATGCATCTGCCGATACATTCACTATAGTTGCATTATCAGTTATTTCTTCTGAAATTTTTGTGTAATAGTCTCCATTTAAGGGTAGCATGTCTATATCAGAGATAATGAACTTGTCTCCTGGGAAAAGAGAAGGATATAAAACTCTTATAATTTGTGCCTGGTTTCCAATAGGAACTATTTTTGGATCTGCAAAGCAGTTATTTTCATCTAGCGTTAGACACACAGGCTCAAATCCTAGATTAGACCATGCTCTGGATATTGGATCCTTGAACTGACTATATAGAGGATTTATATCAGTTGAAAAAACAACTTTTGTTTTCATCGATTTGACCTCTGTATGTCTTTCCAGAATTCTGGGTGTCTGACATCATTTTCATCAAAAACATCACCCACAAACTCATACTCCTTGCGAGAAGTTGGAAATGATTGTTTGGCAAAAAACTCGTCATGTGTCTTAGTCGTATAAGAAACTCTAGGCCAAACAATCTGCTTTAAAAAGTTCTGATCAACTTGCCAAAAGTTACCTTTACTATAGGCATCAATGAGGTGAATCATATCTCCTAATATCGGTTTCTTTGCACCCCACATTCCACCAAGTATTTCAGTAGAGTGGGCAGGGTGGTCTCTCATAACATGAAAAAGAAGACCTGAGGCTAGCCACTCTGAGACTGCTGTCGCTTCACGCTGAGACAGCCTTGAGTCTGTGTCTCTACTCAACATTACCTCGACCTCTGGATGAGCAATAGGCTCAAATCTCCAAAACATTCCTGTCCAATCGCCCTGCTCTTCTCTCAAAATAACTTTGGCGCCCTCAAGTGTTAGAGATTCGATGGTGTCTTGTGGGACTGACTTTCCACAATAAAACCATCCTTCCCATCCAGGATAAAACTTTTCAATAAGTTGAGCGTTTTTTACGGCACCAACTGTGTATTTTGGATTATTTCCCCACACAGAAAAAGAAATAACTTTCTTCACTTGACATCAACTCCTATAGACTTCATTCTGGCATATAGAGAGTGATTTGTATAAGCCTGATCTGCCTGGCTCTCGATCGTAGCTACGCTCTTGACTACCTCACGAAGTCCCTCAATGTCCCTGAAGAACCTCACACCGCTGCAACTCTCCAGCATCTTCTCGTGACGCCGATAGTGACCATCGGTGTGCTGTAGTAGCGCTCGACCGGAGTAGAGGGCCTCGTAGGCCCGGGTGTTGAGGCCCCGAAGTATGCCGACCGGATTGAGCACGGTGGAGTGACTGAGCAGGTTCTCAACATACCCATCCCAGTCAAGTGACCTCCTGGTGTTGGTGATCTCGACCTGGTGCGACAGGTGGGGATCCTCGAGGATGCCCCTCAGGAGCAGGTTGCGTGTGTGGTACTCAGGACCGCCAGCCTGGCCCGAGAAGAGGATCCTGTTCGACGTGACCGGCGTGTCACGATGATCGTAGAACTTGCGAGAGGCCCACTGTGGCAGCCAGTCGAAGCCGTACTTGTCGCAGTCGTCCTCGTCACAGGCCAGGACCCGCTTGCAGAACTTGGAGGCCTGGTGCAGTGAGAAGTGGCTCTTCTGCATCCACTGCGGCACGATCGCGTCAACACGCTCGAAGCACCAGACCCAGTGCTCCCACTTATCGCGGCGCCTCACCCACCTCTGCAACTTCTCCTCGGTGTCCCAGAGGAAGAGGAGGAAGTCGTGACCGACGAAGAGCAGGTCGTCCTCGACGTCAAAGACGTGCTCGTAGTTCGACTCGGACACGATCACCACGTCCTCGATGCCGTAATCAAGGATCGAGGAGGAGGTGCCGCAGCCGTAGTCCTGCGTGACGAGCTTCACTTACCTGTCTCGATCCAGGGTGTGGGTCGGCTCCAGTCCACCCTGCTGTGGAACACGTGGCCACCGAGCTCATCGGCCAGCCTCCTGCCCATCGCCTCGATCTCCTCCTCAGTGACCTCGGACCAGGGCTTGTCGAAGAACATGTTGTTCTCGGCCGTGTCCTCCTGCTTGATGTCGTAGAGGCTCTGCCAGTGCTTCGACCAGTAGTCACGGTAGGTTCGAATCTTTCGTGGCAGGTCGTACCAGGAGTAGTGCCGGACTCCGGGAAGCGCTTCCACCACACGCTTGAACCAGTCGCTGTATGCCCTCTGCGCCTCCGAGTTGCCAGACAGCGCGGCTGCACGGGCCCTGTGCACCTCCTCGGTGTAGAAGGAGGCGTGTGGAATGGGCATGCCTGTCTCCGCGTGGACGTAGTCACACCCGTCAGTACCTACAGAGGCGTGCTGGTGACCGTCTGGGTCACTCTTACGCAGCGGTCCGGGTATGCCATGGGTGATGTGTGGGAGATTCCTGGACAGTCTCCATTTCCAAGGATTGATGTCCATGCGGACCTTGTCCTTGCTGCCCCAGAACTCTACCACTGGGAGGGAGAGCAGGTCCACCTCCTTGGGGAAGTTGCGGCATAGATGGACGATCTTCTCGAAGTCCTTCGGCTCCACCACCTCGTCCGCATCCATCTGCCACAGGAACTGTCCTGTGCACCGCTTTCGTGCCTCTGCCTTCTGGGCACCATCGAACACGGCGAAGCGCGGGTGGCTCCAGTCCCGCTCAACAAGGTGGACCTGGAGCTTAGGCTCGGAGGCGGCCCACTCGTACAGGGCCTCGAGTGTTCCGTCCCTGGAGCCGCCGTCGACAACCACCACCTCATCGCAGAATCCGAGCATCGAGGTGATGCAGTCTCTCCACGGGTACTGGGACTTGATGCAGTCCTTCGTGGTGGTGTAGCCGCTGACCGTGGGCTTGAAGTCCATGGCTGCCTTGATGCCGCCCCAGAAGAGGTCACGTGCTCCATAGAGGTACTCCTCGATGTGCAGAGTGTTGTCGGTGTTGAACCACTCCTCGTCCCTGTGCTGGACGTTGTCATTGAGGACCAGCTTGCAGCCCAGCAGCTTCGCCTCGATCACCAGGCGTGGGCAGGTGTCCCAACCCGCTGGGAGGTATACGAGGCCGGCCGACTGTGCAAGCTGTTCCAACATCTGATCGTAGGGTAGGTTCCACACCACTTGATAGTCCAACATGTGGGCCTTACAGTGCTCGAGGGCCGCATCGTAGCCCTTCACCCAGGAGTCGGATCCGAGTACAAGCCACTTCTTTCGATTCTCCATATTCTCCTCGCCGCCCCGCTTCTTTCGGAGGATCTTGAGTGCGAGAAAAAAACTGTCGTCGAAGACAGAGCTGAGGACGGTGTTGGGCCTCTCACTGAGGAACGGGAACAGCTTGTGGTAGTGGTCCATCTGCTTCTCTGACATCCACCACAGGTGCTTGGCACCGTAGTAGAATGTTGAGATGAGCTTACCGTGCATCTGTGTGTGGCAGTCACAGGGAGTTGTCTCAGCGTGCTCGTGCTTCTGCGGAGAGCGATACTTGCAGTACTTGTAGTCATACTCGAGAATCGAATAGTTTAGATTTGCGACAATAGTTGGGATCAGATCCATTTTCATCTGGCTGAAGTTACCAAAGATCCAGAACCTATCACTTAGCTTCTCCATGATCTCTAGAGTGAGCTCTCGAGAACGAATCCTCTGGATTCTGAGTGGACTTTTCTTAATGAGAGACTCTGATGTAAGCTCAGCACCTCCCACATAGTCTGAGGCAAAGAGGTCTGATACAAAAACTATCTTTGCGTCTGGATCTACTTCAATGGCGTCATGTGAGATAAAGGGACTTTTAAACATAAAAAATTATCCTAGTATTTGTTTCTTATTCTAATACAGAGTAAAAATCTGTACACATCTATTGTAGAAGCTTAATCTTAATTTTGTACATTCTCTGAAACTGTAGAATATAGTTCTATTAATAATCTTAATAGAACCTAGTTAATCATTAGTAGATAGAGGCCTATGGCACATTTTAGCTTAGAAAAAAGAGATATAAGTAGATATCAGATTCAATATCCCGCTACAGGAGATGGAAATAAAAACTTGTATGCTCTTTCAGACTCACTAATAGAAGCACTTTGTCAAAAAATAGTAATTCAAAACTCTGATACTGTTTCAATAACTTTTACAAAGCCCTTCTCAGATACACCATCAGTTATTGCAGGATTTACTGGAAGTGATAACATAAATGTCTACGTAGAGTCTGTAACACAATTAGGTTGTGTTATTAGAGCCAGCTCAGTTGTTGATCTCGGAGAAATTGTTATCCACGCAATTTATCTAAGCTCATGATTTTAGAGGAACCAGATAAATGGCATGCAATAGAATACGCGTAAGAAATCTAGGAAATAAAAAATATCCTTCTGTTAGAACTATTTCTAAATACCAATTTATTTCAAATAAAAACATAGAAATAGAGAATATAATAGTAGAGCTTCTAGATTCAGATACAAAAATAGTAACTTTTGATAAGACCTTCTCAGGCACTCCAAGCGTTGTTGCAAATTTTATTTCACCCACTCCTCTTCCAAACATCAATGTATTTATTGAATCTAGTACTCCGACTCAGGTGGTGATAAAAACTTCTTCTCCTGTTACAGGTCAAATTCATATTCAGGCAATGTTCATAGAGAGCTAATAGTATGAAATTTAAGAACATTGACAATATCTTGTTTGAGACAGGAGCAGTAACAACAGATGCTTCAGGTTCAGTCACAGTCTTCCTAAACTGCTTCAAAGCAGATGAGACTCCATGCATCACAGCCGTGTCCTATGACATTGACGGTAATGCGAACGTGAACGGCGCCAACCTCTCCCTGGTGGGCGGCCTGTGGCAGGTGGACATTGTCTCCTCGGCGCCCAACACCAAGGTGTACTACCACGCCTTCAAGCAGACCCTGTACATTCCGATCACCAATCTGATCACCCAGGACTTGTTTGACCTAATTACACAGGACAACGAGTTCCTGGTGGGACAGTAATACATGACTGCTGCACACATCGGAGACACACATGCCCTCTAAGAAAATATCTGACCTCTCAACACTCACGCCGCTGTCGACGGACCTGGTGCCGTTGGACAGGCCCACAACAGGTGCCGGTGCACCGGTGACAGGGCACGCAACTCTGGCAGCCATCGGAGCTGTAATAGGCGGTGGAGGAGGCAGTGGAAATGAGTACTGGCAGTCGACAACAGCTGGTCAAATTTTTGCGACCTCTTCTCTAGCTTCGATCACTGGATCCTTTAGAGCTAGCTTTTTAAGCTCATCAAATGGCATTGAGATCACAGGATCATTCACTCACGGTACAAATACGCTAGCTTCATCCAATAATTCACATGCACAGGGTGATAGTACTTCAGCGTCAGGAAACTACTCACACGCAGAGGGTGGGTCCACAACTGCCTCAGGTGATTACTCACACGCAGAGGGTGGAAGCACAACTGCCTCAGGTCCTTACTCACACGCAGAGGGCGGATCCACAACTGCTTCAGGTCAACACTCACACTCAGAGGGATATAGCACAACTGCTTCAGGTGAGTCCTCACGCTCAGAGGGTGTGGGCACAACTGCCTCAGGTGATTACTCACACGCAGAGGGTGGAAGCACAACTGCCTCAGGTGATTACTCACACGCAGAGGGTGCCTACACGATTGCTGATGGCCTCTCCTCCCACGCCGAAGGCTGGGGATCTGCCACCCACCTGCGTGGCTTCACAGTGGTGTATGTGGATATTGATGGATTCAATCCATCGAACGGCGTGTTCCAGCTCGATTCTGCGTACGGAGACATCTCTGCAGATATCCAGAGCGCTGCGAATATCACATCTCTCATGGTCACCGATGGAGATATCACGTTCAAAAATGACAGGCGGGTGTACGGATTCGTGGCCGCCAACTTCGAGAGTCCCAGCACGTGGATCACCTGCTCCAATCCCTATGGGATGAGCCCTCAAACTGCCACACCCTACACAGGATCCATCATCGCCTCCTTCGCTCCGCTGGAATTGCAGCTAAGTTTCAGCACCCCACCGGATCAGGCCATCACAGGAACCATCTCGCACGCCGAGGGCATCGGGTCAATCTCGATTGGATCCGGATCGCACGCCGAGGGATTTAATACACTCGCAATAGGCGTTTCCAAGGACATTCAGTTCAATAACAATCCTTCTGAGCTGACTTACGGTGCTCACGCTGAAGGATTTGAAACGATTGCGTACGGCAACTACTCACACGCAGAGGGAGATGGCACAACTGCCTCAGGTGACGCCTCACACTCAGAGGGCATCGGAACAATTGCCTCAGGCTCATGGCAGCACGTGCAGGGCAAGTACAACCTCCGCAACAACGACTTTTCCCTCTTCGTCATCGGGGACGGCACAGGAGATGATGATGTAGATAGATCAGACATCGTCCGTGTGAACTCGGGATCCGCTCCAGGCGCCGGTGTGTTTGAGATCACCGGATCGCTGGGCGTCACCATCGGTATGACAGGATCGCTCTCATACACACCTGCAGATGGATCCCACTGGTCCGATCCGGATCCCACCAACGTGAAGGATGCCCTCGATCGAATGGCAGCGCTGCTCTACACGCTGAACTCTAATACGCCGATACCGTGAGATAGGGGTCTCACGCCCTGATCACGTGTAGCCCACAATCACCACATCGGTGGCGCCCACAGGTGCAGAGCCCAGGGAGTACACGTACTCGCCGCCCACTCGACCGCGGTATATGGGAATGATCGTGCTTAGGTTGACGATGGCACCGTTAAAGTTGCTATTCAAGACCCCACTGATCGGATCCTCAAGCGCTGGAAGTAAGTTGCCGCTGAAGTCTGCCACGTTGCCTCCTGATCAGAGTGATGGCGTCACGCCGTTTGGCCACGGGAGAAGCAGACGGTATGTGGCTGAGAAGTAGCAATACGCATCCGTGTTGAGGTTGATCGTGCTTGGATAGGATCGGGTTACAAGCCCCAGACGCATCCAAGTTACTTGACCCTTATACGGTGCATAAGTGCTATTATCAGCCGTGGCGAGCAGCGGAAGAGCGTCATCGGCGCCCGTGTATCCATTTACGCTTGCAATGGCCTGCGGAGTCGAGACGAAGCAGCCAGTGCTCGCGAAGGCGGGAGCGGGTGAAACAAGTCCATAATACATCCACCGCTGGATGTTATTAAACTCCCCCGCCCATGAGTTGTTGCTCGCTATTTTCATCACTGAGGGGTCTTGATCCAGCCCACCCGATACGGCAGTCGTATCCACCCCGGCTACATAGCCGCCACCTTGCAATGCACCCGTGACCTTGACAGTCGCGGCGAACCAGAACTGGTAGACACCGAAGGAAGGGGTCGTCTCCGTGACGGCGTGCGCGAAGTAGTTTGTCCCGGTCGTGCTGAAAAGCGTTGCCCCCGCCGCGGTGGTGCCCCAGAGGTCATTTAGATCGTTGGCTACAGAGGGATTTGTCGGCATCGTCGTCGCATTGCCCGCTGTGTTGAGCGTTGCGCTGCGGACATATCGAATCCACCATGAGGAGTTTGCTGAGCCTCGCTGAAACAGGTACTTTCGTCCCGACGAGCCACTAGGGTCTTGAAGCGCCACCCACGCATTCGCGTTGTTGAGTCCGTTTGCGCCCGATCCCGGCCCCGTGACCTGTGTGCCTGTGCCGCTGTACGTCGTGCCGTCGGAGTCCGCGAACTTCGTCCAGCCGTTGGCGAGGAGCAGGCTGACGAGATTCCAGATCACGTCTGCACCACCGTTCGTCGCACAGTCCACATTGACGCTTGCTACTTTTGCCATTACATCATCTCCTTAGTAAATCATCACTTAAATACGATCTCAACTCCACCGATGAAGGTGTTGTTTGCGGACGACCCGGACACCCTCACCTCGTACACCGCGGGATTGCTATTATCA
>Ga0172367_10008835_pt1 | contig 11185 bp, 7 predicted proteins | sample Lak10m_FD_114542 | JGI IMG/M metagenome (GOLD analysis project Ga0172367, IMG submission 114542) | Freshwater microbial communities from Kabuno Bay, South-Kivu, Congo - kab_022012_10m | ecosystem: Environmental > Aquatic > Freshwater > Lake | place: Democratic Republic of the Congo: South-Kivu...
AGTTCCAGCGTGCCGCGCCAAAGCGACTCGATTTTCTGTTCAGCGGGTGTCATACGGTTTTACTCTCAGTTACTCGTCTTAAGATTTCGCCAAGAGGCGTACATTTTTCTTGATTGGTTTTGCCATCGCGAATATGAACATTGAAAAAAAGCTCATCATCCAAGGTAACCGAAACATCCCCTTGCCAATAAATATCTCGGTTCGATTGGTCTGGCGATGGGATTATCGGCAGCATGGTGGCGAGCGTTCCGTCTTGGCCAAGGTTGTAATAGTGCCTGGAAGAACCGCTGTCGACGAATATGGTGATGCCCTGATTCAACGACTCTGGACTCAGCAATTGAAACCTCTTGAATTTTGGCAATGAACAGTCTTTCAATTTTTGACCTTTGCCGATCAATAATACGTCACCGGTTACGCCTTTAATACCGATTGAAACCGGAGCGGTTTGGGTTTCTGTAACCGATTGGGTCGCTAAAATTGCCGCCCCTTGCGAAATGGCCAGCGACTTTTCCCGCACTGTCATACCCACATTAAATCGGCGATCAAACTCATCTTCACAACCAAAGAACCGCTCGACGGCATGCCGAACCAGATGAAAATTAGAAAAGCCCCCAACCATCAACACTCGAAATTGCTCATGGTTTTTGGAGTCGATGCCCAGTTCAGTCATACGGGCGGTAATTTCCTTCAGCGCTTCCAAAAGGCTCATTTCCACCACGTCCCGAAATGGCAGCACCAAATCACTGGCTTTGACTGGTTGTGAATCGTCGTCCAGAGAAAACACCATGGCATCGAGAAGTTGATTCTTTAAATAGCGATCAACTTTAAGCGCATAGTCATTGGCGCCATGGATTTTATGCTCCTCGAACTCCTTAGCTATCCTGAGGCGTTTAACCGGCGGCAGAGAATCGAAATACAAGCGATGAATGACCGCATCATCAAAAGCAACACCGGCGCGCCCAACCATACCTTGTTCTATCCGGCCACGGCCAGTGCCGTCCAGCACTTCGATATGATCGCCATCGACTTTGCTGAGGCTGAGATCAATGGTGCCGCCGCCACAATCACAAACCAAAATATGCCCGACGAAGGGCTGCTTATTCTGTAGTTGCTTATGCAGGAAAAAAGCCGTTGCCGCAACCGGCTCACTACCGATTTTGATCGGTAAGCCTATTTGATTGACGGCACGCTTTAACGCTTCACGAGCCGGATGCCGAAAATCACCTCTTGACCAAATTTCAGGCAAAGTCACCAATAACCGGTCGACATCCCCGGCAACGGCCATTTCCTTCTTATAGCGGCTGGTGAGTTCCAAAATATACTTGGCCGTTATTTCCTCAGGTGAGTATTCCTGATAGCCATGCTTTATCAGTAATTCCGGAGAGGTTTCGCCCAGAAACATCTTGAAGCGAGAAAATGCCAGATAATCCCTGGGCTGACTGGCTGCCGAACGCGCATCCAGACCAATCTTGACGACCTGCTCCTGACCGAGAGGCAAAGCAAGCCATGAGGGGATGTACTGAACTTCCTGGCCGCCGATGGCAAAGCTTTCGATATCACCTTGTGAGCTTTTGTAACTCAAGGCGCTATTAGTGGTTCCTAAATCAAGGCCGAGTTGGTTCATGCTGTTAGCCATCAGGCCTATAAATAAGCCCTAAGGCCGAGAGATAATCCTTGCGACTGAACAAGGTCTTTAATGCTATTCCACTCTTGAAACAACTCAGAATTACTCATGTTGGTTTTCTTGTAATTTTGCTTCATTGCTGGGTTTATGTAATTACTTTTAGGCAAAGCAGGTCTTGCAAAAGAAAGGGTTGGAGAGCTAGTCGACTCACTCAAAACCTTGCATGAGAAGAAACTAAACATCCCGTTAACGGGATTTTTATAGGTTGCTCCCCGATAAATATAGGGATTGATGTCTAAATAAGGCGTATTAACCTGATAAAAATCATTACAGTACTTTTCTTTGTCGCGAGCGGGAATGCGATCGGCAACTACAAATAATGTGTCAAAAACAAATTGGCCAGCTATGTGGGAGCCAAAGATAACCACGTCACCACTGGATAGTCGATCCAATATGTTGCCGTGATTTATATGGCAGCAAAAATGCAGAAATGGATTGCAAAAAACAAATGGATCTGTGTTTTGATAATAGTGGAACTTAGAACAGTTACTCGAAGCAATATTTAAACCTGGTACGGTTTGTGGCCAAATTGGTTTGTGTATATACATTGGCAAGCCTGAGCGTTGCTGGGGTGAAGGCACTATTCTGGAGACATTAGATGCGAGCTCCCATTCACCCCAAAACGTAGACTCATATTTATTCAGATCACCATTGCCATCCAAATAATCCACATCAGCTTGAATAAATTTTCTTTTATGCGTTGAACTCGTGTTGATCGGGCAGTAGGTTGAATTATTTTTAATATTTGGCTCCACGCCAGGGTGTAGCAATTGAATTATATTTGACATATTATTTAAGGATTGCAGACAAAATTAATTAAGTTTTTGAATTTTTAAAAAGTTATATTAGTGCTGTACACAGGTGGCCTTGGAAGCCGGATTAGGTTAACAACTTTCAGAAGTGTCCAGGCCTGGACTAACCTTCAAAACTAGCCCTAAAACAGGATTCCCCCGATCGTTTAATCACGCCTGATAAATATCATCCTTGGTGATATTATCACAAAGCTCAACTAGCTAAATACCAAGTTAATTTCCATCAAAATATTTAATGTATCCATGCAATTTAATTTCTATTAATCAAAGATCGAAAGTAATATTATATAAATTGTAAATAATAATGGTGAAAACAACACAATACCAAATATAAAATAGAATGGTTGAGATAAAGCCCCTAGAAATACCGGATTTGCAACAAAAGGCGCAAAAACAAGGTATAAAATACTAATAAATGGATTTACATCACGATCATTTCTAGATAATAAATCAATTAAGACAGCAAAAGACATAATAAAATATATAGTCACTAAAGAAAACGCCCACATATCCTGCCAATTTGAAGACACATCAGATGCGCCAACAAAAAAGCCTTTCAAATATTCCCAAAAATCTCCCAAGGAGTGCCAGAATTGAATATAAGAAACATGATGACGGGCCTCTATGCTAGGATAGATTAAGTATAGCGCTGAAATAATAGCCACTTGAATCACTAATAGACCAAAACTTACATTATTGATTACAGCCAGGATTTTATCTAATCTTTTTCTTCTCTCAATTATTTTTTCACGTTTTATAGCTTCTTTTATTTGTCTTTCCTTCTGAATTCGAGCTTCTTCTTCACGTCTTTTGTTTTCAATTTGAATATCGCTCCTTCGTTTTTGGCTATCACAGGGTATTGATACATCACCATGCACGGTTTTAAGCTGCAATCTTTTAGCGGTTATTACATTTTTTTCAAGCAATTCAATCCACACGTAAACAGGATTCTCAAGCCTTTTATGGAACATCTCTTTGGCAATATCGCGCGAGACTGTTATATACAGATTTTCATATAAAGATAATCCTCCACAACCCCGGTCAATATTCTTACTAAACCAGCCTTTCCATTTGATCCTAAGCTTAAATATCCCAGTTTCTATATCATAATCTTCCTTGACTAACGTTGCCGTCCCGGCGAGCCAAGCCCGTCTGGTCAGTCGTTCCGAGAACTCTTGATCCGTTTCAAATACGTCTTTAACCAGATTGGGTTCAATATCGGTCTGACAGTCAACATAATCCGCTTTCGCTTGTTTAACTTTCGCTTCGTACGCAGCCTTTTCCGTTGGCGAGTCACTTAACAGATCAAAAAACTGCCAACCGCAATTGAGTGTATTGCAATGATCACTATTCTGGTCAGCGGTAGCGCCGCAAATTGGACATGTTCTTTCCATTTTTAAACCCTTTAATTCAAATTTGGTAAATCTTCAATGGTGATTGCGAGCGGGTCCAATCCGGCTTCACCCAATCTGGGTGCCAGTCGATTGGACATGCGATCCACGATGCCGCCAAAATACTGCCTGACCGTTCGAGCATTGGCAAACCGGGCATCCCGCGTTTGATAGATTTGAGATAATTGTTGGTGGATAGCCTGAGCGACATCGTCAGCGCAGTGATGGCCATTGACCTTCATCAAGCCTTGCAGGATTTGGAATAATTCCTCGGGTTGATAGTCTTCAAAATTAATGGTCGTCGCGAATCTTGATTGCAAGCCAGTGTTTGATTCGATGAAGGCTTGCATTTCTTTATGGTATCCCGCTGCGATGATGCAGATTCTGTCCCGGTTGTCTTCCATGAATTTGAGTAAGGTATCAATGGCTTCTTGACCAAAATCTTCTTTGCCACCTTTAGCCAGCGAATACGCTTCATCGATGAACAATACGCCGTCCAGCGCTTGATTGAGGGCTGCCGTGGTTTTTTCAGCAGTTTGACCGACAAAGCCGGCCACTAACTTGCCGCGATCCACTTCAACCATGTGGCCTCTTTTCAGCACGCCAATCGATTTGAATAAATCGCCCATGCGCCTGGCGACCGTCGTTTTACCGGTGCCGGGATTACCGAGAAATAGATAATGCCCTGGCGCGACGCGGCCACCTTTGGTATTGACTGCCATGTCATAACGCATGCGGTTGACGATAGTGCGCACTTGTTGTTTTAGTGCCTGCATGCCCACTAGGTCATCTAGCGTACTTAAAATATCATCTGCCTCAGGCGCTTTCCGTTCGTTGGCATAGGCTAGATAGCGATCAGGGATATCCTGGCGTTCTAATATTAGATCGGAAGAATTGGCGGTGACCGTTGCCGTGGAACTGATGCGTTGTATGGCCCGGTCCCGGATTTCATTGGCAAAATTGATGACCGCGCCGGCATTGCCAAACTTTTTACCCTGTTCCAATTTCTGCTGTTCACTCCATTGGCGAATCAATACCGGCAAGGATTGCTCAAACTCGACGGACATCCGCAATGACTGTTGTTCGGCAAAGTGCCTGAATACCGATTCCAAGGCCGCTGGGCTGTAGTCTGGAATGGTCAGGAAATTTTGTTCACTAAATCGTCGCGCCAAGCCATCATTGGCCTCGATTAGCTTTCGGATGTCATCTTCATATCCACTGAGAATGACTGCAAAGCGACCGGCATAACGATCAGCGGTCATGGCCCCCATGATGGCAACCAATGCTTCTTGCCCCCATTGCTCGTCATTGAGTTCATAGGCTTCGTCGACAAATAAAACCCCACCTAACGCACGCTCGATGACCTGCATGGTTTTGAGCTGAGTTCCCCCTACATGGCTTTCCACCAGATCGGGTTTGCGAACTTCGATGAGATGGCCCGATTGGAGAATGCCCGCTTCCTTGTAGGCCGAGGCAATCAGCCTCGCCGCAGTGGTTTTACCGGTCCCTGGATTACCCATTAGCGCCAAATGGAGGATTTGTTTGCTGCGAACGGTGGGCTGAATTTCAAATCGCGAGATGGTCAATGATCCCGTTGCTGGTTCTTGTACTTCCGCGCTGTTTTCAGTCAAGAATCGATGGCTACGAATGATGGTTTCGATTTTTTCTACGATCAATTCCATACCTTTTAACTGGCGTAGCTGATCAATAGCCGAGGTGGAGTTTTGTTTGCCAAAGAGCTTAACCAGGCCGTCAAGACTGAGCTGGCTGGTATTGGCCAATTGAAAGGCCAATTCTTGCATTTGCATGCGTTCAGTTCGGATATGTACGCTAAGCGTCTCTACTAAAGCATCAAAGTTCAGCCAGTCAACTTCTTTGCCTTTTAGCAGACGCTCACGGTTGAGTATGTTTCTGACTTCATCCCGGCCAGCCGTGGCCAATGTGAAAAATTGCTCCGGGTTGAGGGAATTGTCTTCGGCAAAAACTTTTCTGGCAAAGATGGTCCATGACTCCCGGATAGCGCTGTTGATGTTTTCCAGGGTGCAATCGGAGGGAAAGATAAAAATAAAAATGCTGCGGTTGTCGAAAGGCAGTTTGTCCCACTCTGATATTTTCGCGGTGAAGGGACGAATGGCATCGCTATCAGTCGCGGTAAACACATCCAGCGCATTGATAAATACATACGCCGTGGGGATGTTGGTTTGATTGGCCCAACGATCAAATGACGGGGCAATATCGGCGTCACGCATTTTGCGCATCGCCATGGGGGCTGAGTTTTCCGAGGACTGCTTGTCTTTAGCTTGGTTGTTATCGATACGGGCCATGCCCAATGGACCCGGCTTGACCCGTGACGTTGGCTTTGGCGTAACGGCCGTCGTTTGTTGAGCCGCTGTTTGATCATTCCAGGCTAATTCAGCCGAACGTTTATCAAGAAAATGAATCTTTTTGGATTCGCTGTAATAAATGATGCGCTGGTAACCGAGTGTTACGAGGTGCGCATGAAGAGCCTGCTCAATCGGTACAAAGCGGAGATCAGGTAAACAGAAATAATCAGCCGTCTCGCCATGCAGAAAAAAAAATCGTTTCAGATAGTTTTCAAATAATTTCATATTGGCTCTTCATGCCAGTCTTGCTTTTTAGTCCATAGGTAATCTTAACGTGTTTGGCGGGTGCTTGGTGCAGTCGATGTTCGTTGTTGTTTCTGTTTGGGTTCCGCGCGGCGAACAGAATCAAAATCAAGGTTCTCTGGACGTCCGCGTTCAGTGTTTTCAGTGCCGGGAGTACAGGTCATCTCACCTGTGTTAAGGCCTGATTCGCGGAGGATGTCACCAATGTGATTGGCTTGAGTCTCGTTCTGGCGGATGTCGGCGGTGGCCTTGGGATGAAAGGAGACCCTTAATCGGTTGGCAATGGTGCCGTCAGCGTTGCCCTCGGGCATGATGATGGTAACCATTTCATCGCCTGCTACATTTTCGAGCTTCAGATGGAAGGCATTGGCAAAGCCATTGCCACTGTCTTGATTTTCGGATTCATAGGCGCTGTCTTTCACTTGCCAGCCCGCTTCGAGCAGTGAGGACTCAATCGTTTGCGCGATGTTGTTCCTAAGTTGCGATGCAACGATTGCTTCCCGGGTACGAAACATCAGTCTATCGGCTTCATCTCTGACCATTTCCAATTGCTTGGTAAGCTCTTTTAATTGATCAAAGCTTAGGTTGGTGTCCTGAAGTTGCTGTTGATAACCCGATGCTTGCTCTCTAAGTGCGGTCAGTCCACCTTGAGTCCAATAGTCAACTTGTGGATCCAATTGGACCGGACCATCTTCTGTCTCGAAAACAAGCTGATTGCCTTCCAAGGTGTCGATATGAATCAAAGCTTCTTTCAAGATGCCTTGGGCATGAATCATCACTTCGTTCCATTGCCGGGTTTTCTGTTCGAGTTCCAGTCGTAATTCTTGTGCTTTAAGAAATGTTTCCTGGCTTTTAGCAATAGCGGCTTGAAACACTCGGCCATTGATATTGGCTTGGGTCATCGTCAATTCAGCCGTCAGGCGATCTATTGCTCCTGGCATGAATTTTTGATGGTCATAATTGGTTTTTATCGCATCAATTACCGTGGTGACATCGTTAAACCAAGTTTGTGCGGCTTTTTCTTCGCTGATTTCTTTCTGCTTGATTTTTTTATTTATATCATTGATTTGATTTTGGCAAAATTGTCGTGTCTCGGCAATTTGTGTTTCTAGAATTTGCCTAGTGTTATCAATCTTCTGATCGAGGCTATCTAGCCTTCGCCCAAAATTGGCTTTCATATCCTGAATTTGTTGATTGGCTTTGGATAATTGTCTGCCAATATTCTGTTCTAAATCGCGAACGTGCTGACTGGTTTGGGATAATCTTTGTTGATACCCAGCTAATTGGCGGTTATGTTGTTCAGTCACTTGATCGACATAAGAGGCCATCTCGATGGCAGAATTTGCTAGTAGCGATTGAATTCTACCTTGACGCTCGACTTCCCGAACGTTATCCATTAATCGATCATAATCACTCTCTCTGAGATTAATGATTCTGTCTTTTTCACCGCTCATATTGACTCCAGATTATTTGTTTTTATTTTCAGACAAAGAACGCCAAGTCTCCAAGCTTTTTTTGCCTGCGATACCAACGATCATGACCTCGTCGTTGTAAAACCTAATTTCAGAATTTCTTCCTGAAATGCCATAATGGCTTTGCAGATATTGACTATATCGACCACTAATATCAATTACCCGCTGATTACTCGATCCCCTCAGGCTTTTACCATCATCTAGATTTGCGGCATAAGGGCCATCGATCAGCAAATCGATTTCTTTTAAAAACGCTCTACAAGTATCTTTTGACTCCAACTCTTGATGCAGATAACCGGTATAGACGATGACACCAAAGTCCCGGTGTTTACGAATGTTAATGATCAGATCAGCCAGAGCTGCTGCCTGTTCAAACGGTTCACCTCCAGAAATGGTGATGCCTTCAATATCTGGCGTGTTTAAAATTTCTGTAGCTAACAAATCAACATTAACAGGCTCGCCGCTCTCGAATGAAAGCGAATCAGGTGACATACATCCTTTGCATCGCTTGTGACATCCTTGCACCCAAAGACCATAGCGAAGATTTGGACCTAGTGTTTTTGTCATCGGGATTTTTGCATAGCAATAAATTTTCATAAATCGATTTAAGTAAGTAACTTGAAAAATCACGAATACCATTTAATAAGAAATAGGCGACAAACCTGAAAATATAATTTCTATCAATTTCTTGATTAAAACAAGATGCCTTCTTTTGCAGCCCAGTCCATTTGAGACTCTAATTTTCCACCACACTTCGGACATCCTTTTGACTTGCAGCTCCTGCATATTGTTAATCGCTCTCCACATTTTTTACATGTTACCGAAGTTTCTTGTTCTGTAGAAAAAGTTGAAGCGCCACATTTGTCGCAGCTTTTATGAGATAGTGCCAGCATATATTTCCTCAATATATTGTTAATTAAGTGTTTCTGACCTAGACGTTTCCCCTCGAGATTAATGTCTTTCTTACAGATCTAGGGTTGGGCTGCAATTTATGTAACAAAGCCATATATATTGCAAAAATTGATTAATATTTCTATTTTTAGATGCCTATTTTTCACATTGTTGCGACAATCTAGGTCGCTTTGAATTTTGTCTACTCCTGTTCCTATGCGACATACTTTGACGCGATCATGCCTATGATTATGTCCGTACATCTAGAACTTTATCAGAGCCTAGACGGCATCCATCCTTTATTGAAGATGCTACAACGATTTTAGGCGCAACCATCGTGATCGATTCGTCTTTCATGCCCTGAATTTTGAGACAACGGACGATTCAAGGACGAACTCTGTACATGCCTATCAACCGCTCTTCATTATTTAAGCTCTTTGTGTTGATATTGATCCATGTTTTTAAGGTACCCATAAATGTCTACTGAACGCACCACACTACCCAGGCAATGGGCCTTGTTGAACGCCTTGCCTTCTTATCCCAAAAAAATCTCGATTCGCCAGCTATGGGAGTTGATGAATAGTGCTGGTTACGAGGTGACCAAAAGAACCATTGAACGGGACTTGGTCAATCTCAGCGAACAATTTGCCATCGTCTCCGATGATGCCAAACCCTCTGGTTGGAGTTTAAGCGCGGCAGATCAGTCATCTAAAGCTGCAGAACGCTTATTACCCAAGGCTAAACCACTAGCACACACTGCACTCTCACAAAATCAAACCAATGATTTCGTTAATTCAGATAGTACGTCTGAATTCACCAACTGGATTGATCCACATCATAATCATCGACCTTACTCCTACCATAGTGAAGATTTCACAGGACGAAGCTGGTTGTTAGAGCAAGTTCATGAGTGGATTGAGCATGGCGAATCTCGCTTACTTTGGTTGCAAGGCGCACCAGGCGTGGGGAAAACGGCTTTTTTGTCCTGGCTAGGCACACAACTGCCGAATGCCATCGTCGCGAACTATTTTTGCCGCTATCAATTCCCTAAATCACCTGAAGCAACCGCACGTGAAGCCATCTTGTCGATTGCGATCCAGTTAGGGAAATGTTCAGCTAGCTATCGCCGCCAATTATTGACCCATGAACATCTTGATCGAACCTCGCTGGACAATCTTAGTATTGATCAGTTGTTTGAATTTCTTATCATCCAGCCGTTATCGTTAATCGCTTCGAGTGAAGCCGATGAGAGCGGCCATCGATTTGTGTTGATCATCGATGGCGTTGATGAAGTGGTTTCGATTGATCGTTCCAATGTGCTACTGGATTCTTTGATCAGATTTTCCAAGGTCTTGCCCAAATCGGTAGCCATGATCATTAGCTCGCGCAGCGTCGCCGACTTTGGTTCGCCACTAGAGCTAGTCGATTGTATCGACATGAGCGCAGATGAAAACCACAATCGCCAAGACCTGCGGTGTTGGTTAGAGAGTCAATTTCCGCAGAATTTTGGCAAGACAGGACGTGACACACAACTACAAGCACTGCTCGACCACAGCCATGGTTTGTTTCTATATCTCAAGCTATTGCAACCGGAAATTGCTTACTATTGCGAGCATCCTGATCAAACCCCAAAAGGACTGGATGGCTTTTTTAGGGATTGTTTTGAGCGCCAGTTTGATGACGAGGAGCACTACGCCAAATTCCAGCGCCCATTACTGGAACTGCTGACCAGCTCGTTTGAACCGGTTACGCGTGCTACCGTTGCGGCAACACTGGGCTGGGATCATTATCAATGTGACCAAGTCCTGGCTTCGTTTGGCCCGTTGCTTCAAGAAAAAATCATCGCTGCCGAGTTTCAGCCAACCGGTGAATTCTGCGACGCATTGATTTCAGAGACTGATTCCAGCCCTTGCCTAGTGCCTTTCCATAAAGCACTGATCGATTGGCTGACCGAGCGTGCCCGTGCTGGTCAGTTTCAGGTACTACGTGAGCAAGGTTTGCAAAAATGGTCGGCGGGTTTACTGGCCGTCTATCAGTCTGGCGTTGAGAACCTTCCAGAATACGGGCTTCGTAATTTGCCCAAGCATTTGATGGCAGCCGGACATCATAGCGATGCGCGTGCCTGCTTGCTGGAGATGGAATTTATCTTACAGCGCAGCCGACTTCCTCATTTTTATGCCGATAGTTATCGCGTGGCCGAAGAATATCGCCAGGCTTATGAGGTCTTGCCGATCAACGATGATTGCATTGCCTGGGCGTTGTTCTTCCGTGCCAATGGCCATTACCTGCGCCATGGTCATCCTGGTTG
>Ga0172367_10008837_pt1 | contig 11185 bp, 12 predicted proteins | sample Lak10m_FD_114542 | JGI IMG/M metagenome (GOLD analysis project Ga0172367, IMG submission 114542) | Freshwater microbial communities from Kabuno Bay, South-Kivu, Congo - kab_022012_10m | ecosystem: Environmental > Aquatic > Freshwater > Lake | place: Democratic Republic of the Congo: South-Kivu...
GCGGATTATCAATTCCCTCGGCAAAACCGGCGAAGCGTTTTTAATCGACGACAGGATTTTCCAAGCCGCGGAAATCGGAAGAATTCATGCAAAGGCAGCCTGATTTTTGGCGAAGGTATTGGCGAGTACGAACAGCTCTTTAGGCGTCGGCAACGCGTTATAAATGGCAAATTGGCCGGGCGGGGCCACGACCGGATCGAATAGCGCCGCCGCGACATGCATGGCAATCCGGGTATTCGCCGCGGCACAAGCGGCATCATAGTAGGCCAAGGTTTCCATCACGTTACCGTGGGCAAACTGATATTGGCGTATCGCCTCGCCACTGCCTGTGGTCGGCAGCGTCAGCCGCAGGGCCTGATGGCCGAAAGTCGGCACGTTCAAATGCGCGCGCCGTATGCGGTGATCCCAGGGTATGGCCAGCGCGCCAATTCCGCCACCGAAACTGATTCCCAGGTAGCCGATGCGGTCTCCTATCTCCGGAAACAAGTCGCGTAGCGCGCTGACCGCGATCCAGAGATCGTCGACGCAGCCGCCGATGACGTAGCGATGCCTGTCCTCGATTCCGCACAGAACATGCTCGTGCGGCCATGTGGAAAGGTCGGGTCGCGCGCTCCGGGACAGGCTGCGGAAGCAGGGAAACAGCAGTAACGCGTCATCGAATGGCAAATCCAGGTCGGGACCTTCCCGGCCGCCGTAACCATGTCCCACGACGAAGCCACGCCGTGGTGGGGCATTCAGCGGTGTCAGGGCCCACCCGGCAATGTTGACCCCATCGGTGGAGCGATATCGTAGATCAAACACCCGATAACGGGGGTGATGCCAGTGGGCGGGCGTCAGCTCGGCCTGGGGAGCCGTGCCGGAAGCCCGCGAATAGCGGGCCTTCCAGAATTCCGCGAAGTCTTCGGGCGGGGGCGGCGCCGGGATCTCCAGCAAGCCGGTCAGGCTATATCCGTAAGTCGGATCGAAGGGGTATCCGTGGGCAAACGTCATGTCGATGCGGAAAGGTGGTCAATTTGGTAGCCGTCGACTCGTGGGCGCCAGCTATCGGGAGCCGCTGGCATGAGCCATGAAGGCCCTATTATCGCAGTCGAATATGTCGGCTCGCATGCGGGGCGAGCCCTCCTGTTCGCTCTCGAGTCCTGGTCAAGGCGATTTCCGGAATCGGGCCGGATAGGCTCGGCCATTCTGCTGATGGTATGGTGTCATGAGCCGGGTCGACACCCGCTTGAGGGGGGCGCAGCGGCTCAATCATGCCGGTTTTCTGGCGACGCGGACGGTCAGCGGCCAGGTGATGGCGCACGCCGTGTCGGGAGAGCCCCAGGCGGCCAATAGCGCGGCGTGAATAAGCTCCCGGGGATCCTGGCCAAACTGTTCCTGATAAAGGCGCGTCGCCGTCCACGTGCCGAAGTACCCCAGCAGCTCGGGCAAGGTCCAGGCGGCGCTCATGGCGAAGGAGGGCAGAGCCGTGAGCGGCGGAAATGGGAGTTCGATCGAACGGTACCCCGAATCCACCAACGCTCTTTCCGGCGGCCAGCAGGAGCCGACGATCTCGTCCTGGAAGCGCGATAGCAGGACGTTGATGCCGGCATCATTGCTGTGCGGTGCGCCATAGGTCCAGACCGCCAGAAGGCCGCCAGGCTTAAGCACCCGCCGGACCTCGGCGAAGAAGCGATCCCTGTCGAACCAGTGCAAGGCCTGGGCGACCGTGACGATATCCGCAGAATGCTCATTCAGCCCGGAGGACTCCGCGCGCGCGACCCGGTACTCAATCCTCGGGTGTAGCGTCGCCTGGCCGACCTGAGCGGCGCTGGCGTCGGTGGCGACCACCCGTTCAAACAGCGCCGCCAAATCCACCGCCGCCTGGCCGGTCCCGGTGGCGCAGTCCCAGGCGAGTGTCCGCCCCGGCGTCAGACGGGCCAGCCAGTCGAACAGGTCTTTGGGGTACAGAGGGCGGTAATCCGCATAATCCGCCGCCATGGGCGCGAAGCGATCGACGAAGTCATTCTTCATGGCGCCTCAACTGAGCATCATGGAAGCCGCCGACCCTCTCCATTTTTTGAGGATCCTGTAACCCAGGTAGACCATCGCCACCACGAATATCCAGAAATCCGAGATCAGTGCGAGAGTTTCATTCGTCGTGGTCTCCGGCGACAAACGCGACAGGTGCAGGAAACCGGCAAAGCCCATGAACCCCGCGCCCCCGGTGGCCAGCACCCGGTAACCCGGTTGGAAAAGAGACAGCAGGGCGATGCCGCCCAGCAGCAGGTTGGTGAAGCCCAGTTCCTGAACGATGACATGGGACCCGGCATCCAGATGCAGCATGGCGGCGGTGAAACCGGGATTCAGGATCTGACTCAGCCCGGCAACCGTTAGGCGCATGCCCACCCCGCAGAACAGGAACCACTTGCCGACGAGTTCCAGCAGAGGAGCCGGATGGCGGCGATACTCCACTCCGATCGCGATCAGGGGCAGAACCCACAGGGTGGCAAGGATAAAATAGAGGTACATATCGAATTGGGTCCATTGTTACACTGATAGGGGAGCCAGGGGATGAGGCCGCATCGCAAGGTATTGTGTACACTGGCCATCCATACACGGCCCAACCCGCCACGCTGGAATTGAACCCCCATGAGCATAGTGTTGCATACGATTAACCGGCTCACGTTTGGCCTGACGCCGGGCGAACTGAAGCGGGTCGAGCGAATCGGCGCCCGCGGTTTCATTGCCGAGCAATTGCAGCCGGCGAAGCTGGCCGAACCCACCGAATTGCAACAACTGCTGCGCGGTTACAAGGCGTTGAATTGGGATCCCCCCGCCTTGTTTTTACATTTCGCCAAGCACAAGGAACTGCCGCCTGGCGTGACCCTGGACCCGGGCGCCACGGAAAAGCCGGGCGAGATTCGGGCGCAGCCGGCCAAGGCCAAGCTGCTGAGGGCCATCCTCAGTCCCGCGCAACTCCAGGAAGTGATGGTTGACTTCTGGTACAACCATTTCAACGTGTCCAATGCCAAAGGTCCGACCGGCTTCTGGGTCGGCTGTTACGAGCGCGATGCCATCAGGCCGCATGCCCTGGGTAAATTCCGCAACCTGCTGGTGGCGACCGCGCATCACCCCGCCATGCTGCACTATCTCGACAACGCGAGGAATACCGCGCCGGAGAGCCCGGCCGGACGCAAGAGAAAGCAGGGCTTGAATGAAAATTACGCGCGCGAACTGCTTGAACTGCATACTCTGGGCGTCGATGGCGGTTATACCCAGGGCGATGTCCGCGAACTGGCGCGGATACTCACCGGCTGGGGTTTGCGGCCGGCCGGACCTGGCACGGGGCCGTCCACCTTCTTTTTCGCCCCGGAGCGGCACGATGATCGCGAAAAAATCCTCCTGGGAGTGAAGTACCCGCCCGCCGGAGAGTCGGAAGTCATGCGCGCGCTCACGCAACTGGCCGAGCATCCCGCCACGGCGCGCCATGTCGGCTTCAAGCTGGCGCAACGCTTTGTGGCCGATCAGCCGCCCGCCAGCCTGGTGGATAAGTTGAGCCAGCGGTACCGGGAGACCGATGGCGATATCCGGCAAATCCTTACGCGTCTCTTCGAGAGTCCAGAGTTCCTCGACGAAAAATATCGGGGCAAAAAGTTCAAGACCCCGTTTCACTACATTGCATCCTATCATCGGCTGCTGGGCCAGATCCCCGACAACCTGACCCCCGCACTGGGAACGCTACAGCAATGGGGCATGCCGCTCTATGGTTGCGCGACACCGAATGGATACTCTTACGATGAGGACGACTGGCTAAGCCCGGCCGCCCTGATGCAACGTATTCAGTTCTCGGTCCGCGTAGGGCAATTTCAGCGCGCCAAGCCCAGGTCCCCGGCCGATAGCGAGGCGACACCCGAACAGCAAGCCCTGGATAGAATCCGGCGGCAGTCGCCACCCGCCGGTCCTCCGGGTGAGCAGGTGCTCGCCGATCTCCGACCCTTGCTTTCCCGGCGATCGCTCACGGCCCTGGATGCGGCGCCCGCGTCGTTCAGATTGAACCTTCTTCTCGCAAGTCCGGAATTCCTGAGGTACTGACGCCATGAAACGCCGTCAATTCATCCAGAGCGCCCTGAGCGCCAGTCTGTTGGCCGGGATCCCCGTCACCCTGGTCCGATCGGCGCCCGCGCCCGGGCAGCCCCCCGTCCGTCTCATCGTCCTGCTGCTGCGTGGCGGGATCGACGGTCTCAACGTGGTTGTGCCCTACACGGAGGCCGACTACCATGCCGGCCGACCGACCATCGGGCTGGCGTCCCCGGCCGAGCAGGGGGTCCTCGATCTGGATGGACGTTTCGGGCTCCATCCCGCCTTGAGCGGCCTGATGCCCCTCTGGCAAAAAAAACAGTTGGCGTTCATTCACGCCTGCGGCTCCCCCGACCCCACGCGGTCCCATTTCGACGCCCAGGACTACATGGAATCGGGCGCGCCCGGCAATAAATCCGTCACGGACGGCTGGATGAACCGCCTGATGGCGCAACTACCCGAGCCCGACAACCCCATCAAGGCTGTGAATGTGGGCGTCACCCTGCCCAGGATTCTCCAGGGCGCCCGCCCGGTGGCGACGGTCGGGCTGACGCCGGCCAGCGCCAAACCCACGACCATCGACCTTCCCGGCGTGCTGGAGTCCTTTGCCGGGCTCTATGCCGAGGATGCGGCCTTGAAGAAGGCCTATGACGAGGGTGTCTCCAGTCATCGTCGCATCAAGGCCGACCTCGACCAGGAAATGCTGGCCGCCGACAAGGATGCCGTGGCGCCGGCGGGTTTTGCCGGTCAAGCCCATGAACTGGGCCGCTTGATCGATACCGACAGCCAGATTCGCCTGGCCTTTCTCTCCGTGGGCGGTTGGGACACTCATGTCAGCCAGGGCGCCGAAACCGGTCAGTTGGCCAACAAGCTGACGGCCCTGGGTAACGGGCTGGTGCAACTCACCGAAGGCCTGAAGGCCAGCCATGCCCACACCGTCATCCTCCTGCTCTCCGAATTTGGCCGAACGGCGCGGGAGAATGGCAATGGCGGCACCGATCACGGCCATGGCAATGTCGCCTGGCTGCTGGGTGGTCCCGTCAATGGCGGCCGGGTCTGGGGGCAATGGCCGGGCTTGGCGTCGGGCCAACTCCATGAAGGCCGCGATCTCGCGGTGACCACCGATTTCCGCACCGTGGTCTCCGCCGTGCTGCAACAGCATCTCGGCCTGGACCCGGCGGCGCTGAAACCGATCTTTCCCGGCTTCGATCCAGGGAGTAGCCTGCCGCGGTTCATTCGTCCCGCATGATTCCGCCTTGATCCCTTCCTCATTCTTCGGGAGAGGGTTGGCATGATGGGGATTCAAGATCGATTTTTTTGACTGTGCTATCAAAACCCTGAGCAGGGATCTTCGTCGGGCGGTCGTATCTTCATAGCTGAGGGGGTATGGTCTGCACCTGGACCCGCAGCGTCATGCGTAGGACTCGTTTGTTGAGCTGCCTTCTTCGGCACGGCCATTACCGGTTGTTCCCGGCGGCAACGTGTCCGGTCAGCCCTCCAGCTTGTACCCCGCGCCATAGACGGACAGCAGAATCTCCCGCTCGGGGTTGACCTTGGCCAGCTTGCGCCGGATGTTCTTGATGTGGGTGTCGATGGCCCTGTCGCTGGCGGACTGGCCCTCGTCATGCAGGCAGTCGAGCAGGCGATCCCGTGAGAACACCCGGCCCGGGCGGGAAGCCATGAGGCTCAGGATTCGGTACTCGGTGGTGGTGAGATCGAGCGGCTGGCCGTCGTACTGGATGGCCTGTTTGTCGGGTTCCACGCAAAGCCCGGCCTCATGGGGTTCGGGGTGAGCCTGACGCTCCAGCCGGCGGAAAATCGCCCGGATGCGCGCCATCACCTCGCGCGGGCTGAACGGCTTGCAGATGTAATCATCCGCGCCAAGATCCAGGCCCAGCAAGCGGTCCACCTCCTCGACCCGCGCCGTCAGCATGATGATGGCGACCTCCGAGAAGACGCGCAGCTCCCGGCAGAGGGTCAGTCCATCCTTGCCGGGCAGCATCAGGTCTAGCAGGATCAGATCCGGGGTGTGCTCACGCACCCAGGGGACGACTTGCAGTCCATCGCCGATGACATGATGGGCATAACCCTGGCTCTGTAGATACTCGCAGAGTAAAGCGCTCAGCTTGGGTTCATCCTCAACAACGAGAATGCGGCGGGCAGGGGCAGTGGCGTTCACGACGGCTTCTCGGTGGGTTGACGTGACAGGGGCAGGTCGATTTCGATGCGCAGACCACCCAGCGGCGAGTGACTGGCGCGGATGCGGCCCTCGTGGGCCGCGACGATGTTGGCGGCGATCGCGAGTCCCAGGCCGGCTCCGCCGTGTTCGCGTCCCCGCGAGGCATCGACACGGTAGAGCCGCTCGAACAGATGCGGCAAGGCGGGGTCTGGGACACCGGGGGCGGAATCGTCCAGTGTGATGCGCGCCAGGCTACCATCAGTCGCCAGTTCCAGCCGGCATTCGCCGCCCGCTTCGGTGTAGCGGTAGCTGTTTTCCAGCAGGTTTCCCAGCATTTGAGTCAGGCGCCCGGCATCGCCATCGACGCGGCAGGCGCCATGCGCCCGCCAGTGCAGGCGGATCGATTCGCCGGCGAAGCGTGACTGGTGGCTGGCAATGACCTGGTCCAGCAGCGGCGTCAGGTCCATGGGCTCCCGGCGATAGATTAGCGCGCCCAGGTCGGACAGGGACAATTCATACAGATCATTGACCAGGCCGTTCAGAGCCATGACCTCGTGATGCAGCGAGGCGATATGTTCCGGCGTACAGGGCCGGATGCCGTCCTGCATCGCCTCGATCTCGCCGCGCAGGATCGCTAGCGGCGTGCGCAACTCGTGCGAGATGTCGGCGATCCAGCGGCGGCGGGCCGATTCGTGGCTTTGCAGGGTCGCGGCCAGATGGTTGAAGTCCTGGGCCAGGTCGCCCAATTCATCCCTGGTGACCGGCAGGCTGACGGCATAGTGTCCGCTGGCCAGGGTGCGCGTGCCCGCTGCGATTTTCCGCAAGGGCCGCAGGATTTGCCTGGACAACAGGATGCTGCCCAGGATGGCGATTCCCAGCGTCAGCAGCAGAATCAGCCGATTGATGCGCGCCTGCCGGTCGATGAAGGCTCTCGCCAGCCGATCGGAGACGATTGGCTTGCGTTCCACTTCCAGCCAGCCCACGACCTGATGCTCCACCTCGATCGGCAGAGTGCTGAATGAATGGCCTGGCGGCGCCGCGCCCCGCAGTGGTTGCGGCGGGCCCGCGATCCGTTCGTGATTCGCGTTCTGGAGGTGCAGTCGCATCCCCACGGCAAATAAATCCCGGGGCGGAGGCGGGGGCGGCCGATGGCCAGGACCCGGGCGCCATGGCCGATCCGGCGGCGGGGGGCGCGGACGGGGCCGGGGTAACCCATCCCGGGCGCCGCGATGGATCAGGCGTCGCCAGAGCAGGGGACTGTCGCGGACGAAATTCCAGTTCCCATGAGCCTGGTAGGCGTCCGCCAGCAGGCGGGTGAGTTTGCCCAGACGCTCCAGTTCCTGCCGGTGCAGATAATCGTCGAAGCCTTGCCGAAAACTCCAGTGAACCGAGGCCATCATCGCGCCCAGCGGTAGCAGCAGGATCAGCAGGATGGCGAGAAACAAACGTGTGGAGAGTCGCAATTTCATGAGGCTGGCCCGATGGAGGCGGAATAGACCACATGGCTGACAGGCATTGACCCGAGCCGTGGCGCGGACGGTCCGCGCCACGGTTGATCGGACTTATTGAGCGTCCCTGCCGCCTCCCTTGCCCTTGCGTCCTGGCCCGCGCGGTGGCGTGGTGAACTCCGCTTCGGAGAGTTTGCCATCGCTATCGGCATCCATCGCGGCAAAGGGCACGATCGGGTTCAGGATCGCTTGCGCCAGTGTCTGGAATTCCTCGCTGGACAGGCTGCCATCCGTGTTCGTATCGCCGATGTTGAACAGGTTTTTGGCGATGACCGCCGCCCGCTCGGTCCGATCGGCGGTAAATTCCGCCAGACTCAACTGGCCATTGGCGTCGGTATCCAGCGCGGAGAAGCGGGCAGTCGTCTTGGATATTTTCCAGTCCTTCAGTTCCTGCAGGCTGATGTAGCCATCCTCACCCGCTATGGTTTTGAAATCCGCGGCCCGCGCCGCTTTTCTCTCCTTGGGTGTGATGCGGCCATCGCCATCACTGTCCACGCCGGGGCGGCCGATCAGCAGATCCAGGACCCCATGCGGCCCCCCGGGACCACCGTGGCCTTCCGGTCCACCGGGGCCGGCCAGGGCGGGTTCGGCGGTGGCAAGGCTGGTGAACAACAGTACGCTGGCCAGGGTGGAAAGATTGTTTGCGTTCATGATGGAACTCCTTTGATTGGGTGTGTAAAGTTTCGGAGTGAAGGACCATCATCCGATAGTTTACCTTCATTCCCGCTGCCCCCTTCATGGGAGGCACGCAAACAAGATTACGGTCCAACTGTGGAGAAAATATGGAGTCGAGTGCTGGAACAAAATTGGCTGAAAGCGCCTGGTGACATCAATGCGGTGAACCGTTGAGCCGAACCTCTGGAGTACCGCCGCCAGCGCATCTGTTTGGCTGAGTCACGCGGGCAGTTACCCGGTGCTTCCGAGCCAGTATCTGGGGTTGAAATTTCGTTCAGGAGGTAGGGAGATGAGCAAGAAATTAAGTGTACTGTTCCTGTTGCTGTTTTTTGTCTGTGATGCCAGTCAGGCCTATATGCTGTGCCGCGGCGCGGGGGGCCTCACCACCCTGAGAATCACCTGCAAGAAGCGGGAGACGCGGGTCAATCCGTTCAACCTGTCAGTGCCCGATCAACGCGGGGTGTTTTATCTCGGCGGTTACGCCACAACCGTGGGACAACAGTTCACCGAATCCCACTCCTTTCCCTTCCAGATGGACGCGGCCCTGGGCGAAGACACAATCCTCATCCTCAACAGCGGTTCAACCAGCACCCAGTGTCCGGGCAGTGTCGAAGAGCCCTCAGCCACCGCGGGTTACCTGTGCATCTATCTGAGCCCGCAGTCCACCCGCGGGTGGGTCATGTCCGTCCTTGCCCCTGGCACTCTGCAACCGGGAACCGCCCTGAACGGATTCATCCTGCAGATTACCGCCAATGCAAATGGCATCAACAGCGAAATTCTTGCGACGGGTTCATGGGCAATTGGCCGAACGCAATGAATCGAAGCGGATAACCCCCCGTCGCCGACGCAGTCATCCACCCACCGTGAAGAAATCCGTGCCTACGGGCAGGCGATTGCGCCGATACAAACCATTGCATGCCTCAATAACGCCCAAAGTAGCCTGTATGGAGCGTAGCGGGATGCAACGGGGATTCGGTGGCGCGATCAACTACGCTGGCTGTGAGGAAAATACGCGAAGGGTGTCGGCGATCGCCTCGCTGGGAACCAGCAAATAGTCACACAAGGCGGGGCTTGTCTTGGGATTCCATACGCCCTCGCCAAAGGCTTCTATGGCTTCAAGGCCAACGACGTGGGTTTGTGTGGTGTCTTTTAATATGCGGAATGGCGCATAATTAACCTTGACCAATAATTGCCATAGCTGATTGTTGCGTTCTCGCAGCATGGGGAGTTGTGCTTCGGTATGCGCATGTAACACTTCGCAAGTGACCCAAGGTCGCTGTTCCAGCAAAAACTTTCGCATGCCAGACATGACTTCGAGTTCCGCCCCTTCGACATCAATCTTGACCACGGCAGAATTAGATGGAATAAGACCCTCCCTAATATCATCGAACACAAGCACTGGAATATGCTGGCGACGTATTGATTCTTTGCCGGGTCGTAAATTGCCAATAATGGACCCAGCGGTATCCGCCTCGCTGTCGGCAATAAAAGCCACTAAACCAAAGTTATCAGCCAGCCCGGTTGGTACTAGTTCACAGTAGGACAGGTTGTTCACGCGAATCAATTCCTGAACATACTGTATGCAAAATGGGTTTGGCTCAAACCCAATATAACGGACTTCTGGATCCACACTTTTCAGCTTCAGCAAGCTCTGCCCTAGATTGACTCCTACATCCAAAAAGGCCGTTCCAGGCGCAAGCTTCAACAAACGCTGGAGTGTATCGACCATCCATAACTCGGTAATGCTTAGGTTGCTCGCACCGATGCCACGCAGAATTGGAATCTTGAAGCGTCGACCATTGATGGTGGCGGGCACGACGAGGTTAAATGGAGCCAAAAGCCGTTTTGCCAAGGTTTTTAGTGTGGTTTTCATGATTCTGCCTCAGGTCAAGATGTGGTAGGAGTTGTAGAGTAGCAAGAAGGAATCGGCGGCGCCATCATCCCGGATTTCGCTCTGCTTCATCCGGGCTACGCTGGCTTGAATGGGCGGTCAGGCTGGATGTTTGCTCCGCGAATTTGAGCATTGCCCTTAATGCCTCATTGACCGCTACCGAGTTCTTGAAGGCGGCCGCGACATCGGGTTCGAGGACAACGACATTGGTGCTTTCAATATAGGGCTGATAATATTTTCCCCGCACGACCTTGGAAAAATCGAAGTCGTATTCGGGACGCAGATCATCTTCGAGTTCTTCAGGATTCATACTTTTTGCACTCTTGAGTAGTAGCGGGTCTGGCGCTGATGATGCGGATTTCATCCATACTTTCAGTGTGAGAGACCACCAACAATCGGCCGGCGCACGAAACGCCAATGGTAATTAAACGTAATTCCCCAATCGAATGATCGGGGTCGGGAAAAGTTCCCGCCAAGGGATCGCCAAATACCGTGGTCGCCTCGTCGAAGTCAACGCCATGCTTCTGGCGATTGAATACGGCTTTGGCCTGATCCCAAGTGAATTTCATCTGCTTCCTATACTGGAACCTGAAGTCTCGCGATACCGCCGATACAAAACCATACCATCCCCCAATATCGCCCAAAGTAGCCCGTATGGAGCGTAGCCGAAAGGTTCGCGATGCTTCATCCGGGCTTTGCTGGCTATGGAAAATAGTGATAGATTTCTTTACGATCCATGGTAACCACCAAGGTTATACAGCGCTTTTTACTCCAAGAAGTTACTCAAAAAATCACAAAAATTCATAATTTGTTATTTAAAACCAATGACTTAGCACTTACAAAGATAATTTCTTTAAGTAACTAATCGATCAAGAA
>Ga0172367_10008839_pt1 | contig 11180 bp, 8 predicted proteins | sample Lak10m_FD_114542 | JGI IMG/M metagenome (GOLD analysis project Ga0172367, IMG submission 114542) | Freshwater microbial communities from Kabuno Bay, South-Kivu, Congo - kab_022012_10m | ecosystem: Environmental > Aquatic > Freshwater > Lake | place: Democratic Republic of the Congo: South-Kivu...
CTGCGGCAGGCAATAGTTTGGAAGACATCCAAAAATTAATCGCGCACGCTCATCTCTTTTACGCAAAAGTGTACGTTACCATAAATACAATCCTTTATGATGAAGAACTGGAAGAGGTGCGGCAGCTTATTTATGAGCTCGAAAAAATTGATGCTGACGCAATTATCATTCAAGACATGGCACTCTTTGAAATGGAACTGCCGCCCATTCCTCTCTTTGCATCAACGCAAACGCACAACTACTCGCTTGAGAGAATTAAATTTTTAGAAGAAAACGGATTGCAAAGAATAATTCTTGCCCGCGAACTCTCGCTGGAACATCTTCACGAAATAAGAAAACAAACGACTATCGATCTGGAATTTTTCATTCATGGAGCACTCTGTGTTTGCTACAGCGGTCAATGCTATTTCAGTTTTGCAACAACCGGACGCAGCGCCAACCGCGGCGAATGTTCCCAAGCATGCAGAATGCTTTATACACTTGAAGACGCTGCAGGGACTATTGTTCACGAGCCGGCTTATCTCCTTTCGATGAAGGACTTAAATCTTTCAACCCATCTCCATTCTCTGCTTGATGCGGGAATAACATCATTTAAAATTGAAGGACGTTTGAAAGATGATTCTTACGTTAAAAACATTACCGCATTTTATCGTAAAAAACTGGACGAACTTTTAGCAAGTAATCCCTCTTTCAAGCAAGCTTCCAGCGGAAAAATTCATCTCACCTTTGTTCCCGATCCCGAGAAAACATTTAGCCGCGGCTACACAGATTATTTCCTATCGGGAGAAGGAAACAATCTTTCATCTCTCTTAACCCCGAAAGCCGTGGGCAAATTTATAGGCGAAGTTACTAACGTCTTTCAAAATTATTTTGAAATTAAAACTGAAGAAGTCGTTGTAAACGGAGATGGTATTTGTTTTTTTGATAACGCGAATGTCCTCGTTGGAACGAACATCAACCGGGTTGAGGGGAACAAAATATTTACAAGCGAACCGCTTGCATTAACCATTGGGACAAAGATTTACCGCAATTACGATCACCAATTCCTTAAAGAATTATCAAAAGAAGAAACGCAGCGCAAAATAAGCTGCATCATTTTTGTTTCGTTCACTTCCGGCACACTCACGTTAACCGCATATGATGAGGACGGGAACAAGGTTACCTTAGAACGAAAAAATGAATTTCAACCGCCGAAAAATGAATTGAAAGCGATGGAAACCATTCTGCATCAACTGCAAAAAGCCGGAGCCACAATCTTTTCAGTAGAACAGGTTACCGTTGATTCTGAAGAAATCTATTTTCTTCCGGTTTCGCAGTGGAATGACTTGCGGCGTTCGTTACTGAATTTACTGCTCGAAGAAAGAATTAAAAATTATCCGCTTCAACGAATTGAACGGAGAACCGGGCAGACGACCTTTCCTCAAAAATCGCTTGACTATTCCGGCAATGTTGTAAACCGGCTCGCAAAAAACTTTTACCTAAAACATGGTGTTGAAGAAATTGAGGAGGGATTTGAAAAAGCCGATTCGTTTGAAGGGAAAGCGTTAATGACAACGAAGTATTGTATTAAAGAAGAGCTTGAAATCTGTCCCCTTAAAAAAGGAAAAAGTTCAGATACAAAAAACGCGGAACCGCTTTACCTCAACGACGGAAAGCAAAAATTCAGATTACAGTTCAACTGCAAAAAATGTGAGATGGAAATTTATTTGTGAGAAATCCAGGACGGTTATTTTGATTTCTCCTTTGAAGAATCCGCCTTTTCAAAATGCAGTGAAGCCGAGTTAATGCAGTAACGAAGATTCGTCGGCGCCGGACCGTCATCAAAAACATGCCCCAGATGGGAACCGCACTTTTTGCAAATCACTTCATATCTAAGCATACCAAAACTCGTATCTTTTCGCAATTCAATTGCTGAACTTGATTTCACATCGTAAAAACTGGGCCATCCGCAGCCGGCATCAAATTTTGTATCCGAACTGAAGAGCTCGTTTCCGCAAGCGGCGCATCGGTAGGTTCCCTTCTCCGTGTTGTCCCAGTAAATACCGGTGAAAGGCCGCTCCGTTCCTTTTTCTCTTAGGACACGATACTGTTCCGGGGTTAAGCGTTTTTTCCATTCTGCTTCAGATAAATTTACGTTGTCCATGGCTGCGTCTTTCTGGTTTGTGAGAGAATCCGGTGGAAAATTATTTTGAAATTTCACATCGGTACCGTTTACCGGAACGGTGAAATAAATTATCGCCGCGAAGGTTACCGCAACGAATACCGGGAAAACAATTCTGTACTTCATATGGCTTTGAGTTTCTTTGCTGCTTTGTCTTCTTACTAAACAACAGGAGAAGCTAAAAGGTTTCGGTACTTCATTAAAGAAATCTTTATTAATTCAATAAAGGAATTTTTATTACTATAATAACGGCAAGAAATGGCAGCCGCATTTTTATTGTCAAATTGCTCTCTAAGCATTTGGTTTGGAGGGCATAAAAATTGTGCCGATTTTTGCACTGAACCCAAAATGAATTTACCGTTTGGGAATCGTTTTCATTAAGTAACAATTTATTGAGCGCACCATGAAGATTAAACTACCAATCCTTCTTTTTGTCTCCATTCTCTTTTGTCTATCACCCCAACACCTTTTCGCCCAAAATAAAACGATTGAAGAACGTGTCGATTCCGTTCTCGCGTTAATGACGCAAGATGAAAAAATCGGGCAGCTTGTTCAATATACCGGAGATTGGGATACCGGGGCACATTCAACCGAGTCGAGAACCGGCAAAAGAGAATTGGCCGCTCAAGGAAAGATCGGATCTTTTCTCAATATCTTCGGCGCTGATATGACGAGAAACCTCCAGCAAATTGCGGTTGAAAAATCAAGATTGAAAATCCCGCTCATCTTTGGACTTGATGTAATTCATGGATTCAAAACAACTTTTCCGGTCCCGATTGGCGAAGCGAGCACATGGGAACCCGACTTGATTCAAAAATCTGCGCGCATGCAAGCGATTGAAGTTTCGGCAGCCGGAATTCATTGGACATTCAACCCGATGGTTGATATTGCCCGCGATCCTCGCTGGGGAAGAATTGTTGAAGGAAGCGGTGAAGATCCCTATCTCGGCGCTAAGATGGCGGTTGCAAGAGTAAAAGGATATCAAGGCGATGACCTTTCCGCAAACAACACTATCGCAGCATGTTTAAAACACTTTGCGGGATATGGCGCAGCCGAAGGGGGACGTGATTACAACACCGCTGATTTTTCCGAGAGAACATTTAGAGAAATTTATTTGCGGCCATTTAAAGCCGGTGTTGAAGCTGGAGCCGCAACGTTGATGTCATCATTTAACGAAATCGGCGGAGTTCCCTCATCATGCAATCATCAATTGCTCACGGATATTCTCCGCGGCGAATGGAAGTTCGACGGCTTTGTAGTGAGCGATTGGAACTCGGTTGGTGAACTGGTTCCGCACGGAGTTGCAAAAGATTTGAAACAAGCCGCCGAGCTTGGCTTAAACGGCGGCGTTGATATGGATATGGAAGCAAGCGCTTACACAAAATATCTGGGAGAATTAATCGCCGAAGGAAAAGTTACAACAAAAACTCTTGACGAAAGCGTAAGAAGAATTCTGCGTATTAAATTCCGGTTAGGATTGTTTGACGATCCTTATAAATATTGCGACGCTGAAAGAGAAAAGAAAACAATCTTCAGCAAAGAAATGAAAGATGCTGCGTACGATGTTGCAAAAAAAGCCGTTGTTCTTTTGAAGAATGAAAATCAATTTTTGCCGTTAAGGAAACAAATTAAAAAAATTGCGGTGATTGGCCCGCTGGCAAACTCAACGGAAGATCCGCTTGGCCCATGGAACCAGGCAGGAGATTCAACACAAGTCATTTCAGTTTTAAAGGGGCTCCAAGATAAAGTTGGTGCGAGTGCTCAAATAATTTATGAAGAAGGATGTAAAGTAAGAGGAGAAGACAAATCCGGATTTTCGAAAGCTGTAACAGCGGCGAAACAAGCCGATGTCGTTGTTCTCGTTTTAGGTGAAAGTCTTGATATGAGCGGTGAAGCACGCGCTCGCGCAACGCTCGATCTCCCGGGAGTACAGAGAGACCTTATAAAAGAAATTGTAAAAACCGGAAAACCAATCGTCGGTGTGTTGATGAACGGCAGACCGTTGACGATCAATTATTTAAATCAACATGCGGCTGCAATTTTGGAAACATGGTATCTCGGAATTCACGAAGGCGATGTGGTTGCTGATGCATTGTTCGGAGATATTAATCCCAGCGGAAAACTTCCGGTTACGTTTCCGCGTTACGTTGGACAAGTCCCGATGTATTACAACCACAAAAACAGCGGACGCCCGTACAATCCGAAAGATAATTACACTTCATACTACTGGGATTTTGATCTCACTCCCCTTTATCCCTTCGGATATGGGTTGAGTTATACAAAATTTTCTTATGCTGATGTAACGCTTTCGGCGAAGCAGATTAAAAAATCGGAGCCGCTGCTTGTTTCGGTTTCAGTAAGCAACACCGGCAATTATGACGGCGAAGAAGTGGTACAACTTTACATCCGTGATCTTGTTGGTTCTGTTACCCGTCCGGTAAAGGAATTAAAAGGTTTCCAAAAAGTTTTCCTAAAAAAAGGCGAGACGAAGAAAGTTGCATTCACCTTAACGAACGACGATCTCAAATTTCATGACATCAACATGAACTTTGTTTCCGAACCGGGAATGTTCACTGTTTTTGTAGGTACAAACTCTACCGATTGTCTCCAAAGTGAGTTTGAATTAACAGATTAATTTTATTGGCGGGTCGCCGGACCCGCTTTTTGTTCACTCAGTAACTATCGCACAAGGATAGAAATGAAAAAAATATTTTTGCTTCTCTTGTTCACTTCGTATATCGGGTGCACAAATGATCCCAAACCTGATGAATACCTCAATCCGACAACAATATCCGGCACCGTTAAAGACAGCACCGGACTCGCAATCGCAAATGCTAAAGTCTCCCTTGTAAATGTTCCCGCCTACGATGGCGCTTTGACAAATGACAAAGGACAGTTTGTTTTAAAAGATTTTCCTTCGGGACAATATTCGTTGAAGATCGAACGGCTTGGTTACGAAACATTTATCGCTCAAGTCCCCTCCGCTTCCGGCGGCACATCAATAGTTAATGTAGTGCTCGTGTCAAAGACGTACAATTTGCCGGCAATAAAACCGCTGAGTAAAGGTCCGGTAAGAATTAATAACACGAAACTTGAAGTTGATTTTGACGGTGACGGTGTTTACGAACCTTTTTTGGTGAAAGGAGCGGCGTATTCAATTATGCCGATTAATAACAAACCGATCACGTCGGCGCTGCAGGATAGAGGCGTGTATATGGTTAAATTCATGAATGCCAATACCGTACGCACCTACAGTACACCGGATAAAACGATGCTGACAAAAATGGCTGATCAAGGCATCCGCGTTATTGCTGGCTACTGGGTGGGGACTTCATTAGATCTCTCCTCCGAATACGAAAGACAAAAAATAAAAGATGATTTCGCTAAAACTGTTGTCGATTTAAAAAATTTTCCGGGCATCTTAATGTGGAATCTCGGGAACGAACAGAATTATCAAAACGGTAACACCCCCGCATGGTATTCCCTTTGCGAAGAACTTGCTGAAATCGCTTATAAGATTGAAGGAGATAAATATCACCCCGTCTGTATTAATAACGGAAGTATTTATAATATCGGTTCAGCTTCTCTTAATGCCGACGACGCCTCTCTGCCTTATGTAGACCTTTGGGCAACCAACATATATGAATTGAATTTGACACCAAAGTTGGAAACATTCAAATCGCTTTCGGCAAAACCGTTAGTTATTACCGAGTACGGTATTGACGCGCTTGACAACCGGACTAAACAGGAATATGAAACCACGCAGGCTGTAATTGATAGCATGAACTGGTCGCAGATAAGAAGCGCGGGCGATTATGTTGTCGGCGCTACCGTTTTTGAATTCACCGACGAATGGTGGAAAGCGGGCGATGCTTCCAAACATGATTACGGTGGTTATCAAACAGGCGCGCACCCAGACGGTTATTCAAACGAAGAATGGTGGGGGTTGATCCGTCTTACTCCTGATCAAGACGGCGACGGACTTGACGAATGGATTCCGCGACAAATTTATTATTTATTCAAACGTATGTGGCAGTAACAATTTTCTTAAACACGATGGCGGGAAATATTACTAACGAAAGGATTCTTTATGAAAAGAAATCTTCTTTTATGGATTACCGAATTTACTTCGATACTTTTTCTTGTCGGTTGCGCTTCAACCAGCATGATGAAACAAGAAACTACCGGACAACAGCCCAAAAAACTTTCGAAAGAAATTATGAAGAAAGTTGAAATGGACTATCTCCTTTATCTTCCTAAAGATTACAACACGGCGGAGAAAAAATTTCCTCTCATGCTTTTCTTGCATGGCTCCGGTGAAAGAGGTCACGATCTCAACCTTGTTAAAAAACATGGCCCTCCAAAACTTATCGACCAAGGAAAAGAGTTCCCCTTCATCGTTGTTTCTCCCCAGTGTCCCGAGAATCAGTGGTGGTCGCTAGAAGAGTTGTACGCTTTGCTCGATGATTTAGTTGAGCATTATAAAGTCGATACAAAAAGAATTTATGTAACCGGACTTTCGATGGGAGGTTTCGGCACCTGGTCGCTTGCGGAAAATGCCCCAGAACGGTTTGCGGCAATTGCGCCTGTGTGCGGCGGCGGTAATCCGTTAACCATCTGTAAAATCGGAAAACTTCCCGTTTGGGCTTTTCACGGTGCAAAAGATCCTGTGGTTCCCGTTGCCTCATCCCAGCAAATGGTGGATGCGCTGCATAACTGCGGCAATGACGCTAACCTTACTATTTATCCGGAGGCAGGGCACGACGCCTGGACGGAAACCTACAATAATCAGGAACTGTACGACTGGTTTTTGAAACAATCAAAATAGGTTCTCTTTAAAACTTATTCAAAGCAGCTAAATTCTCTTCCGGTTTTAGCTGCTTTTTTATTAATCGAAATCCTCCGCGCGCAAGAAAACCAAGTAAAATGGAGGGGAAAATCAGCGGCTTATTTCCAACAAGATGAATTTTCCTTATTTTGCAATCAAAGTTTTGATTTAATCCCAAGCCGCGAACTGCGGTTTTATTTTAAAGAACCAAATGAAGAAACCCTTGGCAGTCCTTGCCGTAAGCGGCGGAATGGATAGTTGTGTTACCGCTGCAATTCTGCAAGAAAAATATGAACTTGCTTTTGCTCATTTTAATTATGGGCAACGAACGGAAACACGCGAACTACTTGCGTTTAAAAATATCGCGGACTATTATAATGTTAACCACCGGTTGATAATTGATTTTTCTCATTTCCACAATATCGGCGGTTCATCGTTAACAGATTTTGCAGTGACGGTTGAGCAAGCTGACCTGGAAAATAAGTCGGTGCCAAATTCGTATGTGCCTTTTCGCAACGCCAATATTCTTGCCGCATGCACAAGCTGGGCGGAAGTGTTAAAAGCTGAAGCAATCGGCATCGGCGCGGTGTATGAAGACGCAAGCGGATATCCCGACTGCCGGCCGCAGTTTTATTCCGCGTTTGAAAAAATGATTGACGAAGGAACAAAACCGGAAACAAAAATTAAAATTCTTACGCCGATTATTAGTATGTCAAAAGCTGAAATTGTGAAAAAAGGATTTGAACTGAACGCCCCGCTGCACTTAACATGGTCGTGTTACAAAAGCGAAGACGAAGCATGCGGAGTTTGCGATAGCTGCGCTTTCCGGTTACGCGGATTTCAGCAAGCCGGAATTGAAGACCCGATACGTTATAAAGTTAGACCAAAGTATTAAATAAGAAACAAGGTAGTTGATGAACACCAAACAAGAGATATTAGTCCTCTTTCCGAATCCAAACCCGGAAAGAAATTATAAAATAATGCACACGGCGCACGAATTCACTTCCGTTTGCCCTGTTACGGGTCAGCCCGATTTCGGTAAAATTACGCTTGAGTACATTGCCGACAAGTTGTGTGTGGAATTGAAAAGCTACAAATTTTATCTGCAGTCATTCCGCAACGACGGCATTTATTTCGAAGCGGTCACCAACAAAATTCTAAACGATCTTGTTGAACTTTTGCAGCCGCGGTATATGAAAATCATCAGCGACTTCAACATGCGCGGCGGCATTTCATCCGTTATTGAAGCGGTTTATCAATCTCCCACTTATCATCCGTAACACCGCCTATGAAATCCATTGAAGAGATACGCGGCGATTTTTTCGCTAAAAAAGAAAAACTTTTTACCGTTCAAAATATTCTTCACGATTCGCTCAACTTTTCTTTTGAGTACAGCGTTCTTGTTGAAAATCTGCTCAGAGACCTTTCCGCGGGATATCAGTATCCTTTTGCGCTTGCTTCCGCCGGTAGCTTCAGCCGCCGGGAACTTTCTCCCTACTCTGATATCGATATTATGTTCATCGTTCATTCCATGAAGGAATCCGAAGCGGGAATAAAAGAGATGGTTACCAAGTGCTGGGATTTCGGACTTGAAGTTTCACACACCATTCGCGAGTTGAAAGACATTAAACGGTTTCTCAAAGAAGACCTTCATACCTTCACTCAGTTTTTTGAAACACGCTATCTCTTCGGTTCGCTTAACCTTTTTAATGAGTGGAATGACCTTCTCTTCAAAACGATTACCGAGAATGTGAAGAAACAAATTTTTAAAGAGTTTCTTGCCGACCGCGACAACCGCTATGAAAAATACGGCAATTCGCCTAAAGTGATAGAACCGAATGTAAAACTTTCTTGCGGCGGACAGCGTGACATTCAAATGATTGAGTGGATTTACATCCTTCTCAACAATGAAATTTTGAACAAGCAATCGGAGCAGCCACAAACCGAATCATTCATCGCGCTGCTTTCAACACACAATTATACCACGCCGAAAGAATGTCTGCGCCTTTTAAACGGATTTAAATTCATTCTGCAAGTCAGAAATCTTCTTCACTTTCTGCATAAACAAAAAAATGACCGGCTTGAATTTGCCGATCAAATTGCGATAGCGAATTTACTCGGTTACGGCGAAGACGGTTACAAGAAATTGATGAAGGAGTACTTCGATTCGTCGAATGTCATCTATCGCTTCAACCGTTCATTTACAAAAAAGATGAGGGTGAAATTTTCGAAATCGGTTCCCGATATTCTTTCCATTGATCTGGACGATGACTTCAAATTAAAAGGCGATACTATCTACTTTCCCGCGAAAAGGTTTTTAACTATCTCCGAAATCTTCCGCGGATTTTATTACCGGGGAATTCACAACGCCAACTTCGATGAAAATTTCCGCATGCAGATTATCGATAGCCTTGACCAGCATACCGTTCAAGGGGACGCGGAATCATCAACGTTCTTCAGAGAAATTTTGCGCATGCCGAAAAACATCGGAAGAACACTTTCCGTAATGAATGAACTTGGTGTGCTCGATGCTTTTCTTCCGGAGCTCCACGACTTAAACGGCTACATGCAGCACGGCGTGTATCATTGTTACACCGCAGATGAACATACCTTGATGACGATTCAAAACGTTGAAAAACTTGATGAGGATACAACCGAACTCGGCAATATTTATAACAACCTAAAGCACAAAGAAATCTTGGTTCTCGGTTTGCTTTTTCACGATATAGCAAAACCAATAAACGTAAGCGGACATGAAATTATCGGCGCTGAAATGGCTGCTTCAATTATGCAGCGGCTCGGTTATAGCGATGACGAAATTGAAAAAGTCGCGTTCCTTGTCCGTTACCATTTACAGATGGAGCAAATTGCTTTCCGGCGAAATTTAAATGACGCGGAAACACTGGATAGCTTTGTTGCGGTGTTCCCCACCGTTGAACTGCTGGAACTTTTGTACCTCTTAACATACGCAGACCTCTCGGCGGTAAATCCCGCATTGTGGACTTCTTGGAAATATGAAATGCTGAATGAGTTGTTCCGCAAAGCAAAAGCAATGATTGAAGATCAAATTACCGGTGAGGAATTGCTCTTCGCTTCCACGCTTGTTCAACCGGAAGAAATTTCAAAATATTCGGACGCTATTTCCGAAGACCATGTAAAAGATCACATCGATTCCATTAACGATACAAGTTACGCTTCACTTTTCTCCGATGAGGAAATTGCTTTTCACATCGAGGAAATTTTATCGGGGACACAAGTCTCGGTTTCGTTCAAAGAATTGGAAAGCTTTACGAATGTAACCGTTATCTCAAAAGACTCTCCCGCGCTTCTTTCAAAATTGTGCGGTGTTCTTTCCATAAATGATTTGAACATTCACGATGCGAAAATCTTTACACGCAAAGACGGTATTATTATCGATAATTTCAACGTAACAGATTTTCGCTCCCATGAAAAAGTTGATGCTTCCCGCTACGCAAAAATTGAAGAAGACTTTACCACCGTTCTTTCCGGTTTAAAAGAACTCAGCACAGAAATGAAAAAGATGAAAACAAAATGGTGGCGCATAGAGAACAAGTTATTCAAGCGTCCCGGCAAAGTAAAAATCAAATTTGAAGAGCAGGAAAAGTTTACCATCATCGATGTTTTTTCTCCCGACCGGCTCGGCTTTCTCTACCTTGTTACCAATAAACTGAACGAGCTTGGGTTAAGCATTTACTTCGCTAAAATCGGAACACGCGGAGATGACATTATCGATGCTTTTTATGTGCTTGACAGCGAACAGAAAAAAGTTTCGAAAAATTATTACGCATTTATCGAATCTGAGTTAACAGAAGCGATCAATCAAATCTTATAAGGAATAAATTTTGAACTTCATGGAAAAAGCAAAACCGATCGGGGTGTTTGATTCCGGTATCGGCGGGTTAACCGTTGTTCGTCAAATTGCTGCCACCCTGCCGAACGAAAGCCTTGTTTATTTTGGCGACACAGCCCGCGTTCCGTACGGTTCAAAGTCGAACGATACTGTAATTGAATACGCGCTGCAAGACGCTCATTTCCTAATTGAAAAAAATGTTAAAGCGATTGTTGTAGCCTGTAACACCGTTTCGGCAATTGCGCTAAATGTTTTAAAAGAAAAATTCACCGTTCCTATTATCGGAATGATCACTCCCGGTTCGCAGCTTGCGCTAAAAC
>Ga0172367_10008840_pt1 | contig 11178 bp, 9 predicted proteins | sample Lak10m_FD_114542 | JGI IMG/M metagenome (GOLD analysis project Ga0172367, IMG submission 114542) | Freshwater microbial communities from Kabuno Bay, South-Kivu, Congo - kab_022012_10m | ecosystem: Environmental > Aquatic > Freshwater > Lake | place: Democratic Republic of the Congo: South-Kivu...
ATTTCAAATGTTGGTGCTGTAAGCTGTAATTCTTCTTGTGCTTTTAACAAATCAGCCGCAAGATTTTGAGCTTGATTTGCCAATTGTAATGGTTGACAAAGAAGCGTAGATAGAGATACTTGAGAAAGTGTTGTCGCAGCTTTCTTAGTTACATTAGTAGCCTTACCATCTGGATTAAGTAATTTAGCAAGTCGCTGTGCATCTCCTGTTTGAATGAATTGATCGGTTGCTGTCAGCCAATCAAGCATCCCCACAAATTCAGATAAATCAATAACTGGTGCTATTCCATTATTGGAAGATCCTAATTCCCATGCTCCATAGTAAATAGCCTCAATCGTGACATTTTTAGCGGCTTTAAGGTAGGCCGCAAATAAAAATATCAGAAATGGTAAAGAACGTAAACCATGAGTAATATCAAATATTACATGGTCATTTTCATCTACTTTTTCAGTAATCTTTTTAAATGTTTCCCACATTTGTTCTGTGGTTTCACCATTTGGTATTTCAACTGCTTCTATGCGCTTATCTTCTAGTTTTTCTAAAATAGGGAAAGTCTTTTTTTGAGCTTCACTTGTAACACAAACTAACATAGATTCATAATCACAAAACTTTTGTAAAGCTTCTGCAAATACCTCTCCATCATAATTTTTACCTTCAAAACTATATGTAGTTTTCTTGGCTTGAATTCCTAGAAATGTAATAATTCTTTTCATGATTATCTCCTTTATGTATTAACTAATGTCTGTCCCATTGCTAAACGAGTTTTAATACCCGTACCACAAAAGCGCGCATATTGAACCAATAAATTAGCGATATTTGCCAATAGAGGATCAGCACGGCTTAAAACTTGTAACCTGACATCGCCAACAAATCCATTCACAAAACCTTTATGTAGTTGATAACTTCGGGTTTGAATTTTGTGATTTTTAAGGAAAACAGCGTTACTCAGATAAGCAATTAATTCATCGCTTCCTAAATAAACAGGTGCGAAATTATTCCAGCGTTCTAACCAACTGCGGAACATTAAGTTGGGTAACGGTAAAGGTAAATTTAGTCCACCTTGAGCAAAGGCTGTAGGTGTGATAAATTTCAAGTCAAAACTTCTCACTGGATCTGGTTCATTGCCTACTAAGTTTGTATATAATTCTGCATAGCTGGTGATTTCTTCTTCTCCATTGATAATGTTGAATTTTGCACCCAGAAATTCTAGAGTGTCGGCAAGATTTAGATGAGAAATGGCTTTAGCTGAAACTTCGTTTAGTCCACATAGAGATAGTTGGTAAAACTCTTGGGGATGGAAGGTGATAAAATCTCTGGAATTGGAAGAAAAACCGATTATACCTGAGTAGGAAATAGGGGGTATGGTTTCGCTTCCCATTTCTAAACCTAGCTGCTGATGCAGTTGCTTTACTAGTTCTAAGCTATGGGAGCGGGGTAACACTGTTGGTGTGGATACGGTTAATGTCCAGGTGGTGTGAATTAGCATAGGTCTATACAGTGTTGAATTTCACCCATCCAGGAACAAATTTAATTTCGCCATTGCTATTCATGACAGTTCGCCGAGATTTTGGTGCTTCAAAACCTGGTGCTTGAATACCACAAATGTCACGGAGTTCTGCTCTGAGTTGGTCGTCAAAACATAAGCCAACAGTGGTTCCTGTCATTCCACTACCCCAACCTAAGCGTAACATATAGGGACATTTTTCTGGTTTGTAGATATCACGGATATGATTAAAGTCTAGGTTTTTACCAGATGCTTTAGGGTTATTTTCTATTGCGTTCCAATAATCATGCTCATAGTCCCATTGTTCTTGAGTAAAATCTTCGCATATTTTCAGTAGTTCATCTAGATTATTAAAGGGTAATTTCATTCCCTGTTTATGCTGGAACCATGACAGCATTTCTGGATCTAAGGTGAGGGTAAATTCTGTGATGACATTCCGCGCCATTTCAGCATAGATAGAGGCTTTACATTTGGCTAAGTAATCAGGATATCTGCTGGAAACTATGACTTCAGCGACAATGGAAAAATTTGCGGGAATTAATTTACCTGTTCTGCTGGGAACTTTGGTTTCAATTATGGGTTCAGAATCACTGACTTTCAAGCAGCGTAAAAAGTCTGTATTCTGACTGCTACCAGATAATGTTTTACCTTGATAGTTGAGGGTAAAGTTGGAAAATAAACTTTCCATAAATAAATTATCATCACTAAATTTCTGTTTATGTTTGTTACTGAGTTCTCCCAATCTTTCCTTGAGATTATTTTCAATTTCGCTGACCCGATTTTGTGGAGGTATTTGATAACGGTCAGGGTATTTGAGTAAATGATAAGCTATGGCTGTTCTAATTGCACCTTTGATTGAGGAACCAGGGATAAATAAATATCCCATACCGTTGCGAATCATCGGGCGTAAGTCTGTAATCTTATCTTGGGCAAAGTTTTGGCTAATTGCATTTGGGGGAAAAATGGCATTTCCGTCTGTGTCTTTTGCATTCCAGCATTCGTCACCAAAGGCTTGCTGTAAAAGTTTCGTGATGTCTCGACGTTCTTCAATTGCTTGAATATAGTCGTTGAGAAAACTTCCTCCCTTTTTTAATAATCCTTTAGCTAGGGCTTCTTGATTGGGAAGATAAACTTTTTTGGCTGTCTGCACATATTCAAATGGATTTAACATCGATACAGATGAACCAATATGTAAAAGTGGACTGGTTAACTGTATGCGTTTTGATTGGTAAAAGTCAGGTTTTTTGAGTGGAGATTCAGGCGCAATAACCATGATTTTCTTGTTCGTGTACTTTAATTGGTAAACTTAAGCTGATACCACTGCGGTAAATACCGTGTTTTGTGAATTCTTTTGGTCTGACATCTACCAGCTTTCCTTGTGGTGGCGTGGAAAAGACAGAACCTTCACTAAACATTCGTACCGTTTGGCGACGTAGCTGAGTTTGTGCTATCCAACCACCTCTTTCTTGAATTTCGTAACTGGCTTTATTTAAAAAGTCAATTGTTATGGATAAATCCCAAAATAAACTGATGAGGGTGTGGTGAGTTCCTGGATGAAAATTAACTACTTTTTGCCACTTTTCTGGTAATTCTGACCAGTGAGCTTCAAATCTTCCTGCTCCATTGGAACGCTCTCCGCCAATTCCTTCTTCTCCTAAAAGGTGTAGAGATGCTTGGAGTTTATGGGCTAATTTTTCACCTTCTGGAGAAAGTTCTAGAAGAAAGTATAAACCTGCGGGGTTTTCTTGCCAATCAAATTGAACAAAGCCTGTATGGTAAATGTTTGTGGCTCTGGTATTTCTATCTATGGCTATTTTGGGGAGTTGTTTAATTTTATAGGCTTTACTGTAGTCAAATGTTCCTGCTGTTGCTAGTTTTCCTTTGGGTTTATCGGGGGTGTAAGTTTCTAATTCCTTGGCATCATCTGTGGTGAATCCTGTTCCTTGATACCATTTTTGCCAGATTTCTAAAGGTAAATAGTTGAGTTTTTTGTAGGTTTTGAAAAATGCTAAATCTTCCTCTGGGTAGTTGATGGGAAATTTAAGGGGACGGGGAAGATAGTAAATTGTCTCTTTCCCCACTTGTCGATAGATAAATGTAGAACTGATGCGGAAAGGGGGTATAGGTTGGGGTTGTTTATCTGTGGGAAATAGCTGTAATAATTCCTCTACTCCTTGTTTTTTAAACAACCGCGCATAGTTAGTTACCCAGGCGCTAAATAAACTGTCTGAACGGATGCGATCGCTTGTTTGTTCTAGACCTATTCCTACTTCCCCAAAGTGAGCAAGGTTGCGTCCAAAGTTCAATTTTACTAGTTTCCAAACACTCATGATTAATTTCCCTCTGGTAATAATTTTTGTTTGATGTACTCCCGTAAGCTTCTGAAGTTGTCTAACAGTCCTTGGGTGTTGGGAATAGTGTCTAAGGTTTGTAAAGTTGATGTTCCTTGGGGTGCATTGGCAATTCGACGATACTGTTCTAAGCTGCGACAGTTAAACTTAAAGTTCTCAAATTTGACTTTGCCGTAACCTCTAGAACCATGTCCACCCAATGCGTCATCTTCAAGAAAAGCAAGTGCGATGGCTATATTCTGCAAATCTTCAACGTCTTGCTGTGGATTTTCGACGGTATAAATTAACTCAAAATTGAATTTTGAATCTGCTGGTACACGTTCTAACTGTCTGGGGTTGGCGGCTGCTGTTACTCTGTCAATGCCGTTTTCAAATTTCCACTCGGTCATATATAAACCAGTGTCAACTTTTTTCAACTTCTCTGCTGAGTCTTCTGATAAGTGACAGTCACGGATAATTAAGCGACTGGGGGCATTACGTCCACGATTAATTTTGACGCAGTTTTGACCTTGAATTATTTTTGTAGGATTCTTGTCTGAAAATAATCCTTCGTTTGTAGCACTTTCAATGGGCATCCAAAACCCAGAACCGCCAGTGGAGCCAAATAATCGACTAATTTGACAGGTTTTAGCCCCTTCATAGGTAATAAATTGTCCAGCTTCAACTTCAGTAAACCCATCTGCTAAATCATCACTTTCATAGCGCCATGTTCCACTTCCACCTGGGCGATTGAGGGGTTTTTTTAATAATCGTTCTAATGTGGCGCGGAGTTTACCTTTGATGGATGAACCAGGGAGATAAGGATACTTGGTTAAAGGGTCACGAATTACAGGTTTATCTAGTCCACCTATGTCTAAATTTTCGCCACCTCCACCAATATGCAGTCCTGTTTTGGCGATGAGTTGACAAGTGAGAGTTACTTTACCAAGTAGGGGTGTTTGTTCGTATGACACTGGCATAATTATTTTCCACCTTCAGCTTTGTGATAAGCAATAATTGATTCAATAAATTGCACTAAACGCTCAAAATCTTCTTTGGTATTAACTTTATCGATGGCGGCTGATATGACATCACCTAATGGTTTTGCGGCTCTTTGTCTAGCTGCGGCGTATGCAAGTTTAGGTTTGAGCAGCACCACTTCTGTTTCTATTGCTGAAAATTCACCTTTTTCAGTTAGGTCGGCTTTTAACCGATTTACGGCATCTAAAAATTTGCGGACTTGGTTAGTTTCTAATCTTTGTTGTTTAAGATAAGGACCAAAGGCTGCGGACTGGTTAACTAAATCACGAATGGGATATGCTTGTAAACATTGTAAATTATTGATTTTATGAATGATTTCTTTGACAATATTGTTGTTTTGATTCATATTTGCTGGGGTATTTGATTGTTTGGCATGTCCTGGTGAAGAATTAGGTTTTGATGGAATTTGCTTATTCATGCAACCCTGTTTAATAATTCAATCCAAGTGGCTATGGCGCGAAAATAAGGCCCATTGTACGGATTTTTGAGAGAAGTCCGAAAATCGTTATCTTTCAATATATTGTTGGGTAATCTTGCTAGGGTGTAAGCTATTTTTGGTAAGTGTAAATAATAGCGAGTTCCTAAAGCCTCCTGTGATTTTTTTTCTTGTTTAAACTTTTTTAATGCCTGTTCTTGGATTTGTGCGGCGATGAGGAGGTTACGTACAAAATTCCGGGAATAATTCACCCCTATATGTTGCTGTTCTAATCTGTCAACAAAGGGGTAAACACCGAATAAGTTTGGTGTTTTCTCGGAATGGAGATATTTTTTGACATCACTATCAAGTGTAGTAGAATTTTGTTTTCCTAGCCATTCATCCCATTTGAAAACTTGACCAAATAAGCCTAGGCTGTCTCTACCGTTGGCTTTGGCTGCATCTTCGGCTTCTCCTGAAGATTTTGCAGCTTGATATAAGGGAAATTTAGTATTATCAATGCTGATACCTCCAGAAAGGGTTATATGTTCATTATTACCTGTATAGGTACGAAATGATTGATAAATATCAAAGGCAAATTCTACAATTTCATTCCATGCACCACTAATAAATAAATCATCACCACCTGCATAAATAAATAGTAAATTTAATCGCTGATGGTTTGGTGTTAGTTGTTTAATTTCCTCAGGGATGTTGGTTTTTCTATCTGCTGCCAAACTATTGAGGTAGACTTTAAAGAAATAACTCATTTGCCGAGATAAACCAGCCAGTCTGGTTAGGGTTTGTTTTTCACATAAACCTTTGGCAAATATTTGTCCTAATCGGTCTACATCCATGCGTAGATAACCAACTCTGTCTGCTCCTTTGGCTTCTACAGCCATTTCTTCAGCACGGATAAAACCTATAGGTTCTTTTGAATTTTCAGGGTTTGGGTTACCTTCCTTACCATAGTTCCCTAGTAAGAGGGGAGCAGCATTTTTAAAAGATTTGAATCGATAATGTTCTAAATGCCAATCATTGACTAACAAAACCATGTCAGAATTAGTATCTATTTGTTTCCATTTTTTGAACAAATGATAATGGATATCTCCAGAGGGAAGTTTAAAGGAGATTGTATGTAAGGCGTTGTTAATTTCTTTATTGGTTGAGCGGACAATTGCTTTTACCCCAAACAGTTGACTTCCTAAATCAAACATACTCCGACAAGTTTCACAAGCTGAAACTGAATCTGGTTCTTGGGAATTGAGGGGTTTTAGGGTTTCTACGTCGTCACGATGACAGACGCGACAAGGTTCATGACTATGACTAGGAGTGATAAATTCACTAAATTTATTTTCAGCAAATTTACGAGATTTATATACAGCTAGGTTTTTGGTGGCTTTTGACCAATTTTCAGCAAATTTATCTTTAAGTTCTTTAATGGAAAAGTTTAAACAATCTAAAGCCAGAAAGACTTTACCTTGGAATTCTTTTAAAAGCCATTCGTTAAACTGCTTACGGATTTGGTTGACAATATTTTGATTTTCTGGGGTTGCAGAGGCCAAAATATATAAGTTACCACCACCTGCATAAATTATATTTGTTCTTGGTAACTGGAGTTGATATAATAATTGTTGTACAACTTCTTCTGTAACTAATTCTAGATAAAAACTTCTAGCTCTTAATGACTTAAGTGCTCCTTCAGAAGAAATACTATATATGAATTTTTGAATACCTGATAAGTCACCAGCAATTAAACTAATTTCTTGAGTAGGATTATTTAATAAAGCTACTGCAAGGGCTGCTGTAGTTCTGGCTATGTCTACTAAAGCTACATCAGATTCCCCAAAGCTAAGACATGAGGCAAATTTTTCTAAGATTAGCATCAGTAAAGAGAGGTTTTGCCAGTTATCTTTGATGGAGTTAGCAAGTGCCTCATTAATCTCTACTTTAAAAGCTGTTTGTGCTTCTTCGTCTGGTGCGGAATTTAAGGGATAGGGAATATCAGGATATTCTTTATGGTCATTGTCAATTGCTTTGAGTGGATGGTAATGGGGTTTTGTTGTGTCGTTTCTAGTTTCATCAGATAAGTTTACGCTGTCAAACAGTAAGCTTAATATTCCAACTTGTTGATTTTCTTCCCAACCTACAAGCTTCTGGGCATTTTTGACTGCTGTTTTTTCTGAGTCGTTAAGAGATTCAGGCTCAAAAGGTAGCTGAATATTATGGTGTGCCCATTTAGCTAAGGTTGCGATGGCCTGTTGAAGTACGTGTAATGCAACTTTTTGAGAATTTGTCATCATAAAAACTTTCCATTTAAACTGCAATGGTAGGCGCTTCTTCTGTTAATTCTTTCTAGAGAACCCCACCAACAACTGCGCGAAGGTCTAAACTATTGGAGGACTGTAAATATCCTCTCCTGGTGCAAGGTAATGGATACTGCTGGTTAATACTGAAAAGATAGTATCAATTGTATTTTATTGACCTTGAATGTCACTGTTCAGATTTGCAAGAATATCCGTTCTTTTAGTTTAGCTGTTAATATTTGTACAAAAGATTGAGTTGTTTTACTTAATTGAGTCTCTTGTTTTTGTCCAAAGCACGCAGCCATGTTGCCTCTTTTCAAGGGCTTTCACGCTTCTGGTTGATTTCTTGTAAGGAAGTTTGCCAAAACTCACTTGTAATATTCTGTCTTTTAATTCCATGTTGTAGGTAGTCATGATTTTAAGTGTTGTTATCAATGGTTATATTATACATGGCATTAGAAGAGGCTCCTTCCAAAGAAGCTTGTCTTTGATATGGTGGCGTGATAAGGCTGTGTGTTGTCCGGTTTAGCAATTGACTACAAGGGGACTGAAATTAACTAAAATATTTAACAATATTTGCATAGTAATCGGTAATGCCAAGAGCAGCTAAAGTTACTACTCGTAAAGTCAGGACTAAATCAGAAGTTACTTCTAGCTTTCCCACGTGGGGAAATGATACGGAATTGTTGGGATTGGAGTTTGACCTAGAAGCACTGAACACCAGCTCTGTCTATTCTCAATACACCATAGCTCTCCATGCTTGGTTTCTTGACCAAGTGCGACAATTTGACCCAGACCTTTCTGCTTATCTCCATGATGGTAAGTCAGAAAAGCCTTTCAATATATCAGGTTTAGAAGGTCAACTACTTCCGGCTGGTAAAAAATTACAATTGGAGATAAACCAAACTTTACGGTGGCAAGTTAATGTTTTATCTGCAAGGGTGGTGCAGTTTCTTAAACAGTGGTTAACTGAATTGCCGGAAACTCTAAAATTAAGAGATGCTTCTCTACGGATTAAACAAGTGAGAATTTGTCATCCACCAACAACTTATGCCCAATTGTTGCAACTACCAGCAAAATGCTCTAAAGTTAACCTCAGTTTTATTTCACCAACCAGCTTTCGCCGCAAAAGTCATCATTTCCCCCTTCCTGTACCTGTGAATCTGTTTCATAGCTACCTGCGTCGCTGGAATGATTTTTCGGACTTACCAGTGTTACAAGAGTCTTTTCTGAATTGGATAGACGAAAATGTGATTATTCATGGACACCGTTTGCAATCGGTTAAGGTAGCAGCTGGTAAACAAGGTTCAGTTACGGGTTTTACTGGGGCGATTTGCTGCGGGTTAAGTAAGGCTGGTTTGGCTAATACTGAATTTACTCGGTTGTTTTATGCTTTGGTGAAACTTGCTCCTTACTGTGGAACAGGACATAAAACTACCTTTGGACTGGGACAAACTTGTTTAGATTGGGTGGAACCAGAACCTAGGACACCGACGCAGTTACTAACAAATATTCTGGGAGAACGCATTGAGGAGTTAACTGCAATTTTCACAGCACAACGCAAACGCACAGGGGGCGATCGCACTGATAAAGTAGCGGCTACCTGGGCTACGATTTTAGCACGACGAGAAGCCGGGGAATCTTTGAAGGTGATAGCAGAAGATTTAGAAATGCCTGTTTCTACTGTTAAAACTTACACTAAGTTGGCTAGGCGAGCACTTAAACCAGGAAATTTTTAGTATCGTTCCCCAATATCCAAATCTTTTCTTGCAGAGGATTCTTTTTGCGCTAATATGATAATGATTATCATTAATTTTAGCCATGGTTAGTTTTGGTATGCATTCACAGATGCGCCACGTCTGCGCTGACATCTTAGCCCTGGCTTTGAGCAACGATAAAATTTCACCATTAGACTTAATATGAGCACCTTCACACCATCAGCAGCTGGAGTTTTATCAGAAATTCCCAAGCAAGGAATGCCAGTAAGTATAATTACTGGATTTTTAGGTAGTGGTAAAACCACACTCCTCAATGAGATACTGAAAAACAAACAAGACTTAAAAATTGCCGTCTTAGTCAATGAATTTGGGGATATTGATATTGATAGCCAATTGCTAGTTTCCATAGACGAAGATATGATGGAACTGAGCAATGGTTGTATTTGCTGTACCATCAATGATGGATTAGTGGATGCTGTTTATCGAGTATTAGAAAGAGAAGAAGGTATTGACTATTTGGTAATTGAAACCACTGGTGTGGCTGACCCGTTACCAATTGTTTTAACGTTTTTAGGCACAGAACTCAAAGATTTAACCAACCTCGATGCTATTCTCACTTTGGTAGATGCAGAGGCTTTTGACGCGGAACATTTTCAAAGTGAATCAGCTTTGAAACAGATAACCTATGGTGATATTATTCTCCTGAATAAAGTTGACCTCGTTAATCCAGAAAAACTACAAGCAGTTGAAAGCTACATCTATAAAGTCAAGGCTGGGGCGAAGATTCTACATACCCAATATGCACAAGTGCCATTACCATTGATTTTGGGTACAGCGTTAACACCGAAACAACAGTATGTGTCTATTGTGGAACAAGATGCCCACAAAAAACATCATCATGAACATGAACATCATCACCATCACTCAGACCACTTAGATAATGATGGCTTTGTTTCGATTTCCTTCCAAAGCGATCGCCCGTTTGATGTCCGTAAGTTTGAAACGTTCCTTACTGAAGAAATGCCAGCGGGTGTATTTCGCGCTAAAGGCATACTTTGGTTCAATGATAGTGAATTGCGCCATATTTTCCAACTGAGCGGACCGCGTTATAATTTATACGCTGATGAATGGTATTGTCAACCAAAAAATCAGCTAGTTTTTATCGGCAGAAATTTGGACAGCAATGAAATCAAATGGCAGTTAAAGAAATGTTTGGTATGATGAGAACGTGTAAAGTTATGTTACACTTTTTTAGTCAGAGGTAGTCAAAGCTTAATCATGACGCAAATCTGACAATCGACTAATTCATCAAAACATTCATACAAAACTCAAAAAATGACTCTATCGATTCGTCCCGATCTAACTTCTGCCGATCAGGTACTATCGTCTTTCGTTGCTCAAAAGCGGCCAAAAGTAACAGAAGCAGAAATGATGCAGGCTGTGCGGACTTTATTGATTGGACTAGGTGAAGATCCAGACCGCGAAGGACTAAAAGATACTCCTAAAAGGGTAATGAAAGCCTTGCAGTTTCTCACAAAGGGATACACTGAATCCTTGGACGAACTGCTGAATGGAGCAGTCTTTACAGAAAATGCCAATGAAATGGTGTTAGTTCGGGACATCGATATTTTCAGTTCTTGTGAGCATCATATCCTGCCAATAATTGGCCGCGCTCATGTTGCCTATATACCTAACGGTAAAGTAATCGGTTTATCTAAAATTGCCCGTATTTGTGAAATGTACGCCCGACGTTTACAAGTACAAGAACGTCTCACCACCCAAATTGCTGATGCATTGCAAGGATTGCTCAAACCCCAAGGTGTTGCAGTAGTGGTGGAAGCTACCCACATGTGTATGGTAATGC
>Ga0172367_10008841_pt1 | contig 11178 bp, 9 predicted proteins | sample Lak10m_FD_114542 | JGI IMG/M metagenome (GOLD analysis project Ga0172367, IMG submission 114542) | Freshwater microbial communities from Kabuno Bay, South-Kivu, Congo - kab_022012_10m | ecosystem: Environmental > Aquatic > Freshwater > Lake | place: Democratic Republic of the Congo: South-Kivu...
GATTGCGTTTCGGGATGGGGACTATGTGGCGGCCTGCACCTACCTGCGCAAAGGCATCGCGGCAAACGTCTACATCGCAGAAGGCCTGACCGGCCGCACAGTACTGACTGAACACTCAGTCCTCAGCACTCAGCACTCAGCACTCAACCCCGTGCATGGCCCGGAATGGGCGGTTGACTATCTCGACTCCGCCGCCTGTGACTGGACGCCGCAGGAGATCGACTTTGTTGACTGGGTGCTCAATGCATCGCCCGTGCTGAAGGAGCGCGCCGAGATGATGGCGCTGCATGAGGGGATGACTTACGAGCGAGACGCTGAAAAGCGCGCGCCCTACGCAGAGCGATCATTGGATTTCATTGACCGCATCACAAACACGCTGTCCAAGAAGATGGTGCGAAAGGTCAAGAACCGGTGGGACGTTGAGATCTGGCCGTGGGATCGGGAGGGCTTCCAGCGACCGACGACACCACCACAAGGCACAAAACATCAGCGATAACCCTCCGGGTTCATCGACTGCCAGCGCCAGGCGTCGCGCATCATTTCGTCCAGGCCGCGCCGGGCTTTCCAGCCCAGCTCTCGTTCGGCTTTGGCAGGGTCAGCATAGCAGGTAGCAATATCGCCGGGACGGCGGGGGGCCACGCGATACGGCACGGGCTTGCCGCTGGCAACTTCAAAGGCGTGCACCATTTCCAGCACGCTGTAGCCCTTGCCGGTGCCCAGGTTCCACACATGCGCGCCGTTGCGCGTTTGCAATGCCTCAAGGGCACGCAAATGGCCATCAGCCAAGTCCACCACGTGGATGTAGTCGCGCACGCCGGTTCCGTCGGGTGTGGGGTAGTCGTTACCAAACACAGCAAGCTCAGGCAACTTGCCCACCGCCACCTGTGCAATATAGGGCAGCAAGTTGTTGGGTATGCCGTGGGGGTCTTCGCCGATCAAACCACTTTCGTGGGCACCTACTGGGTTGAAGTAACGCAGAATAGCTATGCGCCAGCGTGGGTCAGACGCGGCCACATCTCGCAGCATGTCTTCCACCATCAGCTTGCTGCGGCCATAGGGGTTGGTGGGTTGGCCCACGTGGCAGGCCTCAGAGATGGGCATTTGCGCGGGCTCGCCGTACACCGTGGCCGACGAGCTGAACACAAAGTTGAACACCCCTGCATTGACACACGCCTGCAACAGCACCTGGCTGCCGTGCACGTTGTTGTCGTAATAACGTAGCGGCTGGGCCACGCTTTCTCCCACGGCCTTCAGGCCGGCAAAGTGAAGCACCGCATCAACCGCATGTTCGGCAAACAAACGGTCCAGCAGCGCACGGTCGCGAATGTCGCCTTCCACAAACGCAGGCGCCCGCCCCGCCAACTGCGCTACCCGCTTCAGCGACTCGGGCGAGCTGTTGCACAGGTTGTCCAGCACCACCACGTTGTGCCCGGCTTGCATCAAAGCCAGCGTGGTGTGGGAGCCAATGTAGCCCGCAGCACCCGTAACAAGAATGGCCTTCAAAATTTACTCGCTGAAATACAACGGTTCATCGTGATGCTTCTCGATGAATTCGTGGCGTATGGTCTGCTCAAGGGCTTTCGCAAGGGGAACAGGCGGCACAAAACCCGTTTCATCAATTGCTGTGTTGTACACAGAATTGGCACAAAACTTCTTGACCCGAATTGAACTGATTGCCAGGCGTTTGCCAGTGATTGCCGCTACCAGATCAAACCCCTTGCCGATGGCATAACCCGCCGCATAGGGCATCCGCAAGCCGATTTTTTCAGTTTGACCGAGAATCCGCTTCACTGAACCCACCAACTGGTTCATGGTGAAGTCCGGCTTGTCGATGAAGTTATAGATATGGACACCGGGCTTGAACGACAGGCTGTACTCGATGAAGGCCGCGATGTTTTCCACATAGGCCATCGACTTACGGTTTTCGCCATTGCCGACCATAACGAAGCGGCCAGAGGCGATTTGCCGCAATAGGTTGTAAACGTTGCCACGGTTCTGCTCGCCAAACATCACCGTTGGACGAATTATCACAATAGTTCGTTCTGTTGGCGCTTCAGATTGCCAATCTTTGAAAACCTGCTCAGCTTCATACTTTGTACGCCCGTAGTTGTTAAAGGGTGCAATTTTCCCAGACTCATCTGTACCGATTGGTGCGAAACCATATACAGCAACAGAGCTAGTAAAAATGATCCTACTTACACCTCTTTCACGCGCAACTGTGCATATATTTTGTGCGCCGCCGACATTAACCTCATCATATAATGTAAGAGGACGAACATCATCGCGGTGTTCAGCCGCCAAATTTATGATTGTATCCCCATCCGAAATATTCTCTTGAAGAGATCTCAAAGAGCGCACATCCCCAATTATAACCGAGTCAGGATAAGCACTGCTTGGATTTTTGTCAAAAATACTAACCGACATCCTTGCATTTGACTCAAGCCGGCGAAAAAGTCGTGTGCCAATGAAACCACTACCACCAATTAATTTAATGTTGAAGCTCATCGCGAATCCTTAAACAGCTTTACGAAGAAAATTTTTATAAATAAATCCACGCAGAATTGCAGGCAACAGAAATACAAATGAACGTGCCACTCCAATAGCAATTGCAGCCCAAAAAGTTTGAAGTCCACACTTCATTAAAAAAAGCTGCATATCAACTTCAGAGCGAACATATTTAACACCCCCTCTTCGTTTGTACATATCCAAGCCAGCCGTTGCACGAACCAATACGTCATTTATATTTTTTACATTAGATCCGCTCGCCAACATTAATGCCCATAGCGCATAATCTTCCTTCAAGTATATATTCGGATATCCACCCAACTCCAAAATCTTAGATTTTTTATACGCAACAGTCATATGATTGAATGGGTTTCGCTTTGATATAGCTTGTCGGATTTCAGAATTGGTCGATGGCACATTACGCCTTGCCAACAATTTTCCTTCCTTATCAACTTCAACTATTTCGCCGCCGACCAAGTCAAATCCAGACAGCAGCTCAACCATTTGTATCTCGAAGCGATGCGGAAGATTGTAGTCATCAGCATCAGCTCGAAAGACGTAGGGCGTCGCAATATGCTTCAAACCAAAATTTAAAGCATTGGCTAATCCACCGTTATTCGGTATAATTATGGTGGAAAAGCCGTCCCTTCGTAAATACGATTGAATGACATTAGATAGTTCATTGCCAACAGGTCCGTCTTGAACAAGCACTACTTCAGCTGGCAGCAATGAATTCGTGTAGATGCTATCAAGCGCCATCCGCAGAAGGCCTGGATCGTCTTTATGATACACAGCCATCAATACGGAAAAATTATTAATTTTATTTAATGAGCGCATGGTTCAATACTTATTTTCGGCTTGTTAATATAAGAGGGAAGGTCTGAGCAACTACCGCTGATGCAGTAGTTGCCGGTTGACATTTCAGCTGACGACATCTTTTGGCGTACAGGGAGTTGTAAGATAAGAGCTGGTGGCGAAACAACATGATGGCGCTCTCTTCTGGTAGGGGGTCTACGCGCATGCGGCGCGCGGCGCGGCCTTTTCCTTGAATGCTTGTCCGTATCACGCCGAACTGTTTTTCGATCATCGCCCGCGGGCTCAGAATTCCATGCGGGCGACATCTATTCTGACGCGGGGGGGGGGCATGTCAAGGCAGGCAATCTCCAGAAACATCGATGTGTCATAAAGCGCATTTCTGACCACAGGGCCCGATTGGTTGAACCACTCCTGAAGGAAGTGGGTAGCATGGTGTCCAGAAAACACGGTGAGCGCCCCTCTCGGAACCGCGAGTTTGAGAATTCTCGGCAATAAAGATAACCAGATCAGTCAATGCCCGCCCCAGGTTCATCTCGTCAAGGAACCAGTGCTTGCGCGCCCAATCTGTCTTTTGCACGATTGCGGTGGCGGCCAGGCTCATCTGTTTCATGCTGCTAAGCTCTCGTCTTCCGGTCAACGCAGGAGGGTTTCAGGACTTCCCTAGGACTCTCTACAGGCGAATCCATGAAGACGGAAATAGAGTAGGTGTAGGCCGACCATCAGCGAACCACATCTTCGGTGCAATAACAATTTTATCTTTGCTTAAGTTAAGCCAAGCACCCCACCAACTAAAACTACTATTGGCGATGATGTGATGATCCGCCATAGACATTAACCGCATGTCAAACGGACTACGAACCCCGATGTTATGAGAAACCACTTCCACCGGACCTATCTCTGGTTGAAGATACTTAACAACCCACTCCGGATCATCAGAAAATACAAAAAAATTAATACCTGGGAATATATTACGCAAGTACTGCATAGATTTTACATAGTAATCAGCTCCTAAAGTGGCATATACACTTTTAAACTTTCCTTTAAGGTAATCACCACGACGAACATGAATACTCGCACATGGACCCGAGGCCATTCGCGCACAAACATCAAGGTCAAAATTATCCAATTCAGCGCAAAAATTAAAGTCAGAACGTATAACATCAGCAATGTCCGAAAAGTAACTCTCGGACTGCCAATATCCATGAATATAGACAGGATTTTTAATTTTATCAATACCAGACCAGTAATCAAAGCCTGGCTCGTTGCACCAATTTTTCCCATTCGCCCAAGACATGGCGGGTCGACCAAACAATCTTCTTAATTTTGGGCTAGACTTAAGACCCAAAAGGGAAGCCAAGTCGTCTTGAGTTGCTAACGGTACATCAATATTGAACACACTCAAGAGCTCCAAACCATTGTGTTGATTATAATCACCAAATTGATCTGCAGCCACTAATAATGGCATTTTGTTCTTGAGGCTTAGCGATCGACCACAAGCAAATTGAAACATCTGATTCCCTAGGCCGCCAATTAGATTTGTGATGATCATATTTTACTAATTGATTTTTGAATTAACTGCCATCAAAACTGCATTAGACAAACTGGATTTAACATGATTTTCCGTGTAACGCTTCTTGAATAGGACAAGGCCATTATTTGACACTTTATTCCAATAATCCACATCACTCAATAAAGACATGATGGATCTTTTCATATCAGCTTTACTGGATGCCATCAAGCCACAATCCAGGCTAGAGATTGCTCCGACTGGCGACGCAACAAAGGGAGTTCCGCTAGCCATAGCCTCAAGAAGCGTAACAGGTAACGCCTCAGTTATTGAGGTACTAAAAATTAAAAGACTTTTGGAAATCTCTTCAGCTATGTCGCATTCATTATCCTCACTGAAGATTACCCTTTTGGCAATTTTCAAATCATTGACACGTTTTAAACATTTCAAGTAATATTTTCCAGTGCGTTTTCCAATAAATCGGATTTCAAGTTCTTCGGGCAAATCAGCGAAAATATCGAGTGCATCCAGCTGGTTTTTAACATCGGAAAAGTACCCAATCACTAATATTTGAAGTTTTCGCTCCGTGCGTGCCAAAATCGATTTTGGAATATGAATAGGTGAATTCACTAACTCCAGTAAAGGAATATTTAACTTATAAGCTACGTCTCTATCGTAAAATCTATTTGATGTTGAGCGAATGTCAAGGCATGTAATTCCAGAAAGCTTTTTAATTCTAGCGGGCAACTTCCTTACTTTGTAAAACCACCAAGCCAAGGATCGAATTACATCAGACAATCTTGAACTATATGGATGAATTGATATCCCATGACTAATCATTAGAACTGGAATATTTAAATCGTATGCAATATCAATACTTGTATCGGTTAATGCCGTTTGCCAAGCCTCAACGATAACCAAATCAGGACTTAACTTAATAAGACAGTTTCTAAGGGCATAGCAATCGATTCGAGCGGGTGAATATAGCGAACCAGAACCTGAAGATTTAATATAAGTTCTTTCCTGACAAATCGAATCATGGTCAATTAATTTATTTGATCCTATTATTGAAATTTTATGCCCAAGTTCTTGGAGCATTTTAACGTGATAAGCGGCGACTAGTGATACACCTGATCGCTCGTTGGATGGCCAAGATCTTGAGACAACAGTAATGTTCATGAATTGTAAATGATTTGAAAGGCAAGAACTTATCAATATTCGTGAGAACTTTTTGACTGAGGGCGTATGGCAACTTTTATAAAAACTTTCATTACAATGTATGCCAAAGTTACACCTGCAAGCATGGATGCATAATTTGACGGTGACCACCTAAATGCATTGGGAAGTAACATTGCAGCAGTCAGAGAAAAAATTAGTTTTTCACTTTTATTTAAATACTTATTGGCTTTTACCAATAAATACAGTGAGGCACAAATGACAACCAATGAATGAGGAAAAAATATTACCATGTCAGAAAGATAACTGCCGGCGAAACCAGTAAGCCCAAGCGATTTCTCAATAGAATTATTCAATTCAAGAGTTGCGCTTGGTAAATTTAAATCAAAGACCGCTAGTAGCTTGAATATAGGCGCAAAAAGGTAGTAAATTCCGCTCATCTTGACACTGTTCTCAAGGAGATAGCTCTCGTAATCTCCAGTGATTCCATTGTCAATAGCATATCTACGGCCGAAATATGTATTTGTAAATTCTCCAAATGCATTTATATAGATCTGAATTGAATCTGCAGATTCAGAAAAATAGCCCGCAACACTACCATTAAGAATATCTCTCAGGAAAAACAAAATTAATAGCAAAGGGGCGAACCTTACAAGTTGACTCACCGGCCTAGATATCATAAACGGCAAAATCGCAGACAAAATAAATCCTCTGGACATCGTAACATAACATCCCAAAGTGATTGCCAGGACTGTTATCAACCATAGGATTCGCCTATCATAAATTATATATAAATATGTTGAAGTAATAATTGACAAATAGAGAAATGGTGCGATCAGTGGATGCCCAAAAACCGAATGGTATAAAATTACGAGCATTCCTCGTGCTGAATCATCAGGCACCAATGAAAATCCAGTTTTCATCCAAAGTAAAATTGCTGAAGTCAATGTGACAGCAGCAGATAAACCCGCCACAAGTCTCAGTATTTTTGGTGGTGTTCGTTTGTCCTTGTCATGAATTATTACCTTTTCGCCCGTATTAGTTTTTATGTACAAAATTAAAAATACAAATATCGTAAAAATAAGAGTGATCGATTCGAATGTATTGTTGCATTGAACCACGCCAGCGAAGTGATCAAGCCTTCCATCGTTCAATTTACACAAGAGCTCAGGAAGTATTTCATACGGAACTATAAAAACGAGCATCCAAATTATTAAGTTTTTCAACATCATTTTATTTTTTCTCGGATTTATAATTGGTATCTAATAGTCGATATCCATATATCGTCAAGGCTAAGTATCCAATAACAACTGCTAGCTGACGATCTAGGAGCTCATTTCCTGCAATGACGATTAATAGCGAGACAACACATATCGTCATAAATTCAAAAATTGTTGATTTTTTTGAATTGAATCTCATTAGAAGTAACGAAACAATAGCAAGCAGTAATTTTGATATATTTATAATAGCCTCTAGAGCGATAATGGTTGCATCACGATTAAATTTGATAATTTCATTGTCTGACATTAATAACAAAATATATGCAGCGGAAATGCATGCAAGAAGTATCCCCAAAACTTCGATTTGAACCAAAAATATGCAACAACTTCTTTTCTCTGTAATTATATTTATAATGCGTCGGATATGCTTCATTTGAGCTATTAACATAGTTAACGATGAAGCTCCATCTCCAATTCTTTGAATAAGAAGATAGCCAGCAAGACTCAATCCACTACCAACCGAAAGATTGTGCATTAGCAACCATATTATCAGTGGTTGTGAGAATGAAGCAATTAGCTTACCCGCTCTTCCCTCTTTACGTATGGATATCTCAGGACCTTGTCCTTTCTTTCGAATTAGTATAAAAATGCATCCAAAAATTATCAATGCACATACAACTAGATAATTATACGGAAAATTTCCAATGCCCAAAATCCAAAATATAGAGGTCGACAGCAGCGGGATATTTGGCGCAATAAATGCTAAAGTACCAACTCCTCTATTGCCGACCCCTATATTATAGTTTCCAATTATATTGGCAATGGCAAATATTATCGCTCCTAAGAATATTGTGGCGACTTCAATCGTTTTAAAATTAATCGGCCCATCGCTGAATATTTGAAATCCGATCGAAGCCATCAATGCCGTTATTATTACTGCGGAATATGTACTTAAATTTAAGCGTGGGAAAAAACTGGTTTGAGCCTTTTCGATACCAGCGTGATACGCGTCGAACTGCAATCCATAAGACGCTAATGCTCCGACTAATGTTTGAGTTACATAGATATCGACTATATTCTTTGATTCATCAGCCGGTATGAAAAAATTCAGAAGTGCAATGGCCCCAATACTACTCAGAAGCCGTACGGCTGAATAGAATATAATTGCTATCATTTAAGGCAGGAAGGGATCAAGTTTCGGCCATCTACCGCTGATCAATCTCAACACGAATCCACTTGTCAATTTTAGTAAATTGATAATACCAAGGTGTGATATTGCATAATAGGATTCTGAATACAGTTTCATCCGCAAGCTTTTTATTAATGCCACGTATAGCGCTCTTTTTGTTCTAATCAAAAGTCTAATTTTTACCTTTTCATTTATATTTGAATCCAATGAAAATCTCATTTTTTTGATTTCCATGATTTCATTCACAAGCATTTTTACATTTGGTTTTTTTGATAAGCCATTTTCGTTCCATTTATAATTTCCTGGATTACCAAGGAAAACTAGTATATCTCCGGTCTTGCAAATATTTGCAAATAATAAAAGATCAGGCGAATGACAATTCGAGTAAAGTCCGACTTCTTTCGCGACATCAGTACGGAGAACTGTAGTAAAATGTGTAGGACATATATCGAGCACCCCGTCTATGTCTGATCTCAATATTTTTAAGAAATCATTTCCATTAATTATAATTATGTTGCCTGATATTTTCCTATTGGGCACCCTGTGAATTATTTTTTCTAGTCTTTTATCGGCAAAACCGGCTACGCAATTATTATTACTTAGAGCATTAATGATTAGTTTATAATACTCTCCTTCGCTTATCCGATCGTCATCAGGAATTAAAGTATAGTATTTTGTATTAACTGTTTCATGTATTGCGGTCGACCAGTGATCGCCTATAGGTAATCGCTTTTCCCAATACTTCAAAAGTATGCGTGGATCTTTAATCACACCGCAGGCATCCCTTGTGATTTTGTTGGAGTTATTTTGAGAAATAATAATATTGGCAGTTTCATCAGAATTGATCGCTGAAATAATCGCGCCTGGAAACTCTTCATTTCTATCTAATGTTGGTATAACTATGCTTAATTGCGGTGTTTTATTTTTCACGCTTACACTCTTAATTACTGATTTCGTTGCTGCTGCATTAGAGGTTTCAACATTGTCAAACATCAGGGGTCAGAGTTTCCGAAACCCAACCCAACATCTTCGAAACACCAGATCTCGCCGATAAATGCGGTCGCCATCCCCCTAGTCGGGCGGCGGCTTTCGAGATATCGGCCACAAATACCCGCTGGTCACTGTTACGCGGCGGCAGTTGCGTGTAATGCAGCGGCTGGCCGATCTCGTTCTCTAGCAAATTGAACAGTTCAAGCAAGGACAGACTGTTGTCGATCCCACCACCGATATTGAATGCCTCGCCGGCTGCAGCGTCGATGTGACGCATTGCAGAGAAGTACAGCGAGATCATGTCCTCGGCATGGAGCACGTCACGGACCTGCTTGCCATTACCAGAGATCGTGAATGGTTCTGTACGCCGGCCGGTTCGTGTTTCGCTGGCCATTTGGCAGAACCAGCCAATCCAACCTTGGTCAGCAGTGGCGAACTGGCGCCCGCCATACATCGATGAGTGTCGGAACACCACGGTCTTCAACCCGAAGATACGGTGGTAGTCACGAAGGTACTGATCAGCAGAGCCCTTGGAGCACCCATAGGGAGAATGGAAATCAAGTGGCGTCTGCTCGTCGAAACCGTTGGGCTGCTCCACGCAGACATAGCGGGTGTCTGTCTCACTGTATTCGTATTGCTCGAGATCGCCGTAAACCTTGTTGGTTGATGAATAGATAACAACCGCCTCCGGCGCTTGCGTACGCACTGCCTCCAACACGTTGAGCGTTCCCAGTGCGTTGACCTCGAAGTCCATTCGTGGATCAGCAATCGAGGTTGTCATAGCGACTTGGCCAGCTAGGTGAAAGATCGAGTCGGGCTTGACCCGCGCAATCACGCGCTGCACGTCGTTAGCGTTGCGTATATCGCCGTGTACAAATTCAAAGCGACCTTGCGCGCGCAGCCAATCCAGGTTGCTCTGGGAACCATGCCGATACAAGCTATCGAACACGCACAAATCGATGCCTTGGGACAAGGCATGGGCTGCCAGGTTGGATCCTAAGAATCCGCACCCGCCGGTGATGAGTAGTTTCATGCTTAAACCTCGAATAAGTTAGTGATCAGGTTGGGATGCGCATTAGTTTCAGCGTCCCAAATCTATTAATCGCCTCAGGCCAATGGCTAGCGGTACGGTCGGATGCCATCCCAAGCGGCGAAGACGCTTCGTATCTGCTACACAGAGCATGGCTTCAGTTGCTCGGTAAGCCACTGCCCCGAAGTCCAAGACAGTTTCCGCTCCCGTGACCTGCTTTACCTGTTCCACAAAACTGCGCATCGTGACAGCGTCTCCGGAGCCTACATCGATTGCGTCACTCTCAGCGAACTCATACTGTCGTTCGAGAATACGGTCGTAGGCCTGCACCACATCGTCAATGTGGACGAAGTCGCGAAGTTGCTCACCCGTGGTCAAAGCAAGGCGAGGCACGTTTTGGCGACAGGCTTCGATGACATGAGCAATGAACTTACTACCGTCGTCGCCAGGTCCGTACATTTGTTGGAGTCGGATGTCGATAAATTTCAGCTGTTGCGGTGCAGACGCAGCGAGTGCTGCGCCCCAAGCAGAGAACTGCGTCTTGCTCAGTGCGTACAGGCTTACTCCCGGTTCCAGCACGGTACCAGTGTTTAGGAATAACGTCGGCGGCGTGCCTTCAAGGGACTTTCTATCTAGAACAGCCTGCAACAGTGCGACGCCAAGACGCATATTGGCATCCATCACGTCCAGCGCAGACTCGCCCTTGCGTCCATAGGAGCAGGCTGTGTGCACGATCGCATCTGGC
>Ga0172367_10008843_pt1 | contig 11176 bp, 20 predicted proteins | sample Lak10m_FD_114542 | JGI IMG/M metagenome (GOLD analysis project Ga0172367, IMG submission 114542) | Freshwater microbial communities from Kabuno Bay, South-Kivu, Congo - kab_022012_10m | ecosystem: Environmental > Aquatic > Freshwater > Lake | place: Democratic Republic of the Congo: South-Kivu...
GGTTCCCGGGCTGTGGGACGGCGCCTACAGCGCCAGTGCCGACGCCGCGGTATCGGCCGGGCAGGTGGTGGTGCTGACCGGCAGCGGTCACCTGCTCCTGGCCTGCGCCGACCGCGACGATACTGTGGGGTGCTGGGCATTTTTGCATTAGGGCAGGGACTCTGCCTGAAAAATTTGGCATTGGCAACAATGGGTTGGGGAGGGCGATGCAAAAATGCCCGACACTTGATAATGGACGGAATGGAAAAAAAGTGGGCGTGGGGCGGGTGAAAATGGGTGGAAAGGTGAGCCGTTTTGGGCGGAAAACGGGCTGGACTGGTGGGTTGCGGGGGAGTTGACGGCTCACTCGGTGGGGGTGGGGGGACGGGGGAACTGGCAACTCGAGTTGCCAGTTCGAAAAATGAGTTGCCAGTTTTGAATTTTGGCGGAATCCCGCGGGGTTGCTGGGTCGTCAGTGCTTTGTACCAGTTTTGTTAAGTGGCAACTCGGATTTGTAAATCGTGTTAGCGTTATTAGGAGCGCATGAGGTGCGTTGTCCTATGTCGGGACTTTTGACACGAGATCTCCGGGGTGCTTACATATGTATGACTGGGCCGGCGGGCGAGGCATTGATCAATTGGTGATGCCCATTAGCTTCAGGCCCGGCGTTTGGCGGTGGTATCGACGGTGGCCTGGAGGGCCTGGCGGCGGTGCTGGGCGACGACGAGTTTGACCATGGACAGGCGCTCTTCGGGGTCGGCGGTCGCCGACACGATATCATCGTGCATCTGACCGGCGAGCTCGCCGAGCGCGCAGGGGGGGAGGCGCTGGCCGATCTCCTTATAGAGTGCCATCAGCCCATCGATCAGCCGCCCCATCAGCCGGTGATCGGTTGCCGGCGCCGGCGCGACGGCGGCCGGGACCGACTCCGCGTCGCCCGCGTCGGCGCCCTCCCCCCCCTCCCCCGCCCGCATCGGCCCCACCCCGGTGGCCAGCCACTCGAGCCGGACACCCGCCGCTGCGGCGAGCTTGGCCGCATTAGAAATTTGTGGTTCGCCGCGGCCATTGATCCAATGGGAGACTGTCTGCTTAGCAATGCCCGATATTTGTGCGATACGGGCGATGTCACCTCTCTTTTGGGCCAACATCTTGAGCCTATCGCTGACCGAGGACATAACGGCTCAAATTTCGGTTGACGACGGCTCAGAATGGAGCGATTGTCCATCCAACGCATATGGCGCGACGGTGATGGTGATGGTGACGGTGATGGACATGAACGACATACCTCAAGACCCTCTGGTTCGGCCGGGCTGGATCGTGGCGGCGCTGCACGAGCACGGCGACTCGGTCGCGGAGTTGGCGCGCCGGCATGGAGTGGCGGCGCAAAACATCAGCGCGGCCATCCATCACCGCTCCAGCGAGCGGATCGAGCGGGCGATCGCTGAGCGGTTAGGTATCCGGCCGCATGCCTTGTTCCCTGAGCGGTTCGACGCCGACGACCTGCGGATCCGGTTGCCCCGGCCCCAGCCTACCAAACGGCAGGGCAAGGTTGTCAAGGCCGGACAGGGCGAGCAGCGCGCCGCAGGCTGAGCAGCGGGGCGGCGGCGGGCCGAGGGGGATGCCGCGTGCGTGTTTTTCGTGGACCAACTCGACACACGAGGTGGCCAGCTCGAACTGCGAGAGGACTTCCTCTGCGCATTGACGCGCGATAGCCGTCGCGTTTTGCGCACGCAGGTGGGCGGATGCTACCTGCATCGCTTGCAGTACATCATCTTCGTGGGCCTTGCCGGTTACGATCAGTTGCCATGCGAAGTCGACAAGTACTTGCGACAGGCCATGGACGATGCCACTGGCGAGGGAGGCCAGGTAGTCCGACTGAGCCAGGGAGGCTTCGAATTCTGTTTTGTCCATTTGGCGGTACTCGATTTTACCAGTGCGGTTTTGATGAGTGGGCAGACCGTAGCACGATGGCGAGTGGGGGGCATGTGCAAAATGGATTGGAGCGGTGAACATGGGTGACCAGTCGGGTGGTGACTGGTTGTTCATCCCAGACCCCGGCCGGCGGGGGCAGGCGCCGGCGCGTTTCCTCCCTGTTGGACTCGGCCGGGGCGCCGAAGCGCGAACAAGAGGCGTCCCGGTCTTTTTTTTCGAGATAAGGAGCGGAAATGGCCAAAATTTCCCTGAGCCTGACGGTAGACGAAGGCGAGTCCCTGAGATGGCTTGTGAATATCTCAATCAAGAAGGGGCCGGGCGACGGCATTAACGAAATTCGCACCTCGTTAGGTAAGCCGGCGGTCGACTGGGGGGGGATAATGGATAAGCTCTCAAAACTTAATCGCCAGGCCTTGGCGAGGGAGGACAAGAGGCGGGCGAGACGGCGGAAGCTGGCGGCCGGCGCCGCGAAGGCGCGGCCATGAGCGGCACGATGGCCTTGAGCGCGGCGGACCTCGAGCTGGTCGACGGCGAGCCGCGGATGCGGGATATCCGGCTCGGCGAGGCGTTGGGGTTTGAGCGGCCCCGTGTGGTGCGCGAGCTGATTGCGCGGGGCGCTGGAGCGGTTCGGGGAGGTTCGCCGTACGGCACGGCGAACCTCCCCCAAGGGCGGGTCTCCTACAGAAGAATACCTCCTCAATCAAAAACAATGCCTCTACCTCTGCACCAAATCGGACGCCGCGCACGCGGTCGAGATCACGCTCGCGATGGTCGAGGTGTTTGACGCCTACCTCGGCGGCCGGCCGGTGGCACTACCCACCCAGGCCATCCAGGCGGTGCGGCGGTCGCAGGGGCGTTCGAGCGTGGCGATGCGGACTTGCCTGACCTGCGGGCAGCCGTTCCGGTCCCACGGGCCGGGAAACCGGATCTGCCCGCAGTGCAAGAAGTGGGTTGATTATCGTTCGTCGGCACTGGCCTGACGGGGACACTATGAAACGCGCCCTCACGGCCGCCGAGATTGCCGACCTTGGGTTGCCCGGCCTGCCCGGAACCAAGTTCGGTGTTCAGAAGGCGCTTGCCCGCGAGGGCTGGCCGGCGGCGGAGCGGTTGGGGCGGGGCGGCGGCCTGGTCTACCCAATCATAGGCTGGCCGGGGGCGGTCACGGCGGCGCTGGAGGCGGCGATCGCGCGGGGCGAGCCGCGGGTGCTGGCGGTGCTGGGGATGACGGCGCAGGCGCAGGCGGAGGAGCCTCGGGCCGCGGCGCCGGAGGAGCCGGCCGTCGGGCCGGCGGCGGCGGGGACCAGCCAGTTCCCGGTGCCGGCGGTGGGGGGGCAACCGCCGGTCGCGACCGCCGCGGCGAAACCGCCGGCCCCCTCGGGGACGTCGCTGGCGACCAGCGATCAGCGCCGGGTGCGGGACGCGCGGGCGACGCTGCTCGGCGAAATCGACCGGCGGGTGCTGGACGGCGACACGGTCACCGCGGCGGTGGCCGGGCTGGTCGAGGCGGCGCGGGCGGGGACGCTGGCGCCGGCGCTGGCCGCGCTGGTCGGGGTCGCCAACGCGCGCGGGGGCGAGAAGCGGACGCTGTCGGTGCGCACTGTCATGGGCTGGCGGGCGGCGCTGGCCAAGGGGGGCGCGGATGCGCTGGTCCCGGCGGTGCCGCAGGCCGATTTTTCGGCGCCGGCCTGGGCGCCGGCGTTTCTGGCACTTTGGCGCTCGCCGACCAAGCGCTCGCTGGCCGATGTGCTGGAGCACTTGGAGTTACCGGCGGGGGTTGAAGCGCCGTCGATCGGGCAGGTGCGGCGGTTTTTGGACAAGTTGCCGGTGATCGAACACGAAAGGGGCCGCCGGACCGGCAACGCCCTATTGGCGCTGAAAAAATTCCGGCGGCGCGACACCTCGACCCTGGAGCCGCTCGATGTGGTCACGGCCGATGGCCACACGTTCAAGGGGCGGGTGCGGCACCCGGTGCATGGGCAGCCGTTCCAGCCCGAGGTGATGGCGATCGAGGACATGGCGACCCGCTACGTGTTTGGGTGGTCGGCGGGGATCGCCGAGAGCCGCTGGGTGGTGATGGATGCGCTGCGGCACGGCATCAGCTCTCTCGGTATGTTCGCGGTGTTTTACACCGATAACGGACCCGGGTTTTCGAACGGCTGCCTCGACGACGAGGTGATCGGGATGATCGGCCGGCTGGGGGGCGTCCACACGAATTCCATCCCTGGCCGGCCGCAAGGCCGCGGGGCGATCGAGCGGTTGCAGGCGTCGCTCTGGATCCGAGCGGCCAAGCGGTTGCCGAGTTATTGCGGCAAGGACATGGACCGGGACGCCGGCAAGAAAATCGCCCGGCGGATTGAGCTTGATCAACGCGAGACAGGAGACTCCCGTTACCTGATCCGCTGGCCGGCGTTCCTGGATTGGTGCCGGGAAGCGATCAGCGATTACAACGCCCGGCCGCATCGGGCGCTGCCAAAAGTTGAGGACACGGCCACCGGGGCCGAGCGGCACATGACGCCGGCCGAGGCGCTGGCCGGATGGCGCGCGCGGGGCTGGACGCCGCTGACGATCGGGGCCGAGGAGCAGGTGGATTTGTTCCGGCCCTACGAGGAGCGGGTGGTGCAGCGGGCCGAGGTCAAGCTGCCGTGGGGCCGCTACTACTCCGGGTTGCTCGACGGGCACCATGGCGAGACCGTCCATGTCGGCTACGACATCCACGACGGTGCCCGGGTGTGGGTGCGCGCGACCGACGGGCGGCTGCTGGCGATCGCGGAGCGGGACGGCAATGTTGTGCCGTATATGCCGGCGACCAAGATCGAGCACGCCCGCGACGTGCGGGCGCGCGCGCAGATCAAGCGGCGGCAGGATGACATTGACCGGATCGAGATCGAGCGGCTGGAGGGCCGCGGGGACGCCGCGGCCGAGGCCGGCAGCGACCCGACGCCGGCCCAGCACGAGGCGGCCGAGCGGATCGTGGCGCTGCTCGAGGCGCCGGTGCCGGCCGGGCGGCCGGCGCTGGCGCTGGTCTCCAGTCAGCCGGCGCCGGCGCCGGTGGTGGGGGTGGCGGCCGAGCCAACGCCCGTCCCCAGTTCCGCGCCGGACACAGGCACGGCGGCGATCGCCGGCTTGGCCGTGTCGGCCGAGCCGGGGGAGCCACTGGTCCGGCCGCATTTCACCAGCGAGTTCGCGTGGGCCCGCTGGGTGATGGCCAACCCCACCCACGCGGAGGAGAGTGATCATAAACTACTGAAAACCCGGCTGGCCCAGCCCGCGTTCCGGCTGGCTCTCGGCCTCGACGATGCAGATCTTTGTGCACTTGGGTGATCTCTTAAAGGATGGAGCTGGTTGTTATGCACAGTAAATTTGTGCGCACCTCAAACGTCGTGCGGGCGCTCGAGGGGTATGCGGAGGTGCGGGAGCGCGGGGCGCGGGAAGCCGGCTGGCTGGTGATCATCGGCGAGCCGGGACTGTCCAAGACGCGGTTTCTTTCGTATCTCGCCACCCACACCTCGGGCGTGCTGCTGAGGGCCAAACCCGATTGGACCACGCAATGGCTGCATGAGGAGGTCTGTGAACAATTCTCGCTGCCGGCCACCGGCAGTAAGAAGCAGATGCTGGCGCAGATCATCGATAAGCTGATCGCCCAGCCGGTGCCGATCATCGTCGATGAGGTGGAGAACACACGGCATAACTATCGGCTTCTCGAGGTGATCCGGCTGATCGCCGACGAGGCGGAGGTCGAGGTGGTGCTCGGTGGCACCGACGTGGTGCTCGGCTTTATCAACCGGCATAAACAGATCGCATCGCGGGTGTTCAAAACGGTGCCGTTCAAGGTGGCAAGCCGGGAGGACGTGCGGTTGATGTGCGACCAGTTGAGTGAAGTCAAGATCGCGGATGATCTGGTTGACCGGCTGCTGGCGGACAGCAACGGCTATTTGCGCGAGATCAAGAACGGGATCGGGCGGGTCGAGGCGATCGGCAAGATCAACCCCGGCAAGGTGATCGGCGCGAGTGATGTGGCCGCCACCCAACTCTGCACCAACCGCCAGGCGCTCGATCCCGGCGGGCGGGGGCGGCGATGAGAGACGATGTCAGACACCAGCGCCAGGCGCCCAGTCAACGCCAGCGGATATGGAACGTGCTTCGGTTGCGCCCGCGCAAATGCACGGCCCTCGCCGACATCCTCGAGCTGGTGGATAGCGCGGCTCCGGCCGTCGCTCAGCGGGCCTATGTGCGGCGCGTCCTGAAACAATGGCAGACCGCCGGGTTGGTGGTGGTTGCCACCCGCGAGCCATCGGGGGCGCCAAGCGGCTGGCGGCTGTTGCGGAACCTGGGGCCGCTGGCGCCGGAGTGGTGCTGGCAGCGGCACCAGTGTCTGGATGCCAACAGCAGGCAGTGGATCGATACCATTGAGGGGCCTCATGATCGACCAGCGAGTGATGTTGATGCGGTTCAAAAGAATGGTGGCAGAGGTCGGTCCCGCGCAGGTGGGCGCGGTGATCGGCTACAGCCGGGCGACGGTGGCGCTGGTAGCGAAGGATCACTATCCGGCCCGGACCATCGCGGCGGTTTTGGGTGCGTTTGCGGAAAAGTTTATTCTGCGCATGTGTCCGGACGGCACGGAACTGGCGGACCAACGCTGTGTGGCGACACAAACACGGGGCACGGTGCCGCAGTGCCGGATCTGCCGGTTTGGCGGGATGGAGGGGGGACATGGTATCGTGTGAGCTGAGACGGCTTGCCTTTACGCTGCAACGCAAGGCGGCGGGCGGCTGGGCGCTGTCGGTTGATGACGTGAGGACACTGGCCGGACGCCTCTATCAGGCGGCTGACGCGGTGGCGACGCTGGAAAAAGGCGGCGATGAGCCACCGGCCGGCGGCGTGGCGGTCATCCCGAAGCTTGGGAGGGTGGCATGAGGCGCGATCTGCTGGAGCCGTTGATTGAGACGGTGTCGAAGAAGATATGGAGGCTCTCCGAGCTGGGTGGTCCATATGGCTACTGGCCACGCTTCCCGGGCGACGTTGGCGGAGCCGGCGGCACACGGTATCCGGCCTACCCCGACGAGCAAGAAGAGATCCGGGCCGTTGCGCTGGCCATTATTGACGAAGTGCTGGCCGCGGCGGAGGACGGTGCGGTGCCACCGGGGCGGGTGGCATGAGGCGGGCCGCGGTGACCACGGCGGTGCCGACGGTGGGCGGCATCCCGCAGCCGCGCAGCCCGGCCCGGGATCAGGACTTTGGCGTGCGCGATGCGGTCGAGCGCGCCGCAACCCGGCTCCAATGGCTCAACTGGTTGCGCGATTGCGATTATTACCGCGCCGGGCCGGACGGGGACGAGTTGATAGTGATGTGCGGGCTGAGCTGGATCGCGCTCCGGATCGTGCAGGATCACCTGCTGGCGGTCCGGATCGCGGCACGCGAGTGCGGCCTTAAGGCGATTGTCCTGACGGTGCGAGACCACACGGTGCGAGACCACACGGTGCGAGACCACCCCAACGGCGTGGTGCACCGAGTGTCTGTTAGAGACTGATCAACAGGAGAGAACGACATGGCAACACGGATCAAGACCGAGGCGGTGCGGTGGGTGCCGCAGACCCGCGACGAGGCGGTGGAGGCGGTGGCCTTGTATGGAAGGCTGCGCCGGGAACTCACGCGGGTGGAAACGGAGATGAACGACGCGCTCGCGGGGATCAAGGCCCAGTACGAGGGGCTGGCGGCGCCATTGCACGCGAGGGCCAAGGCGACGCACGCCGGCCTTCAGATCTGGTGTGAGGCCAACAGGGATGCGCTGACCGAAGGCGCCAAGGTCAAGACCGTGGCCCTCGGCGCCGGTGAGGTGCGCTGGCGGCTGCCACCGCCCTCCGTGAAAATTTCGCGGAGCAAGGGCGCGCTCGCGCGCATCATCAAGACACTGCGGGACCGCGGCCTTGAGCGGTTCGTTCGGGTGAGTGAGGATATCTCGAAGGAAGCAATTCTGGCCGAGCCGGCCGCCGTGCGCGGAATAGCCGGGATCGACGTCGTTCAAGAAGAGACCTTCGAGGTGGTGCCATTCGAGGTCGGGCTGTCGGAGGCGGCGTGATGGACGAGATGGATTGGAGAACCGGCTTCGCGATCACCGGCTGCGCCGGTGATCGCCGTGATCCCCCCTCGCCCGGCCGGGGGGAGGACCTTGCGACCGCGATCGAGACCGCTTGGGAGGACCTGGTCGAGGCCGGCGCCCTCCATGACGGCGCGTCCACCAGCCTCGGGGACTGGCTCGCGGCACGGGGGCTGCCGGCACGGACCGACGAGCTCGACCTCAGCCAGCAGCGGCGCGTGCTCAAACGCCTGCACTGGTGGCTGGTGGGCCAGGGGGCGAAGGCCCAGCGGCAGCGCCAAGCGGCGGCGATCGACACCGACCTCACCACCCTGGCGAATTCGCTCCGCCGCACCTTCGCGGCGGTGGCCGACGCGCGCGGCGTCGACGCCATGTTCGTCGCCGCGGTCGGGGCGGCGATGGCGATCGCGCTCGAGCGGGGGGCCGGCGCGGCGTGTGTCGAGACACTCCAAGAGATGACTGGGGTGTTCAGAGAGAAGGCGGAAGGGGGGGGGCAGTGTCCGTCGTGACCTTAGGCCCGCTCGCCCTCGCCCTCGATCTCGCCCGGCTGGCGGCCCGGTTGCGGCGTGGCCTTGCGGTGACCGCCGATGTCCGGCGTGAGCTGACCGTCACCGCGATCGGCGCGGCGGCGGCGCTGACCGCGGCCGGGCGGACGGGGGCGGGGGGCGGGCGGCCGGTGGAGTCGGTGTTTGCCCCGCCCGCGCTCGCCCTGATCGACGCGGCGGTCGAGCTGGCGCGGGGAGCCGGCGTCGGCGGGGCCGACGTGGTCGAGGTGGTCAACGCCGCGCTCGAGCGCTGCGCCCGGCCGGAGGGCGGGCGATGAGGCGCGATGAGATCGTGATCACCTATAATTGGCTTGGCGAGCGGGTGACCGTGACGCTGCCTGCGGCCGCCTGCACCTGGCTCCGCGACTACTGGAGCCATCGAGGGCTGCGGACAAGTACCAACTTCCGAATTGTGGACCGTCTGATCCAGGCCGGATTGGTGCGGGCGCTGCGGGGCGAAGCAGAACCGCCCCGCTGGGTGGGGGTGACCGGACGCGGAGATCAGGTGCTGGACGAGCTCGCCCGGCCGGGCCGGCCAACGCGGACGGAGGGCGGGCGATGAGGCGCGGGGCATTGAATAGGACATTGCATTCGTTTGGTTATTTTTTTCTGTTGACGGCCGGCGCCGGAGCGGGCATCCTCACCCATGGTGGCGACAAAAAAGAAGCCACCGGGGTTTGGCAGCCCCTTCCACAGAAAGGCGCTCCAAGCCGCGCCGTTCCTCACGCGCGGCTTTCGTCATGCTATGACGGGCGCAGGAGGGACGCGTTCGCGCGTGCCTCTGTCCTTTCTGGGAGGTCTGCCAACCCTCCTGCGCTCCGTCGCCAGTTCTTGGCAGGGCTTGTGACGGGTTTGGTGAGTAAACAGAAAGATGAGGATTATCATGTCAAATGCTGTTATCGAGTGCGCGTTCCGTGGACACGCACTGCGACTTATCGAACACAACGGCGAGCCATTCGTGGTGATGAAGCCGGTGGTCGAGGCGCTGGGGCTGGCTTGGCAAAGCCAGCATGCCAAGCTGAAAAGCGCAAGCAAGCCCTGGGGTACCACGATGATCGTGATACCTTCGGCCGGAGGGGTTCAGGAGACCCTCTGTCTGCCGCTGCGCAAGTTACCGGCCTACACCTTCAGCATCGATGCCAACCGGGTGCCGCAGGCGTTGTGGCCGACGATCCTCGCCTTCCAGAAGGAGTGCGACGAGGTGCTGTGGCGGCATTGGAACCAGCGCCTCGCCCCGGCCCCGCTCGACGAACCCGATTTGGAGATCGATGCCTGGGTGGCCGAGGAGCCGCTGCTGGCTGGTCCGGCGGGCACGCCTTCGGTCGCCGGGCGGCTCGAGGTGGTGGAGGCGGAGTTGGCCCGGCTCGAGGCGGAAAACACGGCACTGCGGTTTGCGGTGCTGGCGGCCAAGCCGGTGTGGGGCAAGTTGATGCGCTGCCACGCGGCCGGCTTGAGCCGCAACGAGATCGCCCGGGCGCTGAAACTCGATCGCGACCGGATCAGCCGGGACCGCCGGACCTTGGCGGCCTGCGGGTTGCTGCCGCCGGTGGAGGCTCTGGCCCCGGTGGAGGCTGCCCATGGCTGATCCCTCCGCACCGCCGGTGGTGGTGGTGCCCTTCCCGGCCGAGCGTATCGTCCGCCGGCCGCCCCGGCGGGGGATGGTGCGGTTGCCGCCCCTTGGCTTCGACCCCGGCTACCCGTTGTCCGGCCTTAAGGTGGTCAGCACCCGCTGATGACCGGGCCGTACGCCGTTTAATTGTTGGTTATCTGAATTGACAACAGCCCGCCCCGGATCGCCCGGGGCGGGCTGTTCGTGCGTTTGGGCGGCCGATGCAAAATCGGCCGGCAAGGGAGGGTGATAATATGCTGCTGACGCATGATCCGGGGGACTGCCCCCATGTCATGATCCCGGGCATGGCCCATTTCGCCGGCACCGGGCCGGCGGGGCAGTGCTGCGGGGACTGCGCCTACGGCCATTACGTGGAGAGCGCGCGCCGCAGAGAGAAATGGTGGTGTGGCAAGGTCGCGCTTTTGCCGGGGGGCAGCAAAGCCTGCAACCGCATCGAGCCCCACTACGCCGCGTGCAAGTATTTCCAGGCGAGGCGCACTGCCCCGGGCCGGAAGGAGCCGTGAGCATGGCCGACACCAGCAAACTGATCCGGGCGATCCAGGCGGCGCGGCGCAAGGTGCCCGACCTCCTGGAAGACGAGGTCTGGCGCGACTGGCTCCAGGCCAAGACATTGAAGCGCTCGCTCAAGGAGATGAGCGGGCAGGAGCTGGGGCTGGTGGCCGACAGCCTGAACGGGCGGACGTTCCCCTATCCGCAGAGTCCGCAGATGCGGCGGATCCGGGCGATGTGGGTGGAACTCGCCAAGGCTGGTGTGCTCGAAACCCGGGCCGATCATGGCTTGGCCGCGTTCATCAAGCGGCAGACGGGGCAGGAGATCGGCTTCCTGCCGGCGGTCAAGGCCAACAGGGTGATCGAGGCATTGAGCGCGATCGCGGCGCGGCACGGGCTGCTCGACGAGCGCGGATATGTCGATCATCGGCTGGCGACCGGGGGGCTGGCGACCGGGGGGCGGGCGACCGAGGGGCGGGCGACCGAGGGGGCGGGCGGTGACGGCTA
>Ga0172367_10008846_pt1 | contig 11174 bp, 6 predicted proteins | sample Lak10m_FD_114542 | JGI IMG/M metagenome (GOLD analysis project Ga0172367, IMG submission 114542) | Freshwater microbial communities from Kabuno Bay, South-Kivu, Congo - kab_022012_10m | ecosystem: Environmental > Aquatic > Freshwater > Lake | place: Democratic Republic of the Congo: South-Kivu...
GCTGCGGACGGTTTTATTGTCCTTGTTCCGGCTGCTCCAGAGGGCGCTGCCAGTGCCCGTCCGTTGACGTCCTCGCAACCCACTCACTCCCGGTTGGAGCGAGTAGAGTTTTTCAGGGACGACCACTTATCGCCCTGGTGGATTCAGGCGCACGAGCCGGACCTGGCCGTGCTTGGTTCGGGCTAGGCAAAGAATTTGGCCTGCGTCGTTGATGTCAGTTGCTTCGAGCAGGAACCAGCCGGAGGAGGGGGGAAGGAAGCCGCTCAAATCCCACATTTTTTTGTCTCGCCAGAGAAACGCACGAGTTTCGCCAGTCGCGAGCTGCGCTGCCCCGACGACCTGCTGCCGGTTGTTGATGGCATTCGCGAACGCGGCCTGGCCTCCGAGGGTGCCGAGATCGGCCATCTTGCCCTTGGCATGAAGAAAAGCACGTGATTGCCCGGTGGCGTTCTGCGCCATCCCCACCACGTCACCTGCCTCATTCAATCCATTGGCCTGGCTCAAAACGCCACCGAGCGTGCCCAGGTCGCGCATCTGCCCGCCGGTGTGCAGGAAGGCATGCCGCACCTGCTGCGTGGTCTCCGCCACGCCCGCAACGTCAAAGGCGCTGTTGACGGCGTGGCCATAGCTGTTGCGGCCACCCAGCGTGCCGAGGTCGTGCAGCTTTCCCTGCCGCCAGAGAAAGGCATGAAAAGCCCCGTTGGTGGTCTGCGCCGCGCCGGTGATTTCCGCTCGTTCATTGATGCCAAAGGCCCGGCTGGTGGCTCCACCCAGCGTGCCCAGTTCGATATGGTTGCCCTTTTGCCAGAGCACCGCGCGCTCAACCTGCCGTCCGTTAGCCTGGGGCAGCCGGCTCCAACCTACCGTGTCCCCAAGGTCGTTCACGTCGCTGGCAAAGGTCAGCGTGCCCGGCGGCCCGAGCTCGAAGCTGGCGTTGGTAAAGATGAACGCCCGGCTCACCGGCGTGCCGTCCCGCGCCGGGACCGAACGCACCCCCACGGCGATCCCATGCTGGTTTAACGCCGCCGGGCGGTCAGCCGGAGCCCCCACCGGTCCCAGGTCCGTCAACGTGTAGAAGTTGCCCTGTCCCAATGCTGCGGGCACCGCCGCCAGCAGGACGGCCAGCCCGTCGGCCAACGAATGAAGCCGGGGGAATTGCACGGCTGCATCCTGCCAAAGGCCTGCGGCTTCATGCAAATACAGGCAAGACCTGATTGCCTGCCGGGCCGGTGCTTCCCACCCTCTGCGCATTCCAGATTTATGAGCCTCATGGCCTCAGGGTTCGGTTGCACCGTGCTGATTGCGGCACTGACGCTGGTCGGCACGGCTGCGCCGGCCCCGCCGCCCAAGGCTGCCGCCCCGGAACCGCCCCCGACGCTGGCGGCCGACCGCGTGGATGCCGCGATCCAGGCAGGAGCGGCATTTCTCGTCACGCAGCAGCAGCCCAACGGTGCCATTGCCGACACGGCCCGTTTCCCAACCGCGCTGACCTCGCTCGCGGGGCTCGCGTTGCTGGGGGCGGGCCACTCGCCGGTGGACAAATCGCCCGAGGGCGTCGCATTGCGCCGGGCCATTTACTTTGTGCTGCGGGCGGACCGGCAGACGGCGGACGGTTACTTTGGTTCGGCCGACGCCTCAGTGATGCACGGGCACGCAGTGACGACGCTCTTCCTGTGCGAGCTTGCCCGCCGCAATTTCGACCCCGAGCAGGATGATCTCATCCGGCGCAAGGCGACGGCGGGGCACAACTTCATCCTCACTGCCCAAGGCGCAGCGAAGGCCGTGCGCGGGGACATCGGCGGCTGGCGCTACCGCCCGGATGCGCGGGATTCCGACATGCCCGTGACCGCGTGGCAGCTGCTGGCATTGCATGCGGGTGCCAAGGCCGGCTTCAGCGTCCCGCCTCGCAATGGACAGGCTGCTGCGCAGTATTTGAAGAACGTTTTTGCGGCCGGTCAGGGCGTGTTTGATTACGGCCCCAAACCCGTGCTCGTTTCCGTGGCGACCGAGGCACGCCAGTGGACCACCACCAACGTCCTTCGCCGCCTCATCAGCCGCCGGCCCGTCCTCGCATCGGGGCCGCGCGGCGGCACCTGCTACGAATGCCATTACCAGACCTTGGGCACCAACATCGTGGATCACTACGTTCCGCCAAATCCCAACTGGTTTCGCCCGCCGGACTCCATGCTCCAACCCGGCGGGCCCAGAAACCATTTTTCCACCTCCGCCATGGGGCTGCTGGGGCTGCGGATCTGCGGTCAGCCCGGCGTGCCGGAAGCCCGCCTGGCCGCGAACTTCCTGTTGGATTGGATGCGCCTTGATCCCGCTGCGAAGACGATTGCCACCGGCGCATGGCCTTTCCATGGCACTCTCTTCAACACCCTCGCGCTGCATAACTTCACCGAGCCCCACGCTTCGTTGGCCCGCCAGTTTGCCGAACGGAACTTCGTGGTGGGCCAGGCGCCCGACGGCTCGTGGACCGACGGTTACGAGGGCCGGCACATCGGCCGCGTGTATTGCACCAGCCTCGCGCTCCTGAGCCTGGAGGCGAAGCACCGGCGGCTCGCCATCTTCGAAGTGCCCTGAATCAGGAAGCGCCTCACTTCGCATCCACCACGGTCACGCGCAGCTCCGCGCCGTTGCAGCGAATCTCCGGGACATACATCGCGTGGCCGAGGACCGGGAGGGCGTGGAAGACGCCGGGGACCTCCGCACGCATCTCGTAGCGGAGCTGCCAGACACCTTCGGGGAGCTTGTCGAGGAAGAGCGCAACTTTGCGGTCGCGCAGTTCCTGGTAGACCCAGCGCGTGCGGCCCGTGAAGTCCGGCTCGCCGATGCCGATGGGCCGCGGCGGCAGAATCCCAATCGGCGGACGCACGGCAGCGACCCGCGCGACCGGCGCTCCGGGCGCAATCGCGATAGCAGGTTCGGCCACGGCCAACTCCGCAGCGACCGCCGGCACCGCCGCCCCGACTTTGGACTTCGGACCCTTGGACTTTGGACTCTTCTCCGGCCCCGGCGCGGGCTTCCCGACTTCGCCAAACTTCCGCTCCACCGCGCCGCTCTTCAGCTCGCGTGCATACAGCGATTCGCCGCTGCGCACGGCCACGGCCTCGAAGCCGGCGGGCTTCAGGTCCTCGAAGAGCAGATACTCGTAGTTGTTCTTCGCCTCCAGGGTCAGCACGGTCTCGATGCGCTCGCCGCTCGTGACGGACTCGCCGTCCAGCAGCGGGACCTTGTCGTAAACCAGTCCCTTCAACAGCGTCGGTCGGCCCACCAGCTTGAAGTATTCGCGCTTCACGAAAATCTCGTTGCCGCTCGCGGGAATCGGTTCTTCGAGGCTGAAGAACTTCGCCTCGGCGGCAAAGTAAACCGGGCCCTCGCCCTTGCGCTTGATGCGGATGTCGTTCGCGCCGTCCTTGATGAGCTTCGCGTCCACGGCGAAGCGGCTGGGCGCGGCGAAGACTTCTGCGCCGCTGACCTTGCGCTTGGCGATGCTCGTGCCGTTCACCGTCACCTCGTATTCCAGCTCGGGCGACAGCTCCTTGGTCACGCGCAGGTAATCGTTGAGTGCGAGCACGGTGATGGCGGTGTCGCGGGTGTTGCTCCACTGCGCGCCGCGCCGGCCCTTGAGCAGCCAGTTCGTGACCGGCTCGATGAGCTTGTTCTGCGGATCAATGGCCAGCAACGCGCGCAGGGCGAAGGCCGTCGCCTCCAGGCCGCCGTCGGACCAGCGCCAGTAAATGCCGTCCTCGCCCCAATGCGCCGTCCCCATCACGCCGGCGTTCGCGGGCAACTGGCCGCCGATGAGCACGCTGGCGTCGGGCCGCTCGTCGCGCTTCACGCCGTTCTCCAGGTTCGCGATGAGCGTCTTCGCTTCCGCTCCCTTGCCAAAGTGGTGCGCGGCGAGCGCGAGCAAGGCGCGGGTGTAAGCGTTCAGGCCCTCACGGTTTTTCCACAGGTTTTCCCACGCTTTGGTTTGGAATTGGGAAAGTCCGGCCTGCTTCGCGTCCGCGCGTTGCACAGCGAGCGCATGCAGCATGAAGGCCTGCATGTCGTGGTTCAGCTCTTCTTCGACCAGCGTCTTGTCGAGGTAGGCTGCGCCCCGCTCCAGCACGTTGGCCTTCAGCGCCACGCCTGCCTGCTTCGCGAGCGTGAGGCCCCAGACCACATACGCCGTCATCCAACGGTCGCTCTGGCCTTCCTTCCACCAGCCCCAGCCGCCGTCGCCGTGCTGGAAGTCGTAGAGGCGCTTCAGCCCCGCGTCGGTCATTTCGTTGAGCTTGGACAGGTCTTTCTTCGCGCCCAAGTTCGGCGGTTGCAAACCGCCGGCACGGGCTTCGATGCCGCCGAAGACGCGGCTCATCACGTCCTCGGGCTGGAGGCCGAGGTCCTTCAAGGTCTTCGCCGTCACGACCGACGGGAGGAACCGGCTCATGGTCTGCTCGGTGCAGCCGTAGGGGTAATCAATCAGGTAGGGCAGGGCGTCGAGCATCGTGACCGCGAGGCTGGGCGCGACCTGCACGATGAGCGTGGTGGTGTCCTTCTTGCGCGCGGCGGGGATGTCGAGCCGCACGGTGATGTCAGAGCCGCGCACCTTGCCGGCCTTGGTGAGGAAGCGCTCGATGCCATGTTCGTGGACGGGATACGTCTTCTCCATCGCGTCCGAGTATTTGCCGCTGACCGCCGTGACCTTGAGCCGCGCGGTGCCGGGGTTCTTCACGTAAATGGCCCAGTCTTCGCGCACCTCGCCGTTGGCGGGAACGGTGACTGACCCGGCGCGCTGGCCTTTCACCACCACGCCGTCCTTGATGCCGATGCCGCTGATGACAAGGCCATCGGCTTCCAAGTTATTCTTCACCTCAAGCGGCTGGTCCGTGTTGTTGTTGAAGACCGCCGAGACGAGCACCAGGTCGCCCACCGAGAAGAAGCGTGGGGCCTGCAACCGCACGATGAGCGGCTGCTTCGTGCGCGTGGTCGAGCTGGCGATGCCGAACTGCGCGCCGCTGCCAACCGCGCGGGCCGTGGCCTTCCAGCCGGTGAGCGAGTCGGGATACTTCACCGGCACGCGCGCGGTGCCGTCCGCGCCGGTCTTCACGTCCGGCAGCCATACGATGGTGGAGCGGAAGTCGTTGCGGACAACGACGTTTGGCTCCGCGCCGTCCTCGCCAGCGGCTTGCTTCTCGCGCTTGGCGGACTCGTCGCGGAGCATGGCCTTCGCCGCGACCACGGGAGCTGGCGCGGCAGCGAGCGCCACTGCATCCATGGCCATCATCGCACCCGCTGGCGCACTCATCGGTGCCACTGGCATTCCCAGCCCGCGCATCCGGTTGGCATTCCCGCCGCCGAAGCCAGCAGCTTGCTCCATTATCGCGCCCGCTTTCCGCAATTCCTGCAACTCGCTCTTGTCGCTCTCGAACTCTGCGTTCCTCCGCGCGTCCTTGCGCGCCTGCACGTCGCTCAACTCCAGCACCATCTTTACGCCGTCCTCCTCCCACTCCACGAGCTTCGCGTAGGACTTCTGGTTGAACGTGCTCTGCGTCTGCGTGCGCTGCTGGCGCTTCGTGCCGAAGTAGAACTGCCGCGGGTCGCCCGCGTAATCGCTCTGGATGTAATAGACCGACTCGTCCACCAGGCCCACGGCCACCTCGGCGGCGACGGGTTTGCCGTCGTGGTCGCGCGCGGTGACGAGCAACGTGCCGTCTTCGCGCGGCTGGTATTGGGTCCGGTCGGGCTTCACGTCCACGGTGAGGAAATGCTTCGTGGGCGGCACGATGACCTGCTTCGTGTCCAGGTGAATCTGCTTGTCCGCGACCATTGCGGCGCTGAGGAACACGTTCGGCACATGCGCGTCGCTGAGTTGCAGCTCGACGAGCTTCACCGTGCCCGTGAGATGCACGACCTGGTGGCTGATGAGTTCCTCGGCCTCGACGGTGAAGAGCACGTAACGGTCGTTGCTGTTCGCCACGAGCATGACCGGAGCCTTCTGCCCGGTGCGGAACGTGTCGCGGTCCACGATGATTTCCACGCCGCCGTGCCGGTAGCCGAGTTCGGCGGTCGCGTTGTTCGCGACCCACAGCGTCGTCTCCGTGCGGATGGGCTGGGGCGGGCGATTGGGGAACGCGTCTTCCGTGAGCCAGGTGACCTTGTAGTAGCCCTCGCGCTCGGGCGTGAAGACCAAGTCCACCTTGCCCTCCGCGTCGGTCTTGAGCGTGCGCGTGAGAATGTCGTCGCTGTGGTAGCCCCGGAATTTCAACCGCCACGGACGCTGCCCCACCTGCGGCGCGGGCGGGAACTTGCCGTCACTTTGCAGCGCCTTCAGCTCCGGCCCTTTCACTTCCTTGCCAGCGGGGTTCACCCAGATTTCTTCCCAACGCTCGCGCGTGACTTTCACGATGCCTTCGATTTGCGCGGGCTGCTCGTTCGCATCCTGTGCGCGGAAGTTCACGGTCGCCTTGTCGCCGGGCTTGTGGAGGTTGTGCTCCGGCTTGGCATGGACGTAGTAGCGCTGGCGCGTGACGCGCACGGTGCCGCTGCCGGTGATTTCGCGGCGGCTGGCGTCCACCACGCGCGCCTCGATGCGGAACTCGAAGTCCTGCCCGTAGTCCTTCGGCGACTCGAACTCCAGTCGCGCCTTGCCCGTCGCGTCGGTCTTCAAGGTCTCGCGCTTCAAAATCTGTCCGCCACCACCGCCGCGCCAGTAGCGTCCGCGACCGAAGCGCCCTTCGTTCTCTTCGTAGAACCAGCCGAACTCGCGCGGCTCCTTCCACGCGAAGTAATACGGGTTCTGATGCACGACGACCTCGACCGTCGCGTTCGCCACCGGCCCGCCGAAGTAGTAATCCGCCTGCACGTTCACCTCGACCTTGTCGCCGGTGCGGAAGGCCTTCTTGCGTCCGCCTTCGTCCGGTGTCTGCACGGCGACCTTGAACTCCGGCAGCTTGTATTCCTCCAAGCGGAAGAGCGTCGCGTTGCCGATGTGCTGGTTGTTCGCCTTGTCGCGGAACTGCACACGATACTCGCCGAGCCGCTGCTGCTCGGTGAGTTCGAGCGACGCCCAGCCCGTGCCGAACTCGTTCGGCTTCAGGTCGCCTTCCTTCACCTTCGCGCCGTCGGGCCCGGTGATGGTGTAGGCAATCGTCGTGTTCGCGGGCGTGGAATAAACCGAGCCGTTGTAGCGGCGGACGACGGCCTTCCACTCGACCTTCTCCTTCGGGCGATACGCCGGGCGGTCGGTGAAGGCGTAGATGCGCCACGACTCGTGCGGCTCGCCGTAAGCGGCGGTGTTGCCGTAGCTGAAGGCCTGTTTGTCACCGAGCTTGGCGGCGGCAAAGACTTCCACGTTACGGTTCACCTGCCGCGTGACCTCGAAGACTGCGAGGCCGTCCTTGTCCGTCACCTTGTCCTGCGACCGCGCTTCCCACTTGTTGCCCGTCAAATGCCAGCGCTCCCAGAGACGCGTCTTCGCGTTTGCCAGCGGCTTGCCGGAAAGCGCGTCGGTGACGAAGACCAGCGCCGTCTTGCCGGAAGTTTTCAACACCAGCGCCGCGTCCGTCACCAGCACGAGGTCGCGCACAGACTGCCCGCCGCCCTGCGCCTCCAGCACGTAAGCGCCGGGCCGCAGCTTGCCGTCCACGCGCAGCGAGGCGTTGCCGGGGCGATGCTCGCCCTTGTCCTTCGTGTCGTGCTCCCACGCCTTCGCCTTCTCGCGACCGGCGAGGTCAATCGATCGCAGCCAATCCGTGCGCCGCTTGTCGTCGAGCTGCGTGAGATTCACGTCCTTCGTCAGGTCCACGGGATAGAGCGCCAGCTCGATGCGCTTCAGGTTCCGCCAGTGGAGATGATACTGAATCTCCGAGTCCGGCAGGAAAACATGGCTGACGGACACGCCGAGATTGACCTGCGTGATGTTGCGAATCTGCTGCTGCGCCTGTTCCCAAAAACGCGTCTCGCCCTTCTGGAATTCCGCGACGAGCCGCCGGAACAGCGCGAGCGCCTTCACGTAATCCTGCTCCTGCGTCCAGTTGTCGTCCTTGAGCGGCACGGCGCGGCCCTGGTTCATCATCCACTCGGCGTAGTGATACAGCGCGTCGTCATACCAATCCGTGCCTTTGCCCGGCTTCAGCGCGGCTTCAAAATGCTCCGGCACGCGCGCGCGGGCATCCCAATCGCCGCCGTGATACTGGAACGACACCGCGAGGAGATAATGCGCGTGCGCCTTGTCATTCTCCGTCGCGGCAATCTTCAGCGCGTTCTCCAGAATGTTCAGCGGCACCACGTTCCCGTAGTTGCCATAACGGTAATAAGGCTCGGCCTGCGGCGGCTTGGCGGACCGCCACACGATGCTGAGGTAACGGTCACGCGCCTCCGCCGACGCGCGTTGTCCCGCCCACCAGTCCAGCACCTGCGAGTAATGCTGCCACGCCGCGCCCCAGTTGCGCTGGTTGCGCGGCGTCCAGTGCGAATCCCCGAGCGACTCCTGAATCTCCACCCACGCGCGGTCCTTCTCCTCCTCGCGGTGCACGTCGCGCACGAGCACGTTCAGCTCCTGCCGGGCGTTGTTGAACTTCGTATTGTCCGCGCGCTGCGTGCTGGCCTCCGAACGCCACAGCGTGTCCGCGCGGCGGAAGAGCACCCAGCGCTGCTCGCCGGGCGGGATATTCGTCACGTTGACCGCGCGGTATAGTTCGTTGGCCTTGGTGAATGATTTCTCGGCGAAAAGCCGTTCCGCTTCCGCCTTTTGGGCGGGGTAGTTCGCGGGCGGTTCAGCGGCAAACAGCGAGCAGCCGACGGAAAGTAAAGCGGCGACAACCAGCAGTGGTCTCATAGCGGCAGGTTAGACGGGGTGTCGGGGAAAACACTCCCGAAATGGAAGCGGCGGTTCCCGGTGGGACCGCCGCTTCGTGTTCTTCCTACGGAATGGCGCTTTGTCTGCGACCGCCACTTCTCTTCGGCACGCGACGGCGGGCACCGGCCGCCACTACGGGCTTTGCGCTACTGCGCCGTTGCGTTCTTCACGGTGCTGTAGGTTACGCCGGCGCTGTTCGTCGCCTTCGTGCGGAACTTCACTGCCGTGCCGGCACTCGCGCCCGTGGCGACGGTTTGGCCCACCTGGTTCACCGCCGTGTCGTGACTGAAGTCCGCATCCACGCCCACCACCTGCCATTGCAGCAGCAGGGCGGACGCGTGCGCGCCGCCCCCGGCCGTGTAATCCACCGCGAACGATCCGCCGGCGGACGGCGTGACCGTCTCGATTTGCAACGCCGTTGGCGCGGGCGCGTTGCCCGTGTCGATCTGGTCCAGCGCGTCGCGCTCCGGCGTGCCCTCGGCGAACTCGCCCTGCCACGCCACGAACCACTTCTTGTTCTGCTGGTCCACCTTCTGGAATGCGCGCTTAAGCGCCCCGGCGGCCTTGCGCTCGTCGCTCAACTTTGTCTCAACCGTTTGCAGCGCGGTGGTGAGGTCCGCCATCTTCGTCTGGAACTGCGCCAGCGTCATGCCCTTCGCCTTCAGCTCCGGCTCCGGCGGCACCGCCGTGGTGCGGCGCAGGTTCGCCTTCGTCCACGCCGGCACCAGCTTGCGACCGCGCTCCAATGTCTTCTGCGGGTTGGTCATGCGGATGGCGCGGATGGGATCCAGGTCGTCGAGCAATTCCTCGCCCGCCTCCAGGTCGCCCTCGATGGCGTCGGGGCCATGGACGCACAGGGACTTCACGTCCCCGTCGAGCGTGTCCCGCGCGTCGCGCACCGTTTCCAGCGCGCTGTTGGCCGCCTCCCAAAGACTCGCCTTGGTGAGGATGTCGCCCACGTCGGCGGTGTGCGCCGCGAGGGTGAGTTTGCCCGCCTTGAAGGCGGGCGAATGCTGGCCCCAGACCCCGATGGTTTGCAGGCCGCGTTGGTGCACTTCCTGATACTGCTCTGCCATATGGAACCTTTCTCTTTTGGAGGGAATACCTCCAGTAATGGAAAAAATAACCACCGCTTAATATTCGTCAAGGGACCGGCGCGCGCGACGCGGGCGCGGCCGCCGGGATGCGGCGTGGCGAAGCGGGTAAAGAAGGTCAACCACGGACAACGCAAATTCCGCGGACAAGCGACGGGGCCGGCTTCCTGTTCCGCGTGGTCCGGGTAGTCCGTGGTTCAACCGCCTGCCGAAAACACCGTAGCCGGGAGCAGATTCCGCAGGGGACAACGGGGATGCACCCTGCCGCCGGCATCGGGCACGGCCCCTTCACCGAAATGCACCGGCTCCCAGCCTATCTTCCGCCGTTCGTCACCGGTCTGCATCCACTCCCCGACCCTATGCACCGGCCCTGGGGCGTTCTGCACGATGCCGGGAGCCTTCTGCATCACGCTGGAACGCCCGGCACCATGCCGGGAGCGAAATGCAGCCTACCTCGGGCGTCCGACGCGGCATCGGACGCCGAAACCATGGCGTCGGGCCATGCACTAAGGTTGCCGGACGCTGCCGAAACGGCGTCGGACGGAAAAAACATGGCTTCAGACGCTCCCGGAGTGACGCAGGACGCTCAAGGAACGATGCAAAACACCGAGACATGATGCAGGCCGTTCCAGAGCGATGCAGGGCGGTGGAGGAATGATGCCGGATGCCCGAGAAGGGCGGAAAACAAACTAGGAGCCGGACTCAATCCGCCGGATGAGTGCCTCGACTTGCTCGGGGTAGTTCGGCCAGCCAAGCTGCCGGAAGCCGGAGGCAGAGCGGCGCAGCAGCTTCAACCCCTCCTCCTTCTGCCCGGCCATGCACAGCAACTGGCCCAAGGACAACCCCACCATGCAGATGCCATCCAGGCGGCCCAGCTTGAGATTGATGGCATACGACTCGGAGAGATGGTCGAATGCCGCTTGCCAGTTCTCCTGCTGCATCTCGATTTCGGCCATGGCCCAGAGTGTGTTCGCTTTGCCGTCCAAGTCCCCCAACGCCTCGAAGATGCCCAGCCTCTCCTGGTGCAACTGGAGGGCCGCGTCCACCTCGCCCTTGTCCGCCCGAATCCGTGCGATGTCGCCCAGCGTCACCGCCCGCGACCGCTTGTCCCCCCAACGCCTCGAAGATGCCCAGCCTCTCCTGGTGCAACTGGAGGGCCGCGTCCACCTCGCCCTTGGCCGCCCGAATCCGCGCGATGTCGCCCAGCGTCACCGCCCGCGACCGCTTGTCCC
>Ga0172367_10008847_pt1 | contig 11172 bp, 10 predicted proteins | sample Lak10m_FD_114542 | JGI IMG/M metagenome (GOLD analysis project Ga0172367, IMG submission 114542) | Freshwater microbial communities from Kabuno Bay, South-Kivu, Congo - kab_022012_10m | ecosystem: Environmental > Aquatic > Freshwater > Lake | place: Democratic Republic of the Congo: South-Kivu...
TATCAATTATTTTTGATGAACGATTTACAAGATAAAATTTTTCTTTTCCAAAACCCTTGTGTTTTTGGGAGGGCCTTGGAAAAGAAAAATTATTGGATGACACAGTTAATTGAACAGACCCTACTTGGAACTTGGAACCTGAAACTTTGAACTTTAAATTTTAAACCTTGAACCCTCTGATATGAACCAAACTCAACTTATCGGGCTGTATACCCAAACTTTCCGGAAAAACTGGACTTTACCCGCGTTTTCCGATTTTCAGGGAGCAACCACAACCTATGGCGAAGCGGCTCAAAAGATCCGCCAGATTCATTGTTATTTTCGTGAATCGGGAATTCAAAAAGGCGATAAAATCGCCATTTTAGGACGAAATTCGTCGAACTGGGCGATCTCGTTTCTGGCCGCTTCTGGTTACGGCGGAGTAACTGTACCGGTGTTGCCCGACTTCAACCCCGACGATATTTTGCACATTCTCAATCATTCCGGCTCGGTTTTCCTTTTTGCTGCCGACAACCTGTTCGAAAAGCTCGATCACGAGAAAATACCTGGAATAAACGGTGTTGTGAGCCTGACTGATTTTTCGGCTTTGTCGTTTCCATCTCCGGAAGGAAAAACGCTTTGGGAAAAATGTTTTACGCCGGAACATGCCGGGCAATCGTCGCCCGATAATTTTGAACTGGACGAATATCAGCCCGAAGATTTAAGCATCATTTCGTACACCAGCGGAACTTCGGGTTTCACCAAAGGGGTGATGATTCCGGCGAGAAGTTTACTTTCGAACATTATTTATGCACAGGAACACATGCCGCTTAAAGCAGGCGACAGCATTGTGTCGTTCCTTCCGATGGCGCATGTTTTCGGACTGCTGTTCGAGTTTTTGTTCCCCGTTTCCGTAGGTTGTCATGTTTCATTCCTGACCAAACCGCCCACTCCACAGTTGATTATCAAAGCCTTTCAGGAAGTGAAACCGCGATTAATTCTTTCTGTTCCGTTGGTCATCGAAAAAATTTACCGCAAACGAATCCTTTCGGCCCTGGAAAAACCGGCAGTCAAATTTCTCCTGAAAGTGCCCGGAATTCAGCAATTGCTGTATAAAAAAGTGAGGGCGTCGCTGGTCGAAACATTTGGCGGCAACTTCCACGAAATTGTGATTGGTGGCGCAGCATTAAATAAAGAAGTGGAAGTTTTCTTCCGCAAAATAAAATTCCCGTTTACGATTGGTTACGGAATGACCGAATGCGGACCGCTGATTTCGTACGACAGCTGGGAGCGTTTCCGCCCGTCGTCGGCAGGTAAACTGGTCGATCGCATGGAAGTACGCATCGATTCACACGATCCGTTCAACGAAGTGGGCGAAATTTTGGTGAAAGGAACCAACGTTATGCTGGGGTACTACAAAAACGAAAAAGCTACCACCGACGCGATCGATAGCGACGGCTGGCTGCACACCGGCGACCTCGGCGTTATCGATACCGACAATTTCATTTACATCCGGGGACGAAGCAAAAACATGCTGCTGGGCCCGTCGGGACAGAACATTTATCCGGAAGAAATGGAAGCCAAACTCAACAATTATCCGTTTGTTCAGGAGTGTGTGATTACCGAGCGCGACGGGAAAATGGTGGCTTTCGTATATGCCGATCAGGAATTGATAGAGGCTGAAAAACCCGATGCTGACCGCCTGAAGGAAATTATGGACGAAAACTGTAAACAGGTGAACAAGGAATTTCCGAAGTATGCGCAGTTGGCTTCAATCATTCTGGTTGACAAGGAATTTGAAAAAACGCCCAAGAAAAACATCAAGCGTTATTTGTACACTTGATTGGAGGAATAGCTTTCATCTCAAATTTATGAAATGTAAAAATTAAGGATTGTATTCCTTAAAAATACAAACTTTTGGGGATTATATTCCTTGAAAGTTTGTATTTTTGTTTAAAATCAAATTTTATGATCGCGCGGCATTTGTCAGGAATAATTGCACAACAACTTTTTAAAGGGAAAGCCATCATTGTTGTTGGACCCAGACAGGTTGGGAAAACGACTACCCTACGGGAGCTGATGGGCAATCGGAATGACTGTTTATGGCTGAATGGCGATGAGTTTGATATACAGGCACTATTCTCGAATATTAGTTCAACCAGACTAAATGCACTTTTTGCAGAAAAAAGGATTATTGTAATTGATGAGGCCCAGCGAATTGAAAATGTTGGTTTAAAACTAAAGTTAATAACCGATCAGCTTAGTCATATTCAACTCATTGCTACAGGAAGTTCTGCTTTTGATCTTACAAACAAAATAAATGAGCCACTTACCGGAAGAAAATGGGAGTATAAAATGCTTCCTTTATCATTTTCAGAGATGGTTTTGCATCACGGCCTTATTGAGGAAAGAAGAATGTTGCCCCATCGTCTGGTTTATGGGTATTATCCTGAAATAGTGATGCATCCTGGACGTGAAAAAGAATTTCTTAGACAATTGACTGATAGCTATCTGTATAAGGATATTCTCATGTTAGAAAGCGTTAAAAAATCAGATAAATTGATTAAATTGTTGCAGGCATTGGCATTTCAGCTAGGCTCTCAAGTGTCTGACAGTGAATTGGGTCAATTATGTGGACTCGATAATAAAACTGTCAATAAATATCTCGATTTACTGGAAAAAAGCTTTGTAATTTTTCACTTGGGATCTTTCAGTAGAAATCTTCGGAACGAACTAAAATTTAGCAGAAAGTATTATTTTTATGATAATGGCATTAGAAATGCCTTAATTGCTAGTTTTAACCAACCTGAGCAACGAACGGATATTGGTGCATTATGGGAAAATTTTATGATTTCGGAACGGCAAAAATATCTTTTACATAGTGGAAAATGGTCTAATTGCTGGTTCTGGAGGACAAAAGAGCAAAAGGAAATAGATTATCTTGAAGAAGAGAATGGTCATATTTCTGCATTTGAATTTAAATGGAATAGTGTTCAGAAAGTAAAGCAACCTGGATCATTTAAATCGGCCTATCCTGAGAGCGATTTTACTGTAATACATCCAGAGAATTTTGAGAGTTTTATTCATTCTTATTCAGTCGCTTCATCGGTTTGATGGGGACCACCACAATCTCGTAGCGGCATTCGGGGCAAATGTACGCTTCGCAGCCGGTGCAGGCAAAACAGTTTCCACACGACCGGTCCAACTGCTTTTTGTCCCAGCTTTTTCCGCAGTGAGTGCAGGTAACCTGATTACTTTTCGCGTCGGAAGCCATTACTTTAACTGAATGAATCTGATAAGTTTTACCAATCCGAACAATATCACTTGTGTGAAAATAATGGTTGCTCCGGAAGGAATATCGGCAAAATAGGAGATGAGCAATCCGGCGAACGAAGCCAGAAAAGCGAAGCCAACCGAATAAACCATCATCCGGCTGAAATTGCGGGTCAGCACATTGGCCGTAGCCTGCGGAATAGTGAGCAGCGACATGATCAGGATAATCCCAACCACGCGAATATTCAGCACGATAGTCAACGAAATCAAAACCATCAGCAGGTAATTGAACAAGTTGACAGGCAAATCCGATGTCCGTGCAAAATCTTCGTCGAAAGCAATGTATAAAATGGTGCGGTAAAACAGCGTAAAAAACAGAACAATGATCAATGAAAGGGCAAGCATTAGCCAGATTTCGCCGGTCGAAACGGTGAGAATGCTGCCGAACAAATAACTCATCAAATTGGGTGCGTAACCCGGAGTGAGATAGACGAAGATGATTCCGATGGCCATTCCCAGCGACCACCAAATGGCAATCGACGAGTCTTCGCGAACCTTCCCTTTGCTGCTGAACAACTGAATTCCCATTCCGGAGAGGATGGAGAAAATGGCAGCACCAACCAGCGGATGAATGCCCATGTAATAGCCCATCCCGATTCCGCCAAACGAAGCGTGTGTAATTCCGCCGGAAATAAAAACAATGCGCCGCGAAACGATGTAAGTTCCCACAATTCCGCACGAAATGGCCGCCAACAGCGAAGCCCAAAATGCGTTCGTGAAAAAGTCGTAGTTAAACAGCTCAATGAGTATGTTCATGGTGTTCGTGTTCGTCGTGAATTTTCAATACGGTATGCGGAATGTGCCCGTGCGTGATGATTTGCAGCGGGCAATTGTACGAAGCCAGTTGTTCCTGGCTGATTTTGTTGCTCGGGTGGTGATGCAAACTGCGGTTTACACAGGCAATGGTTTTTACAAACATCGAAATGGTGCCCAAATCGTGCGACACCAGCATAATCGCCATTCGTTTGTTCAGCTCTTTCAGTTTTTGGTACAGTTCGCCTTCAAAGTTGTTGTCAACGTAAGTGCTGGGCTCGTCCAAAACAAGCAGCTCCGGATCGTTCATCAGCGCACGGCACAAAAAAACACGTTGCATTTGTCCTCCGGAAAGCTCTCCGATGGCTTTATTCCGGAGAAATGAAATTCCCATCTCGGCCAGCAAATTCTCTGCTTTTTGTTTTTCGGCAGAGTTGGAATGAAACGACGAAAACAGCGCCGTGTTCAATTTGCCTGAACGAACCACGTCGATCACCGAAATCGGGAAACGCTTGTCGATCTGGTTCACCTGCGGCAAATAGCCAATGTTGTTTTTACTGATGAGCAGGTTCAGGGTTCCCGATATAGGTTTTACCAGACCCAAAACGGTTTTGATCAACGTGGTTTTCCCGCCACCATTAGGCCCAATGATACCGATGAAATCTTCGGCATAAACGTCCATCGAAACCTGATCGAGTACCACGTTGTCGTCGTAACCAGCCGTGAGGTCTTTTATTTCGAGCAGTTTCTTCATTTCTGTGAAGCTATTTTTTCAGCAATGTCGAGCATTTGCTTGTCCCAGTTGTAGTCGAGCGGATCAATCGTCACCACCTCGCCACCAATTTCGCGGGCCAGCTGAAGTGCATTTTCCGAGTCGAATTCTTTCTGAATAAATACAATCCGGATATTTTGGACCTTGGCTGTGTCCACCATTTCTTTCATGTGTTTGGGCGACGGGTCTTTGCCATCCATTTCGAGCGCAATCTGGTTCATCCCGAACTGGCGGGCAAAATAGCCCAGGGTGGGGTGAAAAATCATGATGCCGCGGTTGGCAAAAGGAGCCAGTTTTGCTGAAATCTGTGCCGAAACCGAATCAATGTGTGCATCAAATTTGGCATAATTTGCCTCAAAAGTTTGGGCATGTTCCGGAAAAGCCGCCTTCAATGCCAGAAATGTATTTTTAGCCACGATTTTCGATTCGGCGGGCGCTGCCCAAATGTGCGGGTCGAAAGCTTCGTGGTGCGCATGGTCGTGATCTTGATCTTCCTCGCAGCTTCCGGCGAGCAAATCAACTCCTTCCGAACAGTTCACAATTTTCAGGTTCTGGTTCATCTCCGCAAACTTTTCCTTCCACATTTCTTCGAAGGTCAGCAAGCCAATCTGCAACCAGATTTTTGATTCGGAAAGCGACTTCATCTGACTGGCCAAAACTTCGTAATTGTGGTAGCTCGAACCCGGGGGAACCAGCACATTGACCGAGACCAGGTTTCCGGCGATTTGCTCAACAAAGTATTTCTGAGGCAAAATGCTTACCGAAACGGTGTTCGTGGTTTTCGGAGGTTTAGGCTGGCAGGCAATCAGAACGATGGCCAACAGGTAAATATATTTTTTCATAATAATTCAAATGAATTCAGGAGCGATATAAACATTTGTAACCAAAGATAGTTCGATTTCCGGAATTATAGTAGTCTGCTTTGCCTAAGCCTTTGCCTTGTTCCTGATCTTTTTGGGCGGAACCGGATCGTACCCGTGTGTTCCCCACGGATGGCATTTCAAAATTCGTCTGGTCCCCAGCCAAAAGCCTTTGAATGGCCCGTGAATTTGAATGGCTTCGATGGCATATTGTGAGCAGGTTGGCTCGTGCCGGCACGATGGCGAAAGCAGCGGTGAAATGGAGTATTTGTAAATGTAAATGGGCACCATCAGCAACCAGCTCAGAATTTTTAATATGAAATTCAAAACAGCTCTCATCAGAAGATAATTTGTTTTTAATTGCCTGATGCCCGTCTGACCAGCGCAGCAGGACACGGAACTCACAAAGCTAGCTGATTTTTGACCAATGGCAAACCGCAGAGAATGAGTTATTGAAAAAATGCCAATCCGGGATTGGAGCGCAATGGCGGAGTGGCAGAAACACGTTTGGCAACAATGCTTTTCAAAACGGGCAGAGGTTCTTCCCAGAAAGGTAATTTTTTCAATGAATGTTGCAGAAGCCACGAATACAGTTCGTCGTTGTTGAATTGTTTGCTGATGTCGTGTCCCTGGTTTACCAAACGTGTAAATCGAACATCGGCTTTGCGTTTTTCGAGAGCTTTCACCATCACTTCAGAGCGGCTGATGGGGATTTGACGATCGGCTGTTCCGTGAAAAACCCAGGTTGGAATTTTGCTGAGCGGATCGATCCATTTCAGGTTGGCACCTCCACACATGGGCGAAATAGCAGCAAACCGATCAGGCATTCGGGCAGCAATTTCCCAGGTTCCGAAGCCTCCCATACTCATCCCGATGAGGTAAACACGGCTTTCGTCAACACGAAGTTTGCCGGCCACTTCATCGTAAACCGGGTTGAACCAGTCTTCCGAGGCCCAGTTTTTCCCCCACGGGCATTGCGGCGAAACCACGATGAAATCCATCTTTTTGCCTTTCGACAGGTAATAAGGCAATCCGTATCGTTTGACGCTTTGCAAATTTTTACCACTGGCATGGCGGCCATGCAGGTAGAAAATAACCGGCCATTTTTTGTCCGGATATTTTTCATAGTCTTCAGGAACATGAAGAAGGTAGTTGTATTTTACCTGTTTTAATGTGCCGGTTGCTTTCGCAAACATGGTCGAAATGCAAACCAAAAGGCATAAAAAAAGCGGCAAAATTGTATGTCGTTTGATCAAATTCAAGCTTCAATTTTTAATGTTCGGTTGGTGAAGCTAGGAATTTTGAACCGGTAAACCTGAACTATTAACACTTTTTAATAAAAAAGAAGAAAGGGAAGCAACCGAAAATTGGTATTACTTCCCTTTTAAATATTAAGGTTTCAGGAATTTTTGTTCCTGATTATAAGTAAGTTGAGTTGTTTTTTACTTTTCTAGTTCTTTGTAAACCAGTGCGCTGGCTCCCACAATGGCCGCATCACCGGCTTTTAACTGCGAAGGCAAAATTTTGATCTTATTTTTATAGGTTGGGAGCAAATGCTCTTCCATACTTTCTTTGGTTGGTTTGAAAATATAGTCTCCGGCAGCGGTTGGTCCACCGAACAAGAAAATTGCTTCAGGACTTAAATAATGAACGGTGTCGGCTAATCCGCGACCCAGCCATTTCCCAGTCAGTTCAAAAACTTCTTTGGCAATTTTATCGCCTTTTTCGGCAGCTTCAAAAATCATTTTCGAGTCCAGTTCGTTGAATGCCTTATCGGCCAGCAAACTGTCGTTGGCGTTGTATTTTACCATTAGCTCAAAAGCAGTGCGTTTCATTCCGGGTGCTGAGCAATAGGCTTCCAGATGTCCTAAAGCGCCGCATCCGCAAGGGCGACCTCCGGCAATCAATGTGGTGTGACCACATTCTCCGGCAAAACCATCAGCTCCGTAAACCAGATCGCCATTAACGACCAGACCGCTGCCAACACCTGTTCCTAAAGTGTACATCACGAAATTTTTCATGCCTTTTGCTCCACCATAAATCATTTCACCCATTGCAGCGGCGTTGGCATCGTTGGTTAATGCAATAGTCGAAATATCCGTGAACTTAGCTTTCAGGAGGTTCACCATTGGAACGATTCCCTTAAAAGAGAGATTGGCTGCATATTCAATACTGCCGGTATAGTAATTCCCGCTCGGAGCTCCTATCCCGATTCCAAGTACCTCAATTTCGCTGTTCAGCAATTTCACTGATTTGATCAGCTCGCGGATGGCTGTAGCCAAATCGTCGATATATCGGTTTATGTCGCCATGAGAAGGGGTTTCGATGTTGTCTTTTACCATAACATTCCCCATGTTGTCAACGACTCCAATGGCTGTATTGGTTCCGCCTATATCGACACCTATTGCTACTTTTTTCATTCAAGAGTATTTAAGATTTGTACTTTAATGCTGTATGTAATTGCTTTAAAAGTTTAAAAGCCGAATGGATTTAAACCGAATAAAGAACGGACAAAATTAAAGTGTTTATCTTATTTTACTTCCTTTTAAGGCAAAAAAAGTGATGTACCCGAAACAAATTATTGGAACGATCAACGCACTCTTCAAACTGACAGAATCGGTTATTGCGCCCATGAGAACCGGTACAATCGAACCTCCTACAATCATGGTGTTAATAATTCCTGATGCAATAGGCATTTCAGAAGGATCGAGATCGCTGACTCCCAGTGAAAAAATGCTTGGAAACATGATGGAGTTAAAAAATCCGACGGAAAGCAGACACCACATTCCGATTTGAGGAGGAAGCAAAAAGCCGCAAAGAACCAGAATCATGTTGGTTGCTCCAAAAATTCCGAGCGATATGTTGGCAATTCCTTTCCCGAGGTACATCAACCCAAAGTTTAAAAGGGCAATTCCGAAGAAAATGAAGCCATAAACGGGTTTCGAATCGAAAACAAACTGTCCGTCTTTCACTCCCGCAGAGAAAATGAACCAGCCAACAACAAAGGCAAAAGCCAGAATAAAAACCGAGTATTTGACTTTTGCATTTTTGGAGAGTGTTCCGAGCAGCACCGATCCAAGGAATCGTCCGATCATGTTTCCACCCCAGTAAATGGCCGTAAGTTTCACGGCTTCGTCACGGGCTATGTCGAGCAGGCTGGTCATGTAGCTGCTGATTTGCGAAGCTGTACCAACTTCGGCGCCCACGTAGCAAAAAATTCCGATTGCTCCCAGCCAAACCTGCGGTTTTCGGATGGCCGACATGGATGCGATGCCTTCGTTGCCTTTTATTTCAGGAAGCCGAATGAATAGGATTCCAACTGCGATCAGGATAACTATTGAGCCAATTATTACAAACGGCATTTTCACGAAGTCGGCTGCATCTTGTGCCGATGCGCCATTTTTGAGGGCCAGAACGGCCGGAGCCAAAACCAGTATTCCGGCGATATAAGGAGCAATGGTGGTTGCCACTCCGTTCATGGCTTGCGTCAGGTTAAGCCTGGCCGGAGCGGTTTCCTGCGGTCCGAGGGCAACAACATAAGGGTTGGCAGCCGTTTGAAGGAAAACGACGCCGGTTGCCATCACAAATATGGCCGACAAAAACATTGGATACGACAATAACGATACCGCCGGAAAGAACATGTAACTTCCAAGTGCTACCAAAATTAAGCCGGCAATAACACCGTTTTTGTAGCCGATTTTTTTAATGATCATTCCGCACAGGAAACTGAAACAGAAATAGGCAAAGAAAAATACACCATTTACGAGTTGAGCGAAGAAGTTTTCCCATCCGGGATAAAGGGTTTTCAGATCGAATGCAAGCTGCACCTGATCTTTCATGGCAATGTTGAAGTTGGTGATGAACCCAAAGATGAAGAAAATGGAGGCCATAAAGGTTATTCCAATCCTTAGGCTGCTGTTTGGTTGCGTATTCATAAGAGAGTTAGTTAAAAAAAATTTTAGCTGTCAGCGAAAGTAGGAATTTAATCGATTGAAAAACCGATAGTTAGGGTGCATTAACACTTGTATGGACGCAAATTCTTTTATTAATAATCTGATGCTGAATGAAATATAATATTTTAGACGGTGTTTGACGCATAAAAAACGGAACATCTGTCCATAAGATTGACAAAATGTTCCGTTTCCAGGTATCAACTGACGGGGTTATTTCCGGCTTACTTTTACTTTTTTGGTTGGATCGAGATTGTTGTTCCGAAACCCGACTTCTTCGATTACTTTTTCTGCAATCCCGGCAAATATCTGACCAACAGCTGAGTTTTCGTCCCAGGCTGCCGGAGTTCCGGCATCGCCGCCTTCGCGAATTCCCATGACAATTGGTACCTGTCCGAGCAGCGGAAGTCCCATTTCATCGGCCAGTTTAACCGCGCCACCTTTCCCAAAAATGTAATATTTATTCTCCGGAAGTTCTTCGGGAGTGAACCAGGCCATGTTTTCGATCAGCCCGAGCACCGGCACATCAACACCTTTCCCCCTGAACATATTTACTCCGCGAATAACATCGGCCAACGCCACGTCCTGTGGCGTGGAAACAATGATAGCTCCGGTTACCGGAACAGTTTGTACCAAGGTTAAATGAATGTCGCTGGTCCCCGGGGGAAGGTCGAACAGCAAATAATCAAGAGTTCCCCAGTTTCCGTCGGTGATGAGTTGTTTCAGCGCGTTCGAAGCCATTGGGCCACGCCAAACGACTGCATCGGTGGTGGCCACGAAAAAGCCGATGGAAAGAAAGTTGACCCCGTATTTGCTGATGGGTTGAATACGTTCTTTCCCGTCGACGCGGACTCCCGATGGGCGGGTATCTTCGGCACCAAACATTTTGGGGAGCGACGGTCCGAAAATATCGGCATCGATCAGCCCGACTTTTGCCCCGGTTTTGGCGAGTGCTACGGCCAGATTGACTGAAACCGTTGACTTACCTACTCCTCCTTTTCCTGAAGCCACAGCAAGCAGGTTTTTAACTCTGGGCAAAATCGGGCGTTCCATCTGGTGGATGGCTTTGGCGGAAATGTTGCCTTTAATCTCCACATCGGGTCCTAACTGTGCAATAATGGCATCTTCGCAAGCTGTAATTACATCCTGAATATTTGGATCGTCGGATCGCTGGAAAACGAGCGAAAACGTGATCTTTTTGCCTGCAACCCTGATTTCCTGGGCCATGTCGAGCGAAACGACATCTTGATTACTTCCGGGATAATTTACCGTCCGGAGTGCATCGGTAATATTTTTGGGAATAATCAGTTTCCGTGGTATTTCTGTCATGGTATTTTCTTATTTAAAGATTTACGATTTAATTGAGCAGCGTGCTTTAGTTTTTTATCAGTTCAAAAACAATTTAGCCAAGGTCAAGTTCACTAATCGGGTCCCAGAAGTGCTTTTCGAAATCGACAATCTGGTCGTCGATGACTTGAATTCCTTCGGCTTCGAGCAGTTCCTGCATGGCTGTCGATGTCCCGAA
>Ga0172367_10008848_pt1 | contig 11171 bp, 13 predicted proteins | sample Lak10m_FD_114542 | JGI IMG/M metagenome (GOLD analysis project Ga0172367, IMG submission 114542) | Freshwater microbial communities from Kabuno Bay, South-Kivu, Congo - kab_022012_10m | ecosystem: Environmental > Aquatic > Freshwater > Lake | place: Democratic Republic of the Congo: South-Kivu...
ATGAGAGATGATTTACATCCTTGCGATTCCATGCACGCCAAATGCCTTGTCGGGTTTTGCGCTACGACGGAGTCTTTGGGACTTAAGGCAGGTCGTTTCCTATCGCAGTGGAGAGCCGCAGCGGCGGGGCGGCGGAGTCCCGTGAGCGTCAGAAAACCATGGAAACTGTAAAAAAAAGCAAATCCGGACCACTCTTACTTCTTCCGGTGTTTCCCTTTGGGCTCTTCCTTTGCCATTGACATCAGATCGATGATGTAGGAGCCTTCCTTGCCCACGCTGACGATCCGTTCGTCGCTCTGGGCCATCTTCTCAAGGTTCAGTTCATAGGAACCGGGGGAAACGATCCGGATTGTCTCGACCCGGTCGTACATCTCCACTTCTTTCTTGTGTTTCGGCTCAACGACTTCGAGGACTTCCTCTTTGGTTTCATCCGCGATCTCGCTGATCGACTTCTCCTCTAAAACATCGTCGTTGATCTCGCCTTCCTTGACGTAGAGGAATTTCTTGTTGCCGCAGCTGGCGCATCCCTTGAGGATCTCGGTTGACCCATCCTTATATTCGCGCCCGCATTTCGTACACTTGTGCGGCATCGTCTTCACCCGAAGTATTCGAGCATCGTCTCGTAGAGGTCCTCGACATTCCTGCCCTCAAGCCCTGATATGGCAACGACCGGGTGCTGGGGGAATGCGCTCCGGATCCGTCCCGGCGCTGCATCGGGCAGGTCGATCTTGTTTGCAACGATGATGACCGGGAGGTCGCGGGCCTCGATGATCCCGATCATCATGATATTGACCTGCATGAACGGGTCAAGGGTTGAGTCGAGCATGTAGACCACGCCGTCGATATCCTCGCGCAGCCAGTGCATCGCTTCGGCAACCCCTTCGGTAGCTTCGCGGGCGCGGATGATCGCCTCATCCTTCTCCATCCCGAACTCGAGGAACTCGTGATAATCGATCTTTGTTGTAACCCCGGGGGTGTCCACGATATCCATGGTCACGGTATTCCCGTTCGCACCCGAGATGATGATATCCTCCTTCTTGCGTGCCCTGCGGGTCTCGTGCGGAATCTCGCTCACCGGGCCGACAGCATCGCCGGTCCAGTCCCGCGCAATACGGTTGGCGAGCGTGGTCTTGCCGGCATTGGGCGGTCCGTAAATGCCGATCCGGGTCCGTTTCTTCTTGAAAAACGTATTGAGGAAATTGGAAAATTTCTTCTTCACTGTACTGTAAGTCTGGATAAATATCTTCAATTGACACCTCGGTTCCCCGGCCGTGTCCCCGGGGGATGTGGATCTACCATTATCTGCAGGTACTGTTATTGAATACGCTCTTTATTAGGTTTCTCGTAACGGTGGCGGGCCTTCCGACGCAAAAGTGGTGCAGCGGGGCTTTCGCGTATTACCCGGGAGCATGGTCCGGTGTACCTGCCAAATTGTATTTATACAAGGGATTCGGAGTATGCTAATTGTAAAGCACTTCAAGGAGGTGACTCATGAAAAAGACATCCAATGCTATCCGGTTTGAGACCAAAGTACCCCTTCGGGAAGTCATGATCCATGACCCGGTCTCCCTTGATCTCGGGGCCCATGTCGCAAAGGCGGCAAAGACCATGTGCAAACAGGGAGTGGGGAGCGTGATCATCCTCGAGCATAACAAACCCATCGGGATTGTGACCGAGGAAGACATCAACTGCAAGGTGGTGGCCAGGGATCTCAAGCCAAGTACGGTGCGTGTGAACGATATCATGAGTACGCCACTCATTACGGTGAGTGCGGACGAGACAGTTGGCTGTGCAGCCCACATGATGGTGAAGCACAAGGTAAGGAGGCTTCCGGTTGTCGATGAGACTTCCAAGGTGATCGGAATTGTAACCGTACGGGACCTTCTTACCGTATCCAGCGCCGTCAATGACCTCCTTGAGGACCTCATTGAGATCAACCGTGAGGAGACCATTGAGCCTGGCATATGCGATCGCTGCAGCCAGATGTCCGACGATCTCAAGCGGGTAGACAACGTCATGCTCTGTGCCCGCTGCCGTGAGGAGGAAAACATCACATGAGGACAGCGCAGGATTTCATTGTCGAGATCCCTGTGCTGAAACATACCGACCAGATAACCAAGGCGCGACAGATCCTGAGGGATGACCGGTTCCGCGAAATCTACGTCGTGGATAAGAAAGAACATCTTATCGGCTATCTTGATATCACGGATGGTCTCCGGGTGACGACGACGAAGTCGAACGTGACGGTGGAAGGGTTCATGAAAGATGCGCCGGCAGTCCGTGCCGGGGATTCAATCGAGACTGTGGCAAAGATGATGCGGGAATACCGTACTGACAGTGCTGCCGTTGTCAATGGTGAACCCCGCATCATCGGTGGAATCCTGCTGTCCGATCTCTTCCCCGTCATCATCTCACGGAACGAGCTGCACGGGACCGTTGCGGGACAGATGTCCCGGAAGGTCATCTCGGCCTCACCGGAGGATGAGATCCAGAAGATCTATGCAATGATCCTCGAGAGCGGCTTCTCGGCCTTTCCGGTCCTGCATAAAAACACCTTGCAGGGGTAATCTCGCGCCGCGACCTGATCAGCACCCGATGGGTGCGTTCAGCACTTGCCCGGCCCAATGAGACCCGCGTCGAGAGTGTGATGACCCGCGAGGTTGTTACCATCACTCCGGATGAGCCGATCCGTGCCGCCGCGGAACTCCTTGTGGCGCACGATGTAAGTCTGCTGCCGGTGATTGACGGGGAACGGGTGGCCGGGGTTGTGAACCGCCACGATGTACTCAGGGCGCTGGCGTGACCCGGCCCGGGACAGCGAACCAGCAATCAGGGTTGAAAGATCCGGTCACCGGCCGGGGACCGGAAAGAATGGCCATAATCATAAGACAGGAGATATGAATGCACCACAACGACAGGAGCATCAAACAGGGTGACCGGCTCTTAAAGATGCAGGGAAAACGCGACCGGGGTCCGGTCGAGTTCAAGTCCCATCTGGTAACAAAGGAAGGAGAGGTTATGGCGATTGCAACTCGTGACGTTGTATCCGTCCCGCCAACCCAGACTATCCTGGCAGCAGCTGAACAGATGACAAAGTGCGGGTTCCGTCGGCTTCCCGTAACTGATGCCGGCACGCACCACCTCCGGGGGATCGTTACCTCCGGTGATGTTATCAACTTCATGGGCGGTGGCGACAAGTACCAGCTCGTGAAAGTCCGGCATGGGGGCAACCTTCTTGCCGCCGTCAACGAAAGCGTGCGGGCCATCATGACCCAGCAGCCCGAGACACTTCAGGACGATGCCCGGATCATCGATGCCGTTGAGGTGATCCTCAAGAAAAAGATTGGGGGAATCCCGATCACTGACAAGGACGGCGCCCTGGCAGGTATTGTCACGGAACGCGATGTTCTTGGGATTCTTGGTGCTGAAAGAAGCACCCTCAGTGTCGAGGATGTCATGAGCTCCACCCTCCGGGTAACAGCACCCGGTACTTCGATATCGAGTGTAACTCATGATATGACAAAATACCGCTTCCGGCGCCTTCCCGTTGTGAGTGATGACGTCCTGTTCGGAATCGTCACCGCTACAGATGTCATGCGCTACCTCGGGAGCCGGGAGGTTTTTGGCCGACTGACCACGGGGAATATAGCGGAAGTGACCGGTCTGCCGGTGAGGACGCTCATCAACCGGGAGCTCTACACGACAAACCCGGAGAAGAACATCAACGAGGCTGCCCGGGAGATGCTCGAGAAGAATATCGGGGCACTCCCCGTGATCGAGGATTCCCACCTGATAGGCCTTGTTACCGAGTTTGACCTGGTCCGGGCATTTGCTGCAGGGTGAGAAACCATGCTGGCACGAGATGTTATGACTGCACCTGTCTTCGTCGTGGCGCCTGATGCTACCGTTGCCCACGCAAGGAACCTTATGGTGCGGCATAAGATCTCGCGGATCCTGGTTATGGAAAATGAGATGCTGCGGGGGATCATTACAAAAAAAGACATCGCATACCGGATGCGGCAGTGCGAACCGGTCTGGCGCCGCAGGCCGCTCGACCGGATCCCGGTGGGTGCACTGATGACGGAAAACCCCGTCACGGTGGCGCCCGATACCGGGATCAAAGAGATTGCCCGGACCTTTGCCGAAAAAGGGATCAGCAGTGTTCCGGTGGTGGAAGAGGGAAAAGTAGCAGGGATCGTTACAAAAACCGATCTGATGAAATCCGTCCTGATCCGGCAGCTGGACTGCCTGGTCAGGGATGTGATGGAGGATGTGGCGGTTGTGAACCGCTACCATTCGCTCGACCATGTGATTACCGTGATGCGCGAACGCAATGACAAAGTCCTGGTCATGGAAGATGACGGGGAACCCGTCGGTGTCATTACCGAGACAAACCTGGCGTTCTATGCAAACGAGCCAAAAGTATCAGGTGCAGCAGGAAAGGAAGTTACGATAAAACGACCGAAAAGTGCGGACGGACCCGGCAGACTTGGCCTGCTGGCGGTTGCATTGGTCACGGCAGGAGACGTGATGACGAGTCCCGTTATCACAACCACGCCGGAAACCCCCCTCCCGGACGCGATTGCACTGATGAAGAAACACCACATCAACAGCCTGGCAGTCATGGAACATGACACCGTGGCTGGAATCATAAAACGAGATGATATCATAAAGGAAGTGGCGAAATGACAAAAGAAGTTTTTATCAGGGACGTAATGGTAAAACCGACCACCATCGCAAAATCTGCAAAAATCACCGAAGCGCTGGACAAGATGCTCGATCACGGCATCGACCCGCTTATTGCAGTCAATAACAATACCGTAGTCGGGACCGTATCCCGGCAGACCATAGCAGAGAAGCTGGGGAGCAAGCAGAACTCGGGTGTTGCCCCCTCTGCCATCCACGTGGCAAGCGTGGTGAAAGAAGACTTCACCAGCGTCTATCCCGATGAGAATGTCAATGTGCTCATCCCGCTGCTCCAGCGCTACAAGCTGGTGGTGGTGTATGACACCGATCACAACCTGATCGGGCAGGTCTCTGCAGGGGACCTCCTGAAGAAGTACGTGCCAGACGACGGGATCGCCAGTGCCATCGAGAAAGTCGTCTCCATCGACGCAGAGGAGCGGGTTGTTCACCTCCGCCGGCGGATGCTGGATGACAAGATCACCCGCTTCGTGGTATCCGACCATGAAAAATACACCGGGATCGTCACCGAGACCGATGTGGCGGTTGCAATGCGGAAGTTCCGGGAGGCGGTTGACGACCACCACCAGGACCACCAGATCCGCAACCTGCTGGTCAAGGACATCATGAGCGCCCCGCTGGTCACTGTCGAACGCACCGCGAGCGCAGCTGACGTTGTCAAGACCCTGCTCAAGAAAAATTTCAGCGCCATCCCGGTGATGGACAAGGGGAAGCTGATCGGGATAGTTACCCGGCACTCGCTTGTAAACGCGCTGTAGGGACCCCCCATACTTTTTTGACCGGTGAATGTCACCGATGACTCAGGATCCTGACGAAACCGGGAAACGAAACCGGGCATACCGGCTCGTGATCCTGTTTGGGATCGTTGCCCTCATCGGCGATTTTGTCTATGAAGGCGGGAGGAGCGTAGCCGGCCCCTTCCTCTACACGCTGGGTGCATCGGCATTCATGGTCGCCATCATCGCGGGTTTTGGCGAATTCTTCGGGTACGCAATACGGATCGCGACCGGGTATCTTGCGGACCGGTCGCGGCGGTACTGGATCTTTGTCATTGCCGGCTACGTGATGGTGGGAGCGATCCCGCTCCTGGTCCTTGCCGGCAGCTGGGAGATCGCAGCATTCCTGCTCATCGCCGAACGGATCGGTAAGGCGGTCAGGTCCCCTGCCAAGGACGCGGTGCTCTCACATGCAACATCGACCATAGGCCGGGGCTGGGGTTTCGGTCTCAATGAGGCCCTCGACCAGATCGGCGCAATCGCCGGCCCGCTGCTCTTTGTCGGGGCCCTGGCAGCAGGGGGCAATTACCGGTGTGGATTTGCACTCCTTGCGGTCCCCTTCGTCCTGCTGATCATTGCACTGGCGTTCGCATGGCGGAGCATGCCGGATCCGATGGGATTCGAAGCCCCGGACCGGGAGGTTCCTGCAGCGGAAGGATCTCCTGTAAGCCGGCGCCGCCTCAACCTGTACGGCGCCTTCACGGCCCTCACCATGGCAGGGTTTGTAGTCTTTCCCCTGCTGGCTTTTCATTACAAGGCGCTCGGGATCCTTCCCGATCCCGAGATCCCGGTTTTTTATGCCATAGCCATGGGTGTGGATGCGGTGGTTGCACTTGCGGTGGGGAGGGCATATGACCGGTTCGGCGTCCGGGTCCTTATCCTGCTTCCGCTCGTTGGAGCCGCGATACCCTTCGTTGCCTTCTCGCCTGTGTACGGGTTTGCGCTTGCCGGGGCCGGGCTCTGGGGGACCTCGATGGGGATGCAGGAGACCTTATCGTCCTCATCCATCACGTGTATGTAGTATCCTGATCAATATCCGTCAGGGTACTGATATTTATGGAAGGCGTTACGTTCCGGACCATGCACAGCGAGGAGATCGCCATTGCCGTGGACTGGGCTGCATCAGAAGGATGGAACCCCGGGCTGTCAGACGCCCGATGTTTCTCCCTTGTAGACCCGGAAGGGTTCTTCTGTGCAGAGGCAGGGGGCAGGATCGTTGGTACGGTTTCGATAGTCAATTACGATGACCGGTTCTCGTTTGCAGGATTTTACGTGGTCGACCCTGCGTACCGTGCCCACGGGATCGGGATGGACCTCTACCACTACGCCCTCCGTCATGCCGGCTCCCGCATCCTGGGTGCCGATGGCGTTGTTGCCATGGTCGGGAAGTACGAGAAGGCGGGGGACCTCTATCTCCATTACAACAACTCCCGGTATGGGGGTGTCGGGGGCGGAACGGGGCCGGAAGGACTGACACCCCTATCCCAAGTACCCTTTGCCGATCTCCTCGCGTACGACAGGGCACACTTCCCTGCCCCGCGTGAAAAATTTCTCCGGTGCTGGATCGCTCAGGAGGGACATCTGGGCCTTGCCCGGCTGGACCGCGACGGGACGATCCTGGGCTACGGGGTCAGGAGGGTCTGCCGTACCGGCCATAAGATCGGGCCGCTCTTTGCCCGCGACCGGGCTTCAGCCGGGATGATCCTTGACGGGCTTATTACGGGGATCCCGGGTGAAAAATACTACCTTGACATTCCGGCCCCGAACACGGCCGCTGTCGCACTGGTGACGGATCGGAAGATGATGCCCATCTTCTTCACGGCCCGGCTCTACAATACCACCGATCCCGTCCCGCTGGATGAGATATTCGGGGTCACAACGTTTGAGCTGGGATAACCGGACGGTGATCCTGCAAATTCCGGCCCGCACGGGATGCATTTGTACCCTTCCGGAAACGATTTTTAGTAAAATTGCATCAATAGTAGTGTAAAAATTGCCCGGGGGATTCTTTTTTCTTACAGGGTCCTCCGGATCAGCACCTGAGGGACCTGCCATGAACCTGAGAAATCGCACCATCCTGACCCTCGGCCTGATATTTTTCGTCTTCTTTATCCTCATAGCGGCAGTCTCGCTCTCCGTGACCCTTTCCGGTCTTGACCGGATTGAGTACCAGGATATGCATGAAGCAGTTGTCCAGACGCAGTCTGCACTGAATGCCGAGGCCCAGTCACTCCTGAGTACAACCCAGGACTGGGCATGGTGGGACGATATGGCATCCTATGCTGTCCGGAATAATACCGGCTTCATTGAACGGAATGCGAATCCGGAAAATCTCGCAACCGTGAGACTGCACCTTTTTATTGTCCTTGATGCCGGGGGAAATGTCCTCCACAGCACGCTGCTGTCCCCTGATTTTAAGACAAATGGATCCGCACCTGCAGATATCCTCCGGAATATCCGTGCTCAACCCCGCCTGACATCCCTGTCGTCATCTGACCCGGGGTCGTCAGGTCTCCTCCAGTTCCCGGAAGGATCGATGATCGTTGCATCTGCCCCAATCCTGCTGTCGGATAAGAGCGGTCCCTCCCGCGGGACGGTGGTCATGGGCAGGTACCTTGACAGCGGCCCCCTTAACCGGATCTCCTCCGTTACCGGGTATGATGTTGCCCTCCACTGACAGGACCCTGCGGGGAATGGTATCCCGGTTCCCGACAATATCCTGCGCCAGCTGGAGCAGCAACCCCTGGTTCTTGCCGCTGACAATGAGAGCAGAATCACCGGGTACCGCCTCATGGACGATCTCTCGGGAAGCCATCCCGTCCTTTTGGTTACGATATCCCGGAACCTGTATAAGACAGGTTTTTCGAGCATTATGGCGTACCTTGCCCTGCTCGCGCTCTGGGCTGTCATTACCGGCGTTATTGTCGTCATTGTCATCGATCGCACGGTCCTTGTGAGAATGGACCTGCTTGCCACCCGGGTCAGTACGCTCACCGCTGATCACTCGGACAACCCGGCGCCGGTCCTTTCCGGGAATGATGAGCTGGCAGCGCTTGAGCAGATGATCCTTCTTTCCCGTGCTGACCTGAGTACACGCGAACGCCAGATACGGGCATTCATGAATGCCATGCCGGATCCTGCCGCCCTCTGTTCACGGGAAGGTACGATCCTCTTTGCAAATACTGCTCTTGCTACATACTTCAGCAAACAACCCGCGGACCTGATCGGGACGCCGGTTTACCGCCATCTCCCCCAAGAGGAGGTGGAAAAATACCGGCAGCAGGCCCTGGAAGCGATCCGGAAGAAGGCAATGGTCCAGTTCGAGACCGAGATCCAGGGAAAGACCCTGATCGTCTCCCATTACCCGGTCCTGGACGAGAAGGGCACGGTTATCCAGATCGGGCTCATGAGTTTTGACATCAGCGAGAGGAAGCGGCTTGAGAATGCCCTCCAGAAAGTGACGAAGAAGATCTCGCTCCTCAACACGGTGATATTCACTGATATCCAGAATAAGGTCTTCGTCCAGCTGGGCTACCTGGCAATCCTGAAGAGGAGCCCTACGGATCCCCGGCTTATGGAATATCTGGATAAGGAAGAATCCGCGGTAAAAGATATTGTCACCTCGCTCCAGTTTGCCCGGCAGTATCATGACATGGGGGCAAACCCTCCCCGCTGGCAGAACGTGCAGGAGGTCCTCCTCTTTGCACTGTCTCATCTCGACATCGGCGGGCTGTCACGGGACTTCCGGCTGGATGGCACGAGCATCTATGCCGATCCCCTGCTGGAGCGTGTCTTTTTCAATCTCATTCAGAACAGTGTCCAGCACGCGAAAGGTGCAACGGTCATCCGGGCCCGGTATGAGGTCACGGGCGATACCCTGAGGATCATCCTGGAGGATGACGGTCCGGGTGTACCTGATCCCGATAAGGCGAAGATCTTCTCCAAGGGTGCAGGTACCCGCGGCTCAGTCGGTCTCTTCCTCTCCCGCGAGATCCTGTCCATTACCGGTATCACGATCAGCGAGACCGGTGCACCGGGAAAAAGGGCACGGTTCGAGATCCTGGTGCCGAAGGGATCGTACCGGGTTCCCGGGAAGTGAGCAGGGCCGGTTCCAGGCCGGGCATCTCTCTTTGGTACGGTTGTCCGTGACTGCCGGAAGATCTGCCCCTGCCCGACCCCCCTCAGGTTCCGATGGAAGAAACTCGGGCAAATCTCCGTAGTTGATTCCACAGGAAACAAGGGTGATTTTTGCTTGTGCAGAAAGGGGGGTCGGGCAGGGGCAATTGTGGTTTTTGGCTTCCGGACTTTACGATCCTGCAGGAAAAACCATGTTCCGGCTGTAGTTTCCCGGACAGAATATGGGGTGCAACCATCTTCCGGCCCGTGGTTTTCCGGTATCATACTCCAAGCGGGAAGCGGGGATTGTCCCCCTCCGACCCCCCCATTGTCCCGGTCCCTTTTGCCTGAGCCCTGACTGATGGATCGGACCTTCTGTGGATCCGGAGTGTCAAATACCATGGCATCATACTAAGATACTAGCATAGCAAGCGTTCGTTCCTGCACCATAATAGTAAGGGCTTCACCAGTTATGGCGCTTGGAAGAGCAAACACTTATTACCCAACTATGCCCATATTATAAAGCACCATTCATGGAGCAGTGGATTAGTCCGCTGCGAGTGTCTGTAGTAAGATGCGAGATTCCTCTGTTGAGGTAGCCAAGCCTGGTATGGCGCAGGTTTGCTAAACCTGTGTCCGAAAGGACTCGGGAGTTCAAATCTCCCCCTCAGCGCTCAAAAGAGACAGTCTCACAATCGAGGGGATTGGATGGCTCAGGAAGAAGACATTAAGTATTTCGTTAGGGTTGGAACCACCGATCTGGATGGAACCAAGTCCGTGAGGGTTGCCCTCACCGGCATCAAGGGTGTCGGCAGGCATACCTCATCGGTCCTCACCCGCATGGCAAAGGTGGACGAGCATGCACTGCTCGGCCGCATCGACGAGGCGTCGGTTGACCGGCTCCGCGTTGCTGTTGAAGAATACGCATCGAAGATCCCATCATGGATGGCGAACCGTCCCAAGGATGTCTACACCGGTGAGACCAAGCACCTGCTCGGCCCCGATGTGAACCTGACCAAGGACGAGGACGTCAACCTCATGAGAAAGATCCGCTGCTACCGTGGTATCCGGCATGAGACCGGTCAGAAGGTCCGCGGCCAGCGCACCAAGTCCACCGGAAGAACCGGTTCGACCGTCGGTGTCAAGAGGAAGTCTGCCGGAGGCCAGTAATCATGGGATACCCAGGCAAGAACCACAAGTCCTACCAGACACCCAAGCGCCCGTTCGAGAAGACCCGTATCGAGACCGAGACCCGTCTCGCCATCGAATACGGTCTCCGGAACAAGCGTGAAGTCTGGAAGGCCCAGGCAATCCTGCGGAAGTACCGCACGGCAGCCCGCGGCCTTCTGGCACTCGGGTCAGACCCGTCACACAAGGCTCAGTACGAGTCCAAGAAGGAAGAGCTCATCAGCCACCTCCAGCGTGCAGGTCTTCTCGGCGCCAATGCAGGCATAGAGGAAGTCCTCTCGCTCCGTGTCCAGACCGCGCTCGAGCGCCGTCTCCAGACCCTTGTTTACCGCAAGGGACTTGCACGGTCGCCGAAGCAGGCACGTCAGCTCATCATCCACGGCCACG
>Ga0172367_10008853_pt1 | contig 11166 bp, 7 predicted proteins | sample Lak10m_FD_114542 | JGI IMG/M metagenome (GOLD analysis project Ga0172367, IMG submission 114542) | Freshwater microbial communities from Kabuno Bay, South-Kivu, Congo - kab_022012_10m | ecosystem: Environmental > Aquatic > Freshwater > Lake | place: Democratic Republic of the Congo: South-Kivu...
AGCGTGCCAATCTGTTCCAAAAATAGGCCCATTGGAGCAGCCGGCATGAAACCTTGTACCGGGGTGGCGATGACGACATGATCGAATCCTTCCAGGGTTGGGCTATGAAATACCATTGTCCGGTGAATGTTGGATTCGATGCGGAATAAAGTCGCGTCTTCCTGTTTTGCTTTGTAGGCTTGCATTAACCGTTCGGCGACGGAAAGCGTGTGGCCGGTTTCCGAATAGACGACGATGGCCGTTTTCATGTTGTCCTACTTGATCGGGCGGACGCGCATGACGCCGGCCAGGGCGGCGATTTCCTCGCCGAGACAGCCGCCGTGGCATTCATGGTGTTCATCGTGGGCGCCTTGGTGCTCGGGCACGAAATCGATCAGCGTGACTCCGTAGAATCCTCGGGCTTTGGAAATCGATTGGACGACTTTGCGGCGCGAACTGACGAGTTCGATGATCGAAGCGGCCAGTTTGTCGCGGTTTTCGTGCAAGATGACGAGACGGCGACCTTCGATGAACGGTCCGGCGCAGATGTTGGGGAAGTTCACCGAATTGGTGATGTTGCCGTTTTCGATGAAATCGACGAGTTGGTTGGCGGCCATGAAGGCGCAGTTGTCTTCGGCTTCCTCGGTCGAGGCGCCGAGATGCGGCATGGCGATGACGCCTTCCATGTTGGCGGTCGCCGTAGTCGGAAAGTCGGTGACGTACTTGCGCACCTTCTTGGTTTGTAAGGCCACGCGTATGTCTTCGTCGTTGACGATGGCGTCGCGCGCCAGATTCATGATGACGACGCCGTCTTTCATTAAGGCGATCGAATTTTTGTTGATCATGCCTTTGGTAGACGGTAACAGCGGTACGTTAAGACTGATGAAATCGGCTTCTTCGTATAGTTCCTCGATTGTCGAGGCAAACACGATATTCGCCGGCAATTTGCCTTTGTTTTGCGGCAAAACCCCTTCGGGAGCCGCCTCGTAACCAATCACGTTCATGCCTAAGGCTCCGCCCGCTCCGGCGATGTAAGCCCCGACGGCGCCGAGGCCGACGACACCTAACGTTTTACCCATGATTTCGGTTCCGGTAAAGGCCACTTTGGCTTTTTCCATATTCTTGGCGATGTCGGGATCGTTGCGGTTGGCTTCGATCCATTTAATGCCGCCGTGGATGTCGCGAGCGGCCAAAAGCATCCCGGCCACGGTCAATTCTTTGACGGCGTTGGCGTTGGCGCCCGGGGTGTTGAAGACGACGACGCCTTGTCTGGCGTAAGGTTCGAGCGGGATGTTGTTGACTCCGGCTCCCGCGCGGGCTACCGCCAGGATGTTATTCGGCAAAGACATTTCCAGCATGTTGGCGCTTCTGACCAAGACGGCATCGGCTTCGTTAACTTCGGTCGTGATGGCATATGTTGACGGCAAAGCTTTGAGGCCGACTTTTGAAATGTTGTTGAGGCAAATGACTTTTCTCATGGCGTCACCTTACTTACGAGCCGCTTCGAACTTCTTCATGAAGTCGACGAGCGCTTCGATCCCAGCGATGGGCATGGCGTTATAAATCGATGCCCGCATGCCGCCGACAGACCGGTGGCCTTTGAGGTTGTCAAAGCCGGCTTTCTTGGCTTCGGCGATGAACTGTTCGTCAAGCAGCGGATCCTTGGTTCTAAAGCAGACGTTCATGAGCGAGCGGGAATCGGCGCGGACCGTTCCTTTAAACATCGCCGACTTGTCGAGATAATCGTAGATGATGGCGGCTTTCTTCTCGTTGTGTTTTTTCATCGCTTCGAGACCGCCGAACTTGATGAGCCATTTGAACACGAGTCCGCAGATGTAGATGTTGTAGCACGGCGGCGTGTTGTACATCGATCCGTTGTCGGCGTGGATTTTGTATTTCATCAACAGCGGCGTCTTCGGCAGCGGTTCGATTGCCAATAGGTCTTCACGGATGATGACGATGGTGACCCCGGCCGGTCCGACGTTTTTCTGGGCGCCGGCGAAGATGAGACCGAATTTGGTCACGTCCATCGGTTCGGACAGGAAGCTGCTCGAGGCGTCGTTGACGAGGATCTTTCCCTTGGTGTCCGGATATGATTTGTATTTAGTCCCATAGATGGTGTTGTTGTCGCACATGTAGACATAATCGGCATCGGGGCTGATCGGGAGGTTCTTCAAATCGGGGATGTAAGAAAAATTGGCTTCTTTTGACGAAGCGATGACGCGGGCTTCCCCAAACGTCTGCGCTTCTTCGTGGGCTTTGAGGGCCCAGTGTCCGGTGAGAATATAATCGGCGACGCGGTTGCGCATTAGGTTCATCGGCACCATTGAGAACTGGGTCGTGCCCCCGCCCTGCAGGAACAGGATTTTATAATTGCTCGGGACGTTCAGCAACGTCCTTAAGTCGGCTTCGGCGGTATCGATGATCGATTGATATACTTTCGAACGGTGCGACATCTCCATGACCGACATGCCCGATCCTTGATAGTCGAGCATCTCCTCGGCGGCTTGACGCAACACATCTTCCGGCAGTACGGCCGGTCCGGCTGAGAAATTGACGATTCGTTTCATGTTATGACTCCCTTTCTATTTGATTGATTTGGCTTCGAGGTAATAGCGTTTTTCCACCGCGTGACCCATCGAGAAGCATTTGCGCGGCAACACGTCGCCTTTGGCGATGTATTCGAAGATGTCGCCTTTGGTCAACGTCGGCATGATGAGGCCGACCGCGGTCGGATTGCCGTCGGCGATCTTGCATAGGTCATCGATCCCGTGGATATAATCGACATGGGATCCGGGGTGGTTTTTAATGTAGCCGTCGACGTAGTCTTGGACGATTTTGTACGCCATGGGGCTGTTTTGCGGCAGCGACAGCGGTTTGCTTCCTTCGGCTTTCGAGTAATATGAGCTCCGGCACGGACCCGTAAGTCTTTGCGCCAAACCGGGCATGAAGTCCTTTTCGGCATTGAATACGATCCGATGGATCGGCTCGAATTGGAGCCCGTCGTCATAAATGTTGATCGCTTCGACTAAGGAGTAGCGCGCCGGATGGTCGTCGCGCTTATCGAGCGGCAAGCCCATCTTTATTTTATCCCAATGGGCTTTAGCCGTCGCCAGCGAATGGTTGCCGTCGCCGACGATGAACAATAGACCGTCGGGGCTGGTCAATTTTTGAAGCTTGTCGATGATAGTGGCGGTGTTCTTGATGTGATAGCCGCGGATGTGCCCGCCCGCTTGGTTCAGTTCAAAATCATAAACGAGCGGATAAGCATCCCGCGCGTTATATAAGGATTCGATGATCGATTTGCTCGGATCATCGAACAAGACGAGGACGTGTGGAAGTTCCACCGAGGCATTTTCGCGCACCTTGAGGCGCGGCGGAATCCGCTCGACAATGGTGGCTTCGCTGGCCCGTATCGGTGCTTTGGTGCCCTTATCAAATGAATATGATTCAAGATCGATGGCCAGCATCAAACCAAGCCGGCGCTTGACATACGGCGTGCTCCGGTCGACCAATACGAAACCCGCGCCGATGTCGACAAGGGTTTTCTTATTTAGATAGGAAGCGATGGTCGCGTTGATGTTTTTGATGTAGGCGTCGGTGTCGACGAGTCCCAAATAGGCTTCCGGAAAAATCATCCTTAGCGTGGATGGGGCATCTTTAATAAGGTTTTCAAGTTCGCGCCAATACTCCGGTTGACTGGTGAATTGGTCGCAGGCGATGACGGCGTATTTGCTTAAATCGACACCCGGACGGGGCAATAGTATATGCGGTGCGGCAACGATTGGCTTCGATGCCATTCTAAATCACACCCTCGGCAAGCATGGCGTCATATACCTTAAGGAATCCGGCGATGTTGGCGCCGAGGACAAGATTGGTCGGTTGTCCGTACTTGTTGGCAGTCTCGTGGCATTTCTTGAAGATGTTTTCCATGATGTCGTTGAGTTTGTGGTCGACATCGTCGAAACTCCATGACAAGTGTTGGGCGTTTTGGCTCATCTCAAGGCCGCTGACGGCGACGCCGCCGGCATTAGCGGCTTTACCGGGAGCAAACAGGACGCCTTTTTCAAGCAAGTATTTCGTCGCTTCGAGCGTTGTAGGCATGTTGGCGCCTTCGGCGACCAAATAACAGCCGTTTTTAACCAACGCTTCGGCATGCTGAATGTAAATTTCGTTTTGGGTCGCGCAGGGGAGGGCGATGTCGCACGGCACGAACCACATCTTCTTGGGATCGGGTACAAACGTGACGTCGGGATGCATCCGCTGATAGGCTAATGTGCATTCGCCTTTTTCCTCGGAGATCTTGTCGATCAAATCGGTGTCCAAGCCCCGTTCGTCATAAATGTAACCCATGATGTCGGAGATGGCGACGACTTTGGCGCCTAGCGCCTTGGCCTTGACCATCGCGTGCTTGCCGACTTTGCCGGATCCGGAGATGATGACCCGTTTGCCGGCGATGGTGTCTTTTCTGAATGTCCGCAGCATCGCTTGCACAAAGTAAAGCAAACCGTAGCCAGTCGCTTCCTTGCGGCCTAGCAATCCGCCGAAGGAAATGCCCTTGCCGGTGAAAGTGCCTGTGAACTCGTTGGTAATTTTCTTATAGTAGCCGAACATGTAGCCGATTTCGCGGGCTCCGACGCCCAAATCTCCGGCCGGAACGTCGCGGTCGGCGCCGATATGGCGGTAAAGTTCGCTGACGAAAGACTGGCAAAAGCGCATGACTTCATTGTCGGATTTGCCGCGCGGATCGAAATCGGATCCACCCTTGCCGCCGCCCATCGGGAGACCGGTCAGGCTGTTTTTGAAGGTCTGTTCGAAACCGAGAAATTTCATGACCGATTCGGTGACGCTCGCGTCAAACCGAATGCCGCCCTTATATGGTCCGATCGCCGAGTTGAATTGCACTCGGTAACCGTTGTTGACTTGGATTTTGCCTTTGTCGTCGACCCAGGTGACGCGGAAGGTGACGATCCGTTCCGGGGTCGTGATCCGTTCGAGAATGGCGTTCTTCTCGATGTTCGGATCTTGCTCAACGATGAATTCCATCGAGTCGAAAAACTCTTCGACGGCTTGCAGGAATTCGGGCTGGTAGGCGTAGCGTTGGGCGATCTTGTCGTAGACTTGGTTGAGATACAGACTTTTAAACAATTTGAAAATCCTCCATGATTTATGAATTGCTTAGTACAGCGGATAGAAATGTATCAATTCGGCTTACCTTCCTTCTTGACAAAAGGTAATATTCGGTCCGGTATGATTATAAGGCGTAAGCGCTTTCTTAGCAATAAGACTTCGATGCAAATGACATGAAAAAACACCGATATGACATTGTTTTTCGTTTTAAGCCTTTCCAATAACCGTAATTATTTGTTTTCGACTAAATCGATGACCCCGTCGGCGATGTTGACGGCATGGTCGCCCAGTCTTTCGATGTTTGATAAAATGTCGACGTAAACCATGGCCGCGTATCTGTTTTTCTCGGCCACGCCTTGGCAAAAGCGGGCGACGTGACGGTCGCGGGTAACCCGGTTTAGATCATCAAGCGTGTCGTCTTGGTCATGGACTTCCTTGGCAAGCAAATAGTCGGTTGTATCATATGCCTTGATGGCTTTCGCGATCATATTCTCGGCGATTTTCATCATTTCGATGATGTCTTGCTGGCCTTCTTGGTTGACCGTCTCCCCTTTTTCGGCGATGGTGTCGAAGAACTCAATCAGGTTTTCGCAGTGGTCACCGATCCGCTCGACATCCTTGATGAACCGCAGGATCTGCGTGAAGATGTCCAGTTCTCTTTCCTCGAACGCGCTTTGGCGCATCCGGTGCATGAAATCGGACAGGCGTTCGTAAAGCTGATCGATGCTTTGCTCGTATTGGAGCACTTTGTCGTGGTCAGCAATGGCGCTATTGGTGATAAAGCGCATCGAGGTCGTCACGGCGTCGAGACCCCAACCGGCCATGACAAGCGCCTTTTCGTTGGCAATCGCCAATAACGCGCTCGGAGCGACGCCTTTAATCGATTTGTTCAATGAGGCCAGATCGATATTGATGGAGTCATGGGAATCGTCGCCGGGAACGATCAGCTTGACAAAGCGGACCGTGGGTTTGAGAAGCGGAAACACGATGAAAGCGGCGATGAGATTGAAAGCGATATGGGCAATGGCGATTTGCATGCGCGGGTCGATGGTAACCGCGCTGAATATCTGCCTATAAAGCCAATTAAGCGGCCAAAGCAAGGCCATGCACACGGTCGCTCCGACGACGTTAAAAAGAATATGGGATACCGCCGATCTTTTCGCGCTGACCGAGCCGCCGATCGAGGCCAAAAAAGCCGTTATTGTCGTCCCGATGTTGGCGCCGAAAAGCAGCGGCAACGCCACTAGCAGCGTAAAAGGCGTGTTGGGGTCGGTGTGGGCGCTCGCGTAAAGCGTCTGCAATATTCCGATGAACCCCGAGGAAGATTGGACCAAAGCGGTTCCGATGGTACCGACTAATAAACCTAAGAGCGGGTGTGTTCCATAGGTGGTGATGAATGTTGGAAAAGAGGGCAGTTGCACGAGCATCTTCAAAGCGTCGCCCATCAAATCCAATCCGAAGAACAAGGCGCCAAAGCCGAATAAGACGCCGCCGACATGGCGTCCTTTCTGCATCGGCATGAACAGCATCGCCAGCGCCCCGGCAAAAAGGAAAAACGGCGCTAAATGGCCGATGTTTAAACCGATGATAAAAGCGGTGATTGTCGTACCGAGGTTAGCACCGATGATGACGGCTATTGCCGATGGAAGACCCATTAAGCCGGCTTTGACTAGAGCGATCACGATGGCGGTGGTCGCTGATGATGATTGCAGACCGGCCGTCATCAAAAAGCCGAACAGGACGCTTTTAATCGGTTTGTCGGTACTGCGGTCGATTAGTACTTTCAGCTTTTCCCCGGCAATTTTTTTTAGATTTTCGGGCAAAAAATGCAAGCCGGCCAAAAAGATGGCCAAACCACCGATGATGGCGCTCCACCAACCGAATGTGCCGACCGCGTTGATAAAGTTTATGCTGAATGGCATACAGCCATTATCTTAACAAAAGGCAAAGACAATACATATACAATCGGAGAATTATCTACTTCGTCATCTTGTAAAGATATGCCCATCATGCGATATTTAAAAGATTTTTTATCCGAAAACCTCTTGATGGCGCCGCCGTCCCCCTAATGTTGACAATGTAGTCATGACATTTTTCATTTAATAGGAGCGCACATGAAACATAAATCCCTGGCGACGATGCTGCTTTTTTCCATGCTCTCGTTCGGTCTATCGGCCTGCGGCAATCAAACCGTCAAAAATCCGCCGACGTTTGTCGAGATGTACCTTGATGAAGAGTCGGCCATCGTCAGCCAATCAGCCCCAATGGCCGCCATCGGCGGACCGAAAAAAGTCGAAACGCCCAATGACGGGGCCGTTTATAGCGAAACCGATTTTGTCGTCGCCGTCGTCACCAACGGCGCCAATTACGACTTATTGTATAGCGTTGAAGTAACCGATAGTCTGCTCGGAGCATGCGTGAATACCGATCAATCGACTACTTATCATGCCACTTCGACGATCAAGGTCGAAGCCGACAGCACCTATACGACCACGGTCGAATTGACCATTCCCGCATCGACCGAACATGACAGCTACTTGTCCGCGCGGACCATTTCATTAACCAAGATATTGTTTTCCCGCGACACGGTCAACGGAACTTTCCCCGCCGACATCCCGAGCAATTCGGATACCTCGCTGTTGTTTGAGGTGCACGCGGTCAACTATTTTGATGGCGAACTCGGATATCAAGTGTCGCTTAACGCCAATAAGGTCGACGTGATCATCCGACCAAGCCATTCCGGTTACACCGAAGCGGCGACGCTGGCCAAATCAATGCTGGATATTCCAGCGACGATTAACGATTATCCGGTAGGCAAAATCTTCCTTGAGAATCTCACCTGGATATCGACTTTGTCGATCATAGGCGGCAGCGACGACGTGTTCATCATCGGTTCATATCCATTATTATCATCGATCGTCATCAGCGGCTTGAACCATCCGCTTCCAGAAATCAATCCAGATTACAAGCATCTGTCGATTACCGGTTCGTTCACTTTGTTAGGTCTGATTCAAATATCTGACTGTCAGGGTTATCGGATGTTCATCGGACACGATTGGGTGACGCAAAACGCCGATTACGTTGCCTATATCAATGGTATGGGGGCTACGCCGTATACATTCCCGGAGTTGGCTAATCTGCTTGTCGAAGACAGTTCGCTCGATATTGCCCAATTGGGAGCCGATTCGTTCCATCTCCCGTTCCCGAAACTCGGTAACGTCAACATAAACTCCTGTTACGGCGGCACGTTTAAGATTGGCAATGAGTACAATCAACTGAACAAACTTGAAAGCGTCACCATATACGAAGGCCGTATCAGCACCATCGACATCGGTGGCACAAAGGCTGCCAGCGAACCATCAGCAAGCTTATCGATGGGCGCCGGCATCTATGATTACGTTTATGTTCGCGGGTCGCTGTTCGGCGAGACGGCGTTCCCGTCAGCCCACATCGACGAATTGCGGATCTACGGCGGCACGACTGAACCATCGCCATTGGCGGCTTTGGAAATAACCGAGACGGAAATCGATGGTGTGCTGTTGATCCAGGGCAACTTCCCTTCGCTCGACCACATCGAAATTGAGAGTTTGAATACCGCTATGGTCACCATCGGCGGCATCGGCAATACCTTTGCCGCGCTTCGTTACATCACCATCGATTCTCTATCGTCGTTCAGAAGCCAAATTGGAGACCGGGATGCGGTGTTTTCCATCCTTAAATCGGTCAGCATCACCAATGCAGTTTTGACGGATGACATCAGAATCGGTTACGAAGGATCGTCTTATCCGCAGTTGGAGACTATCGAAATCGCCGACGTGATTGCCGACGACATCAAAATCGGTTATGTCGGCGATCAGTTTGCCAAACTCGAAACAATCGAATTCCGAAACATCTCATTAGCCGGTTCGTGCGACATCATGGGAATCACGGCCCCACTATTGACGACCATCGTGTTCACCAACTTCGTCGCCGGGGTCATCAACGCCTCGCCCACGAGCGCGTCCTATGTTGTTTATTTCTCGCTAGACAATATGGTTAACGCCCCCTACTTCAATCCCGGATGCACGACCATTTACGTCGGCGAACAAGATCCGACGACTTGGGAATTTTACGCCGCGATGCAGACACTTGAAATACCTGTCGTGCACGGAACCTATTCGTCTTTTTAACGGATTTCCGTTTCAGTTAACTTTCATATCGACAAACTAACGCTGAAGAGTGTTTGTTCACAACGATTTCGTGATTTCTTTTGCGTTGTGATTAATTCATTAATTTTTAACTTTATATTTGATTAATAAATGCTATTATCGTCTTAAGGAACAACCAATGTCAAAAATAACTCTCAAGACAATAGCTGATAAAATGAACGTCAGCTCCGTAGCCGTTTTTAAGGCGCTCAACAATAAAAAGGGCGTCAGCGACGCCTTAAGGCGCAAGATTAAAGCGTATGCCAAATCAGTTGGCTACGTCGGCAAATCCGCCAACCAGGACATCAATAAGAAACGCTTCCTGTTTTTCATCAACAAGGACTTCTTTCTTACCCCGTCGGAGCAGTATTATTCGACCATTTTCTATTTTCTAACCAGCGAACTGTCCAAAGTTAACAGTACCCTGCAAGTGGCGTTCATCGAACCGGAACAGCCAATCGACAACATTAAAACATTCATATCTTCCTTCAATCCCGACGGCGTTTTCTTCGCTTGCGAATTAAGCAGCAAGATATTGAAATTGATGGAAAAAGGTCCGATTCCGACCGTCTTCATCGACATCTATTCCCCGATGTTCGACTGCAATTTCATTTATGTCGACAATTACCAGGACGCCTATCTTCTCACCAACTATCTATTTGACAAGGGACACCGGAGAATCGGATTCGTCGGCAACATATCCAAGACGACCGCCATCGCCGATCGCTACCTCGGTTACGTCAAGGCCATGAACGAGCGGGGATATCCCATCAGCGAGGAATGGCACATCAACGACAACATTGAACGCAGCCCGACGATCGGAAGCCTGCCGCTTCACGATTTGCCGACGGCTTATATCTGCCACTGCGACTCGGCAGCCCAGCGGCTTTACACGATGATTTCCATCAACGGCTTAAGAGTGCCCGACGACGTTTCGGTCGTCAGTTTCGACAACACGATGCTGTGCGACAATTTAATGCCGAAATTGACATCGATCGGTCCGCACAAAGATTCGATGGCCCGCAAGGCCTTAAGCGCCATGATCGAAGCCATCAAAGGAAAACGCACGTCACTCGAGGTTAAATCGCAACTGGTCGAACGCGATTCAGTCGCGGTAATTTAGTTTTTGTTGATTAAATTTAATTAATTTTAGGTTAATTTTCGTATTAATAGAATTATCTTGAAAGCCTTTTCATTATGCTATACTATTTTTGTGAATCGATGAGGTGACATTATTTATAATAAGCGTACTAATTTGTGGATTCCGCTCGTGCTGGCATTGGCTTCATGCCAATCATCTATTTCTTTGACCTCATCGATTGGTTCGGAACCGACCAGTTCGTCTTCGGAAGAAGTTATACCAACGCCTGTCATTTTCCCTCGGGGCAACGCCACGACCAAACGCATCGCCACCGTCGATCGCTTTCCGGCCATACCGGCGAACTATCTTTATTACGATTATAAAAACGCCGCCGTCGAACTGGATCGAATCTTATTTGGGTTTGCCAATGACGAAACGGCACGTCTTCCTTCGTATATCTCCTCCGATCCTTCTTCGTGGAGTCCACTTGGCTATTGGCTTGATCAGCCGCGTCAGCCGCCGACCTATGACCCGCTGGTGACCGGTTACCTGCGCCGGACTTTTGGACTTCCGACATATGTCGGGGACAACCGTGTCCTCAGTTCCGGGAGCGAAGCGATGACGACGATTGCCGCCGTTTTAGGCAGCAGTTATGCCGGCATCGATAAGCAAACGCAATCGTTTGGGAACATCGATTACGATTTTGTCGAGATGACCTTTGCCAGTTACGACACCGGTTCGAAACTCGTCCATAACTTTGGCGTTCAAGGCCAAAGCTTTTGGTATGAT
>Ga0172367_10008854_pt1 | contig 11165 bp, 6 predicted proteins | sample Lak10m_FD_114542 | JGI IMG/M metagenome (GOLD analysis project Ga0172367, IMG submission 114542) | Freshwater microbial communities from Kabuno Bay, South-Kivu, Congo - kab_022012_10m | ecosystem: Environmental > Aquatic > Freshwater > Lake | place: Democratic Republic of the Congo: South-Kivu...
ATCTGTCTATAGTTATATAATGCGCCAGCTTGATCCAATGTCCAGTTACTATCAATTACAGCAATTGCTGGATCATTTGCCGGAGGTAAAAGAACTGCTAATTGTTCCATTAAGCCTTCTACTTCAAGCTGTAAACCTTCTGCAGTTCCGTCTTTATCAAGATCTGCACTTCCATTTATATAAAGTTTTTTATCAGAAAAACTTGTTCCGATATTACCGTGGCAATTTTCACAAGCTGCAACGTTATCTTCACCTAAACCATTAACCATTGCAAAAGTATGTCCACCAACACTTGTTTCAGAGTTTAATGGGCTTGTATTTGTATGCATGTGGCATCCAACGCAAGCATTTTCTATTGCTGCAAAGTGTGGTGATTGTTCTAATGTCTGTCCCCAAGTGTAAGCATTAGTACCAATTAACATATCACTCTGTGGACCGTGATGAGGACCAAAACGTGAATTTAATGATGCTAAATAATTTTCAACAAAAGGAACTGCATTATTTCTGGATTGATGACAATTTATACAAAGACCACCTAAACCAGCATTATCAACAACTAATCCATTTTTCATTGTTGCTGTAGTTGTTCTAACTTGATGTTCATTTTCTGCTGAGTGTGGATTATGGCAAGTAGCACAGGTAATTGCTACGTTAAATTGAATGCTTTGAGCATCGCCGTTTACGAAATCAACAAATCCCTGTCCGTTGTGGCATGGTGTACAAGAATATCTGCTTGCACCAGAATATAAATGTGTTTCTGCACCGTGAACTGATATATCCCATTGTAATGGAATATTGTGATGTGATCCTTCTTTATGGCAATAAGCACAAACATCTGATGATAAAGAAACATCTATTTTTGCATTATCAATCTGGCTTAAGTGATTGCTTCCAGGACCATGACAAGCTTCGCATTGTACGTTAGCTCTTGCCATTGCATCTGGATAAAGTACCATTAGTGAATCATAGGTACCAGGTTGTAATACTGTTGGAAATACAAAAGTAAAATCATCAAAACCATCATTATCCGCATTAAGATCATAACCGGTTGAGTGGCAAGCTAAACAGAATTGCTGAAAATGGCTGCTTAAAATTCCATCTAAACCTTTTTTTGTATCAATAGCGTGATTTGTATTTACCCAGGAATTATAAATATCTGGTATATCATTAATTGTATTTTGATGACAGGTTTTACAAGAAACTGGTCCGCCTTCAACGCCCCAATAAACTGCAGCATTAAAAACTAACTCAGCAGTTTTTGATCCTGTTGTAAACTTAACTTTATAGGTACCAGCAAGATCAGGAATAAAAGTAATAATCTGATTTGATGTATCTATTGATTTAACTGCACCAAACTGTACATTTGAGCCAGTTGGCTTTTCAGTTACTTCCCATGTTGGGTTAGAAAAAGCTAATGTAGATTTAACGTATAGATAAACTTTAGTTCCGATACCTACATTTTTAAGACTATTGTAAGATCTATCAAAATAATGTTCAACTGTATCTACAGTAACATCATATGGAGCAACTCCATAAGTCTTAAGCGTAACTGTCTGAGCAAAACTAAGCATTGATCCGACAGCCAAAATAAAAAAGAAAAGTAGCACTGATTTTTTAATAACAATCCTCAATGAATTATTTGTTTGTTCGTCCATAAGCAAACAACGTTCCAAATGTTAGCATAACGCAATTGTTTTAAATAGGTAAATTTTTTGATTTTCTCATTATTTTGAATCCTTAATCGTTAAAAAATTAGATTAGCTTCTTAGTAATAAGAAATAGGAATGTTTCTCTTTCAATTTTGAGGGATGATTTGTAATTAGCAAATAATTTTAATTATAAAAGATTGTGATTTCTTAAATGACTGCTCTACTTCATTTAAGAAAAAATAGTAACTCACTTTACTCAAAGTGGGAATTACAAATCCAGTTTCTTTGCATTGTTATATTCGATCGTTCATAACTGGGTTTGATTATAAATTCTAACTGTTGTTGGTGGTAAGTTAAAATAGTAACTAATAAATTGCTTTGGTAAAAGAACTGTCCAATTACTTTTATAGTTTATTGTGTCGTTATAAATTTTCGAAATGTAATTGAAACGCCACTCAAATTTTTCTTATAAGCTATCTAATTATTGCAATTTCACTAAACCGATTTGCTATTCTAGTTATTTAACTATTAAAATTGGATTGACACCAACTATAACAAAAACAAAAATATTTAAAATATATAAGCTTTTAGGTTACGGGTTTCAAGCACAGATAACTTTCAGATTAAGTGCTTTATATTTAAATTTGAAACAAGACTAAGCCGTAGCATATAAAACAGCTTAATCATCCAAAAAAAATATTTAGGGAAACATTTTCATTAACTAAAATAGAGGGCAAAATGAAAAAATTGTTCGTGGTTCTTTTTAGCGTATTTACATTATCCGCATTTGCACAGGATGTTCCGGATTCTTTACTAAAAGAAGGTTGGAATATGACCGGAGTTGTTGGATTAAATCTTAGCCAAACTGCATTTTCTAACTGGGCACAAGGCGGCACGAATGCATTGGCATTTTCAGTTTATTCAAATCTTGGTGGATTGTATTATAGCTTTCCCTGGAAATGGAAAAACAGATTAAGTGTAATTTACGGTAGAACAAGTTTACAGGATTTAGGTTACAGAACAACTGAAAATGATCTTTACTTTGAAAGTGTTGGATCAAGAAATATTGGCTGGGCTGTTGATCCTTATGTTGCAGTTACTTTTAGAAGTGCTTTAACTAAAGGTTATGATTATAAAGTTGAACCAGCAGTTCAGATTGTAGATTTTTTTGATCCAGGTTATCTAACAGAAGCAATTGGTTTTACTTATGATAAAAGTAAAATAATTACAACAAGAATCGGTATTGCGTTTCAGCAAACTTTTGCTAATAAATTTGCTGCAATGTACACTGATGATCCTGAAACTGCTGAACTTGAAAAATTTAAATTTGAAACCGGTCTTGAATCAGTAACCGAAGTTAAATATGAATTTTTACCAAATATGAATTACTATGGATTTTTAAGATTGTTCACACGATTTGACGCACTTGATGTTTGGGATGTTAGATGGGATAACATTATTACTGCAAAAGTTAATGAATATATTAACGTAAACTTTGCGGTAACTGTTTTGCACGATATCAAACAAACCCGCAGAACACAATTGCGTGAAGCATTACAATTAGGTTTTAGTTATTCAATATTTTAATGATTGATTTTAGTATAAGATAAATTTTATGGATTGGAAAGACATTTTACCGCAGCTTAAACAGTATGTAACTGAGTTTGGTGTACATATAATTTCTGCTATTTTAATTCTTGTAATTGGATTCTGGATTTCTAAACGCTTAACTAAAATTCTTAAAAAAGTTTTAACCAAACGAAATGTGGATTTAACTTTAGCTGGATTTTTAACAAGCGCATTAAAATTTATATTATACTTGTTTGTTATTATTGCTGCTGTTTCAAGATTAGGAATTGAAACAACATCTTTTATCGCAGCACTTGGTGCAGCTGGATTAGCGATTGGTCTTGCACTTCAAGGTTCTCTTTCAAATGTTGCTGCCGGAGTTATGCTGATAATTTTCAGGCAAATTAAAGTTGGACAATTTGTTGAAAGCGGTGGAGTTAGCGGGACTGTAGAAAAAGTTGGAATTTTTAACACAATGTTAGCTACACTAGATAACATAGTTATTTACATTCCAAATTCAAGATTAATAAATGATAACATTATTAATTATTCTGAGAAAACCACAAGAAGAATTGATTTAGTGTTTAGCATCAGCTATAAAGACGAAATTGACAAAGCAAAAAATATTATTTTTAAAATTTTAGAATCTGACATTAAAATATTAAAAGAGCCCGCTCCAACAGTTGTTGTTGGGCAGCTTTCAAACAATAGCGTAGATCTTTTCGTAAGACCGTGGGTAAATACACCTGATGTTTTTGAAGTTAGATTTAGAATAACTGAACAGATAAAGAAAAAATTTGATGCAGAAAACATAACTATACCTTTTCCTCAAAGTGATGTTTATGTTCATCATAGTTAAAACTAATTTTACGGGAAGTAATCCACTTCCCTTTATTTTATAATGAACAGGAAATTAAATGAGTACGCTTGAAAACTTTAAAACTCTGATTAGTGATGGTTACAACTTTAAAGGTGATTCACTGATTCTGGGAACTGCAATCTTTAATAAAGAGCCGCAACAAAATCTTCATGTAAAAATACCATTAAGCACTATAAACAGGCATGGTTTAATTGCAGGGGCAACCGGGACAGGTAAAACTAAAACTGTTCAGGTTTTTGCTGAATCACTTTCAGAAAAAAGTATTCCTGTTTTGTTGATGGATATTAAAGGTGATTTAAGCGGCATCGCTGCAGAAGGTTCTTCAAATCCTAAAATTGAAGAAAGACATTCTAAAATTGGCGTAGTATATCAACCCAAAAAATTTCCTGTAGAGTTTTTTACTTTATCTGATGAAAAAGGAACAAGATTAAGGGCAACAGTTTCTGAGTTTGGTCCTGTTTTAGTTTCAAAAATTTTAGAGCTTAACGATACACAATCAGGTTTAGTTGCAATATTGTTCAAATATTGTGATGATAATAATCTTCCATTGTTAGATCTAAAAGATTTTAAAAAAATATTACAATACTGTACTGCTGAAGGTAAAAAAGAAATCGAAAAAGATTATGGTTCAATTTCAGCAACTTCTATCGGAACGATTTTAAGAAAAGTTGTTGAACTTGAACAACAAGGTGCAGAAAAATTTTTTGGTGAAAAATCATTCGATGTTGATGATTTGTTAAAAGTTGATGAAAATGGTAATGGAATAATTTCTGTTATAAGATTAATTGATCTTCAGGATAGACCAAAATTATTTTCTACATTTATGCTTTCACTTCTTGCAGAAATTTATTCAACGTTTCCGGAACTTGGTGATAAAGCCGAACCTAAACTAGTAATCGTAATTGATGAAGCACATTTAATATTTAAAGAGGCAAGCAAAGCATTATTAGATCAGATAGAAACAATAATTAAACTTATCAGATCAAAAGGCGTGGGAATTTATTTCTGTACTCAAAATCCAACTTTTGTTCCTCAGGCTGTTTTAAGCCAGCTTGGTTTAAAAATACAACACGCACTCAGAGCATTTACAGCACAAGATAGAAAAATGATTAAGCTTACATCAGAAAATTATCCAATCTCAGAATTTTATCAGACTGATGAACTTTTAACTTCACTCGGTATTGGCGAAGCTGCAATAAGTGCATTGAATGAAAAAGGAGTTCCAACTCCACTTGCTGCAACATTACTTTGTGCACCTAAATCAAGAATGGATGTATTAACTCCAGCAGAGCTTGATGAAAAGATTAGTAAATCATTATTAACAGCAAAATATAATCAAGTTGTTGATCGTGAAAGTGCGTATGAAATCCTAAGTAAGAAATTAGAAACTGCAAAAGAATTTGATCTTCAAGTACCGAAGGATTCATCTTATAATCCACCAACTTATAATCCGGCTCCAAAAACAACTTCGCGTTCAACAAGAAAAGAAAAAAGTACTGTTGAAAAAGTGATTGATAGTTCACTTACAAAACAAGTAGGCAGAACATTAGTTAGAGAAATAACCAGAGGTTTACTTGGCGTGCTTGGTGTTGGCGGCAGAAGAAGATAATTTATGAAATTATTTTTACCTGTATTTTTTTTATTGATAACTTTTTATGTTGTAAATGCACAAACATTATCAATTACAGGTAATATAAAAGATGCTTCTTCTAATGTTCCAATTGAAGCAGCAAAAATCCAAATAAGAAATATTCAAAGCGGATTTGTTGATTCAGTGTTTTCTAATTCACTTGGTAACTGGCAGTACGATTTTGCAACAAATGTAATTGATGATATACATTTTTTGCCGAATCATTTTTTTGTCAATCAAAACTTTCCTAATCCATTCAATCCTTCTACTAAAATAAATTTTTCAATTCCTTCTGAAAATAATGTTAGTATTTCAATCCATAATATTCTGGGTGAATTAGTTGATCATAAAAGTTTTTATCTTACTAAAGGATTATATGGTATAGATTGGAATAGCACTGGCAGTGCAGGAGTTTATTTTTATACAATTACTTTTGGTGATCAATCAATTACTAAAAAAATGCTTCAGTTAGATGGAGGAAATGGAATTGGATTAGGTGAAATAAAATCCGGTATTCAAAATAATTTTTTTCAAGATATTGCTTCTGCAGGATTAAATCTTGAGTTTGTTATTACAAAATTTGGTTACGCTGCTGATTCACTTACTTCAACTTTTTTTGGTGGAGAAAATTTCACTTCGCTTCTTCAAACTGTCCATTCAAAATATACGTTAATTGATTTGCACAATGATGTTCTTGAAGTTATGGTCCAGGATACTGGTTATCATCTAAAAGATTTTCATACTTATAATCATACAGATATCCCCAGATTGCAAATTGGCGGAGTTGATGTACAATTTTTTTCGATCTGGGTTAGCCCTACTGCATATACAAATTATTTTGATCAAGCTTTAGTAATGCGTGATCTTTTTTATTCTGAGTTAAATGATAATCCAAGCACAATTCAACAAGCAACTAATCTTGATGAAGCTTTGACAATTAATTCACAAAATAAAATTGCAGCGGTTATTGGTGTTGAAGGTGGACATCATATAGAAAATAGTTTAGAAAAACTTTATACATTGTATAATGCTGGAATGCGTTACCTAACTATAACCTGGAATAACAGTACTGGCTGGGCTATCTCTGCAAAAGATGCTCGTTCCGAAATTCAAGGGTTAAGTGCGTTTGGCAGAGATGTAATACGTAAATTAGATTCTCTTGGTGTTATAATTGATGTTTCGCATGTTGGTATAAAAACAATTCAGGATATTCTTACAGTTACAACAAATCCGATTGTTGCAACGCATTCCGGTGCAAGAAGTATTCATAATCATTACCGCAATCTTTATGATTGGCAAATACAGGATATTGCAAACACCGGCGGAGTGATTGGCGTTGTGTTTTATCCATATTTTCTAAATGGAACTTCAACTTCTTCGATAGCTGATGTGATTGAACATATTGATTATATTGTTAATCTTGTGGGTGAAGATTATGCAGCTATTGGTTCAGACTTTGATGGCATTGAAGTTACACCGTTTGGTTTGGATGATACAAGTAAATTTCCGGATCTAACTCTTGCTCTTTTAACACATGGTTATACTGAGCTGCAAGTTGCAAAATTTTTAGGCGGAAACTTTAAGAGAGTTTTTGAAACTGTTTGCAGCAATAAAAAATAATTAGAGTCTTCCTTAAAACTGGGATTACATCTTTTGCTCAAGAAGCAACTCTTTTTTGTTTTAAATAATACTTTTAAGAAACTTGATTTAATTCCTTACCACAATATCTGCAAATTTTTGCTTTAGCTTTAATTCGTTCTGCACAAAAAGGACATTCGATTGTATCATCATTTGCAGTATTGCTTTGCATACTTTCTGCAAGTTTTTGTGCTTGATTTATCATACTGTTTTGCTTGTATTCTTCCTGAGCAGTGGTAATTGCGTCCTTTAATTCATTTGGTCTTGCAATTTTATAATAAGTTGTTGCACCCATTTCTGCTGCTGTCTGTATTTCTATATCGCCAAACTTAAACATTCTGCCAGTTACTGATTGATGATACGTTACATTATTAATCTTTTCAAGCGGACTTTCTTTTGCAGTAATTGAAAACAAACCTTGCTCATCAATAATTCTAAGATTGGTTACAACCCAAATATCATACTTGCGCTCCATATACTTATAAAAAAAATATAAAAATGATGATAGACCTAAAACAGGAATCCAAATACTCATTTCTTTTACTAAAGCATAAAGAAGAATTATAAAGCCATAAAATATTAATGAAATTATAAATGGTTGAATTAAAACAATCCAGTGATGTTGTGTTTTAAAGATTATTTTTTCGTTTTGTTTAAGATTTGTTCTCATTGATTTTTTCTAAAGCAGCTCAGGTTATTAGAATTTAACCCGAGCTGATAATTTTTTTTATAAGACTAAAATGTAACTCCAAGAGTAAAGTAATGTATCTCTTCAAGTCTGCCAAAATCCTGATAAGCATAATCCAGTTTAACTTTAAGCATTTCAACAACACGGTAATTCAATCCAAAACCAAGCGTTAATCCTTTTTCCGTGTCTTGTTCAAATAGCGAATTATATCCGGCTCTAATATGAACAATTTCATTCCATGCATACTCTAATCCTGTATTTAGATATTCTGTATGATCATTTGGATGAATTGCATCAATCGCAATGGTTAATCTTGAATCACTTTCTTTTATAACATCAGCAGAAAGCCCAAATCTAAAAATAAGCGGCAAATCAAATTTATCTAATTCTAGATTTGTATTGATATTATTTTCATTACCAGCACCAGATTGAATAATGCTTGTAATATCTCTGCCAGCTAATTGCATTTTAGTTCCAAAGTTAGAAATGCTAGATGCAATTCTTAATTCATTAAATACAGGAATTTTATAAATAGTTCCAATATCAACAGCAACACCAGTTGCATTCATGTGCCAGAGATTTTCACTGATAAACTTTGCATTAAATCCGATCGAAAAATTTTCAGTTAAGTACTTTGAGTAATTTAATCCCAGCACAAAAGTATTATAACTAAAAAACTCACCAGTGCCTTCAGAATTTTCAATCGTGCGGACTTGCATTTCATCCATTGATAGTACTGAAACAAAAAGCCCAACTGTTCCCACATCAGACAGGTTAGTTGCAAATCCGGCGAAATCGTGATTTATATCAGCATAAAGCGATGAATGATTAAAGAAAGCTTCGTTAGAAGTTATGTTTGCCGTACCGCCCGGATTCCAGTATAAAGCACTTATATCGTTTGATATTGCTGTGTATGCGCCGCCCATTCCAATAGCTCGCGCACCAACATTAAACTTTAACACTTGAGTTGCGGTTGTTCCTGTTTTAGTAGTCTGAGCATCTACATTATTGATAAAAAATAATGCAAGTGAAATGCTAACCAGATAAAATATATTTTTCATTTTTTTCTCCTGCATTTTTACTTTATTAAAGCAAACTTGATTATTTTTTCACCAACACCTGGCGCATCAATATGAGCAATATAAACGCCATAAGCTACACTAAAACCATCTTTGTTTAGCAAGTTCCAGTATTCCCTGCCATTATCAAAACCGGTTTCGTGTTCAAGTTCATTTACAAGCTCGCCGCTAAGTGTAAATATTCTAATACTACATTTCATCGGAAGATTTTCAAAATAAATTCTTCTTTCGCCGCGGTTCTGTCCTGATAATTTATTTGCTGGTTCAATTTCATTTGCACCAACATAAGGATTAGGAACTACATAAATATTATCAAGATTATTTTTTGCAGATTGATTATCAACAAAACCAGCTTTTGTAGTTAGAGTAAAAACATCTGTTGCATCAAACGGACGTTTTGTATAAAGGAATAATTTATCATTAACTCCTGGTAAAACAGCACTGGAGTCAGGTGATTTTGAGATTACTAAACTCCACGAAAGTGGTTGACCAGTACCACCAGGTGAACCAGTTTTATAAAATACAATTTCTTCACCAGGTGTCCATGCAGAATCATTTGTTGCAGCAGGTTCTTGAAGATTTGTAATTACTTCAATAGGAATTCCCGAAGTGACATTTTCAACTTTGTATTTTACAGGAATATCAATCATACCAACACCAGTTACAAATTTTTTAGCAGTAGAAATGTTCTGATCAGAAAATGAAACTATGTAATCAGAAGGTTCAGCTTTAGGATTTCCACCAGTTCTTAAAAACATTCTAAATGGATAATTTATTCCTGACGACCATTTAGAGCTATCTGCATTATAAACTAATGAAGGATAATTATTTACTTTTAATAATACTCCATCAAAAACAGGATTAGAGTCTTCGTTGCTTAATGCACGGCTCTGATAAACTGAATAATTCCTGTAAGTAATAAAATATTCAGTTGCTTCGGACATCGCACCAGTATCTAATTTTTTAATAGATCCTTTTGTAAAATCTAATTCATAATCAACATTACGCTGGTAAGTATTTCCTGCTGCATCTTTAACAACTAAATTTCCATCATTAATTATATTTTGTTGTAATAGTGAAGTATTTTTTAATCCAAAAAGGTAGAAAGATTCTGTATAGGCTTTTTGTCCAACAACAGAATAATTTTTAGCAAGTATATTTCCACTTTCCTGATGAAGTGTATCACTAAAAGTTAAAGTATAAATATCATCTTTAACTTCCAGATCATTTATAATTTCAAAATTAACAACACCATTACCAATTCCAGTTAAATGTTGAACATCTGAAACATCATTAATATCAGGCTGTTTATAACCCGAAGTTCTTGGACCCGGAATAACCTGTACAGTATTTGCATCAAAAATTAATGTTGAAGTTATTGGATCTGATGAAATTTTCTTTGTCGTTTCGGAAGGAGGAATTCCAAGTGAGTCACCGTGATCATAAGCAACAACTGCATAATAATAAGTTTGTCCGTTCCTCACTTCATTGGAATCAACAAATGTATGAACCAAACCTGAATTATCACCAACATAATAATGTATTCCTCTTCCCTGAAATGGAATTGGGTGATAACCAAGCCAATCATTATCTAAATCCCACTTAGCTTCAAAACCACTAACATCTTTTAAAGGTTCGTATAAAAATCGGCTTCCTCTTCCATCAGATATTGTTTGAATATCTGCAAAATCAGGGCGTGTACTTCTATAAATTACATAACCTTCAAAATCTTCACCTGTAATTGGATCAAGACTTTTTTCAGAATTTGAATCCCAGTAAAGAGTAACTTTTTTATCGCCCGGAATAGCAGTTACTTTAGGAAGTGAAGGTGGTTTGAAGAAACGATAATTTTTATTATAAATATCCTGAACAGTTTCTGCTGTTATTAATAGATCATCTAAATCTTCACCAAATAAAAACGCCATTGAAATTCTTTTAGTTTCGCCGGGTGCTAATGAAATAAAACCAGAACTAAAAATAAAAACAATATCTTCATCCTGTGTAATTTCACTAAAGCTGCCAGGTTGTATTG
>Ga0172367_10008855_pt1 | contig 11165 bp, 9 predicted proteins | sample Lak10m_FD_114542 | JGI IMG/M metagenome (GOLD analysis project Ga0172367, IMG submission 114542) | Freshwater microbial communities from Kabuno Bay, South-Kivu, Congo - kab_022012_10m | ecosystem: Environmental > Aquatic > Freshwater > Lake | place: Democratic Republic of the Congo: South-Kivu...
GGTTCGCGAGCAAAGCGGCCTGGCCTATTACGCATCATCCAACCTGAGCGCAGGCACAGGGCCGGGCACCTGGGAAGTCAGCGCCGGTGTCAACCCGGCCAACCTGGAGAAAACGCTTGAGCTGATCACCTCCGAGTTGCGCCTTTTTACCGAAAAAGGCGTCAGCAGCGAAGAGTTGCAGGATAGCCAGGATAATTTTGTAGGGCGCCTGCCGCTCTCGATGGAATCGAATGCCGGAGTCTCGAGCGCTTTGATCAATATCGAACGTCATGAGCTAGGGCTGGATTATTACCGCCGTTATGAAGAACAGGTGCGAGCCGTCACAGCCGAGATGGTGGTGGAAACCGCCAGAAAATATATCAATACCGATAAGCTGGCGATTACCAGCGCCGGGGGGTAAGGATCTAGCATGCCTGTGCGAAACGGCGTTGATATGCTTGAAATTTCCCGCCTGACAGATGCCGTTAACCGGCACGGAGAGCGTTTCCTGGCGCGAATTTACACCCCTGCAGAACGAGATGTGTGCGCCGGAAATTATGCGTCCCTGGCCGCGCGCTTTGCCGCCAAGGAAGCGGTCGCCAAGGCGCTTGGTACCGGCCTGGGACGTGTCGCCTGGACTGATATCGAAGTCCTGCGCGATGCGTCAGGCGCGCCTGTGCTGAATCTGACCGGCAACGCCCGGGCTAGATCAGACGAACTCGGGCTGCGACACTGGTCACTCAGCCTCAGTCACACCCGCGAGTATGCCATCGCCATGGTCGTAGCCAGCGAGTAACAGCCATCAATCCCCCGCTGCAGGCGTATCCTCATTCACCCCGATCCACAGGTGGCCGGGCATGATTGAACGCAGCGGTTGAATGGCAATCCGACCTGCATGTATGGGTTCAACCTGCGGGTCAGTTTTTGCCAGGCTGGCCGGGTTAACCAGGCAAATATCCGGGCTGCGACCATATTTGTGACGGTAATAATCAGCCGCCTTCAAGACCTTGGCGTCCAGGGGCGTTTTAGGATCGTTATCAAACCACAGCATACCAATATTCATACATACCTCCGTCTTGCAGAATTACTTGAATTACCTTCAACAAGCGCATTTATCCATCATGTCCTCTAGGCTGGTATGACCATACGCCACTTTGAGGAAATGTGGGAAGATCACATAATCAATGGGACGCCAAAGCGCAGAGTATCCTGCGCACAACCAGGCTGCCACATGAGAGCCGTACCGGCGACGATATATTTACGGTGGTGTGCCAATTGCCTTGTCTTAAAATGTCACAGCCGATCTATCTAAAGAAAATCCTTACGCAGACAGGCTGGGCAGCCAGAATTTAAGCCACTGAGAGTTTTGGCGCAAGCAGAACTGCGAACCAGGAAACAACCCATCCAGCCCAGCGCCCGGGATGGGTGTCAACTCTTCAGCCGTGTGCGGATTCGTGATCCGTCCGTAAATGCGGGTGCGGAAAAGCGCCAACCAGGCTGGCAGCTTGAGGGCCATTTCAGCATTAACTGAAACAACTGGCCAAACCATCGACTGCGGACCGTTTTTAAACAAAAAGGCCAGGTTTTGCTGGGCTCCAGGGCTCATATGCAGAATTGAATCGAGCCCGTCAAAAAGCAGCAGCACAGGTTGATCCATATCTGGGTACTGGGCGCGGCAGGCAAGCTCGTATAAGAACCGTTCGCTGTGACTTTCATAAGCCGGTAAAACACCCAACAACCTGCCTGGCGCTTCCATTTCTGCAAATTCTTCCGGATGGTCGCTCAAAACCACGAATCTTACAGATGAGGTATTGCAAAGTCTCTCCGCAGAAAGCAGAAGCACTTTAAGGAAATCGGTCTTACCACAGCCCCGTTCGCCGGTCACCAGGAGAGGCCCCGGGCGAGGATCACGCAGATGCAGAAGCAGCGGCAAACCATCCCCAGCGACTCCTAACAGCAGAGTATCCTGGGGCAAATTGGCAACTCTTTCCAGGGTTTCACTCAGTCCTGGGAACAGGGTCTGCCCCGCGCCGGGATCCATTCCCATCTCTATTTGCACTTCATGAAAAGCCCTGAGTGCCAGGGCAACCTGGGCTGCATCAAGCATAGCGCACCTTGCCTTTTCAAAATTTTCAAATGAACCTTGTTAGCCGTGAAAACTGATTCACCTGGTGAATAATTCGTCTGGATGTGGCAGCTTTTGCTGCCAGGGAGAATCTCAGACACAATTCCAGAGCGGAAAACACTAAAAAGAATTTTTTCAAGCAGATAAACAACACCAGCGCTAATGGAGTGAAAACGAAAGACGAAATACCATAGTATCTGCTCTCAGGCCAGTTCCCATGCTAAGGAAGCTACCCCTAAAAACCTAGAAAACAGAACCTTTGTAGAGTTTTGAACGGAAATCACGCTCAATACTCCACCTGCGGATAACACTAGATCGGAATGAGCAGCTTACTAGCGATTGTTACCCGCCTTTGCGGCGAAAAATCGGCATGGTTTGCTGCGCACATGGTTATTTTCGGGTGATCTCCCCGAAAATAACCAAAAAAACCACTTTCTATCAGGAAGACCTGCATCGTGCAGTATATACAAGCCTTAATAAGAACTTATGTTCTAATTATACATTAAATATTCAATTTTGCAATACCTTTTGAGAATTTTCATGAATTTACTATTGGAGGAAAGAAATATTAGCGATTTTCACGACAGCCAATTTCTTACATGCGACGAGGTCGCATTTCCCGTAGTATTAGAAGCATCTTAACGACGAAAACAACAGTCTTGCCATGACTTGTGAAGGGGGCTATAATAATTTTTGCTAAGTAAGGAGAGAAAAGTATGCCCATCTATATCTATCGCTGCGAAAGCTGCGGCGTGCAGTTCGAACGCCACCAATCATTTACTGATGAACCATTGAAACGCTGCCCAGAATGCAGCAAAAACAGCCTGCGCAAGGTGTTGACCCCAGCCGGGATCGTTTTCAAAGGCTCGGGCTGGTACGCCACGGATCACAAATCTGCATCCGGCGCCAGCCGCATGACCAAGAGTGAAAGCAAGGATTCCACTGAAAGCAAGTCCGAGAGCAGCGAAAGCTCAAAAGGGAGCGAAAGTTCCAGCGGTAAGTCTGAAAACGCCAGCGCTTCGAGCTCGCCTGAGAGTTCGTCCAATTCGAGTGCAACGAATAACTCCAGCGGCAAATCCGAAAGTTCCTCCAAGTCCAACGAATAAAACAAAAACTCCACGGGCAGTGGCGCGCAGAGTTTATAAACCATTTGGTTACAACAGCCCGGAGATGAACTGTCCCGGGCTGTTTTGATTCTCTCGAAGAGAGCAGGATTATAGGAGAGGTGAAAATTAAAACAAAATCAATTTATCTTTGGGGTAATAATTTCTGGTCATTGTCTTATTAATATAATAAATTAATGTTCATATTTTTCCGCCATTCGTGTGTTTCTTCTAATAATATTCTAGATAATTAGTTTCGGCATATAAGATATTGAACTTAGAACTTCCTCTTTCCTTCCTTTTTGGACATGATCAGTTTTTAGGTTGAACTTGCCAAACCCCATTGTTATTAATTTCACATTCGATATCAGGTTTATAAGGCGGGTTGGCAACTACTATCTTGTATATCGCATTCCGACCATCGGTAACTAACGTGACAACCTGCATCCAGTTAGGTGCAGCTGATGTTGCAGGCAGGTTTCCGAGACGCGAATGGAATACCGAAAAATTGTATTCAAAAGTGATGTAATCAAAACCTTGTTTATAAACCGCCTCCCAAAACATCGATGGAACAGTATGAGCAAGATCCATTAATGGAACATATACTTCAGAACGCGATGAACAAGCGAAAAGGTCTTTTCGCAAGTAATAGCGATATGCATGCATTGCCAGTACCCGGTCGCCTGACGCTGCGATTTTATTGACAGGTTCAAAAAATGTACATAAGGAAAAATTGGGGCACTGTGCTTGGCCAGTTTGGTCAACGGGGGAATACGTAGCAAAAGCGACAAGCAAGATACGCACACTTATGAAAATAACTAATAATACTGCAAGTCCAAATAGTAACAGATTTATCTCACGACGGACCTTTTGGAAAGAAATATCAATTATTTGTGCTGCAAAAAGTAACAGCAAAACCCACAAGAACATAACATATCTAATTTCTAACACCGTAAAGAAAAAGACCACCCATATGCCAAGACTTACGAATGTAGCAATTAATGTGTTACGAAAAATTCGGGAGGGCTCGAAAGCGTTCCGGATTTCGGCAAGAAATAAAAATGGCAAAAAACCTATAAAGAGAGGCGAGATATTTCCTAAGCTTTGTGGAGAATTCAGAACAGTAACGGTCAACGGGTAAAAAAATCGAATTAAGTTCAACCACGTCGGATCTATTTGCCATTGCCAATCTGTTCGATTTAATTTTCCTGCATAAATTAATGGTGCAATAGGATTCCCGAGCCAAAGAAAATTTTGCCACAGATGAAATATACCCAAGATGAAAAGCGGAAGTGCCATACCCCAAAAAAGGGATGAATAGAAGTTTTTCGTCTTTCTGAATAGCCTACTACCTCTACACCATGCTAATAAAGGGACAAAATAGAACACAATCACAAATAAAGGTAAGAGGAAAAAATTGTAAGGGCGGGAGATAATTGAAAAACCCATGAGTATACCAATTATGACAAACCCCCTTATTGACGAATATTCTTCAGTATTGATCATGCAATAAATTGAAGCAAGCAACGGTACAGTTACTATAAGTTCAACTTTCCCATCACCAAGCAAATCGATAAAAAAAGTGGATGTTGCCATCAAAATAAGAAACCAAAGTTTCGCCTTCGAAGAGATCCTCAAGCTTTCTGCAATTATTAAACCGAGAAGGAGGATTGCTAGACCATTAGACCAAGATAACAAACGAGCAGATTGATCACCGAACAACTGAATGATGATAGTAAATAAAATACCAGGATGAAATGAACTTACCACAAATGAATCAACTGGATAGAAAAAAACACGTGTCCCAGTTATTGCCATGATTTTGGCATCTGAAAAATATTCAGCGGTTGCATCGTAACCAAGTCTTGTTGAAGAAAGAAATGTAGTTAATCCTAAGAGAAGAAGAAGCAATCCAAGGATTAGTTTTTCGCCAATCCCAAAACCAGTGGGAAAATGCGGGACCGATATAGCTCGCAACCAGATCTTAAGAAATGGAAGTCCAAATAAGAATCCAGCAAGTAGTATACAAATCGTTATTAACAGTGAGAGATTGAAAATACTTATAATTATTAGAAATATTAGCGAATAAATAACTTCTCCCAAGGCAAAGGCGATCAAACCGTTTGCGAAGGAAGGTTCTTGAAAACGCAACACATTTAACCCAAGTGATAATGCTGAAATACAGAAGAACGTTACACCACCTAAGGAAAAAAATAAATCTCTAACAAAAAAAAGAGGAATTAAATTGTGAAAGAAATTTCCCAATAAATTCAAATCATTGGGAAAAACAAAACCTTGTATGTAATTCACTCTATTGGCAATAACAAAAACAATACTGCTCAGAACAAGCCAAGTCAAGATTAAAATACTAGAAAAATAAAAACGTTTTTGTGTTCTCATCGATATCGCAATTGCCATTTTCCACTTCTAAGTACACATGAGGTCTCTGGGATTGTAAACGGAGAAAACTCAATTTTCGCAATGCTTTCCGTAATAATTCTATGGTCGTAATCCTTGAAAGTACTGCTATATAAAACAATGAGTTCAGGTGGGGCTGAAGAGATTAACTCTGGTAAATTTTGAAAGCGAAGAATATATTGATTAAAGAAACTATCAAAAATAATGAAATGATATCCTTGTCTCCGAATTTCTGCCCAAAATTTTTCTGGGCTTTGAAGAGCTGCCTCTTCCAGCTTAAGATAATCACCTCCGCTTGAAGCACAAGAAAACAGATCTGGTCGCAAATAATAACGGAATGGACTAAGTACTAGAACCCTATCTCCAGGAGAAGCTTGAACATTTATAGAATTAAAAAACGAACACATTGGTAAATCAAGGCAATGAGGTGTGCCATCTTTAGAAATTGGGGAATATGTTGCAAGTGATATAAGTAACACACGAATGATCATAATAAGCAGAAGAGTCACAAGAATGATTTGAGACCCTGCCTTGGCAATCACTGACGATTGAATTGCGCTATCAAGAAGTTGAGCGACAAACAAAAATAGAAGAAACCAGAGAAATAAAACATATCGAATTTCGAGGATATAAATCGAACCAAATACAGATATCCAAAGGAACAAAGTAATTGCAGCAGAAAAAGCAATGAATTTCAATTCATTTGGAATTTTTCGGTATCTTTCCTCAATTAGTAAAGAAAATGGTAGAAACCCAAGAAAGAGAGGAGATATATGACCAAGCATATCAAACACTGGCATGTAAGTGAGAGCAAAGGGATAAAGAATCACCAGCCGAAATTTGAGCCAGAGATCAGGATAAAATGGCCAATCATTTTTTCCAAGGCCAAACACTGAAAGAGGAGCCAAAGGATCCCCAAAGAGTACGCTATTTACAAGAAATATCGAAATTCCCCAAAAAAGGCTCGCTGGAAATAATCCAATTAACGCTCGCATAAGCTTCATAAAAAAAAGAAGCCGGTTTTGTGCAGATGAGTGAAAAAGAATTGCAAGAATGGAAAAGAATAAACTTAAGAGAATAACGTTGTAAGGACGTGCTACGACTGCGTATCCACCCAAAAAGCTAGCCAGAAAGAGTGTGATATTCGACGGGTTTTTCATGCAAGAAATGAACCAGTAGACCGAAGCCACAATCGATGCAGTATTTACCAAGTCGATTTTCCCATCGCCCAATAAATCAATAAATGCAGTTGTTGTTAACGAAAGAGGCAAGAATATAAGTCTTGCACGACGTGAAATACCAATTTTCTTTCCTATCATCCAACAAAAAATTAATATGACCAACCCACTCATCCAGGAATAAGCCCGGGCTGCCTGATCTCCGAATAATTGAATGATGGCAGATTGGATACTGGTTAAATACAAAGCGCTACCAACAAATGCATCCTTATAAGATATTGAAATGAATCGTTCTGATGCAGCAATCATCTTAGCCTGGGCGAAATATTGTGATGCGGCGTCATAACTTAATCGAGAAGATGAATAAAGAACAGTCACACAAAACAAAAATATCGCCAGAAGAAATGGAAAAAGAAATTCACGTTCCTCGCACAAGGATGCAATGTTTTTTGTTCCATTACGGAAATACTGAAATAAAAGACGGATTTGTAAAAAGAACAGAACTAAACCAAATATGAAGATAATCAAGTTTGAAAATAAGGAAAAATGCTTAATAATAATGAGCAACATCAGCAAAAAGATAGAAAAAATACTTTGCCCAAATACAAAAGCCGTTGCAAGGGTTTGCCATCCCTCGCCGATAATCATCCGGTTCCGGTCAACGAATCTCAAGAAAGTTAACCCAAATCCGATTGTACTTAACACAAATATCGCAACACTCACCATCGATTTGAGTGTATTTGTTAACAAAATAAAAATATCAGTCACGGGAATTTGGGAAAATACCAATCCCAGGTTCTGTTTTTCCAAGGAAAACAGGTGAACCCCACTTCTTTGACCTGTGCTATAAACAAACAATGTCAAACATAACGTTGCCCAAAGAATAAAAATAGCTTGGAATAAATGTTTTCTCAGCATGTTCAATTCTCATCATCCGGAATTATTCTGAAAGATATTGATAACTTCTCTTTTAAAAATTTTGTTTCACTACTAGTTAATAATCCCCTTGGACCTGGCTAAAGATTCTTTCATATGTAATAGCGACTTGATCCCAATTCCAGCGCTTGGCGTAAATCGCTGAATTTTTCCGTATCATGTCAAAATGATCAAAATTAGCAAGAAGATTATCCAAGGTTTTTCTGCAAGAAGCAGCGCTTGTAACATTTAATGCAATTAATGGAGCATCAGCAAGATAGTGGCAAATTTCTTCCGAAACAACCGCCGGTAATCCGCATGAAAGCGCCTCTTGAATCACCAATGGGAAACCTTCCCCGGAGGAAGGCAAAATTAGAATATCCGCCGCAATATAATAATTGCGCAAAGCTTCTTGGGGTTGTGGGTCTAAGACAGTCACGTTCGGCAAATCCCATTTACGCGGTTCTATCTCTCCAGCCCCAATTATTATCCAAAATATATTTTTTTGTGACTGTGCAATTTGTCGAATGAGTTTTAGACCCTTCTTTTCTGTGAAACGCCCAATAAAAAGCGCGATAAATTTCCCCTCCTTTATTCCTAGTTTCTTACGGATTGCACTTCGTTCATCGATACTTGCTGGGAAAAAAATATCTGGATCTACACCATTGGGGATAAGCTTTGGTGGCCGCTTATAGAGTATCCTGTCATCGAACCAATTCTTAACCCTTTGATTTATGAAGATAACCCCTTCAGCCTTTTCGAGGACCATCTTACCGATAGTACGATAAGCAATGCCCTGTAAAATATTCTTATACTTCTGTTTGTATGGAACTGGCCCAATATGCTGCGTTATTACCAATGGTTTCTTATATAAACGAGAAGCAAAAAAAGAGACCACATTAGCGAAGTAAAGACAATCGTGAATGTGGACAACTTCACATTGTCGGACCTGAACAAATATCTGTTTGATTGCTGATATGGAAGGTATGGGATATGGAAAACCCAAATATTGTTCTGAAAAATTCGACCCCTGGTACGGTTTATCACCTCGCATGCATAAGTGAGGGGAATCAGGAACTTCGCAAGCCATCCAACACACGTTGTGGCGTTTACGCCACTTTTGCACAAGATTCATGGCGACAATCTCAATCCCACCAATGTGTTCGGGGAAATAATTACTAATTGTAAGAATGTTCATTATGAAGGTATTTCTTGGGTAAGACTATTCTTCATCAAATCATGTTGCATTTCGACAATCCTACCCCCGCTAATCGAAGAAATTTCCTTGGAAATCTTAATACCTACCATCTCATCGATAAAATGTTGCCAAACGACATCCGCTCCGTAGAATAATTTTCCTCCTACCAGTAGGAGTCCTGAAGAAAAAAAACCACTAAAATGTGTAACAAACGCTGACAAACTGCTTGTCACTATTTCCCTCGCACGGTGCTGGCCATCATTGGGCAAAATCATAAGAATATCCCGAAAGATGTCCACTATTCCAATCCCCTTGCTTCCCATTACGACGATATGCCATTCACTCAGCGCTGCTTCAAAATTCATGCTTAATCTGATTGGCAATGTACCAGCTGCATAATTCGCGGTAACGCTGAGTGGTGTTGACTGCCCAGATCGGCGTATTACAGTTGAACTTAGACGGCTAACCGGACCGCCAGCAAGTGCCTCAATCATGTAAAACATATGAGGAGATTCGTCGTAAAACAATCCATATGGTAATTGCTCGTACCAAACAGGTAGCCGGCGATGAGGGTTAGAAAATTGAATCGCTTCGATACTGATAATATCCCCTAATTGTCCAGTGCGAATCATTTCCTGTAACTTCACAGTTGAACGAGCAAATTGAAAATTATGAACAACACACAGGGAAACGCCATGATATTTAGAAATATCATGTAACTCAACAGCCTCATCGGGTGTCATTGAAAGAGGTTTTTCTATTAAAACATTCTTACCTGCAAGTAGCATTTTCTTTGCTAAGTGGTAATGGTTGAATGGATCCGTGGCAATAAGAACTGCTTGAACGTCATCACCCCAAGGCATTTCTCCATCAACAGAGAGGGAGGTATTAAGCTGTGGGTATTTTGCAGTAATATCCTTCAGTCTCTCAGGTCGTTTGTCTACAACTCCAAACAACCGAAGTTGCGGATGGCGGAGAATAATTGGAATATGCCGGTGAGTTGCCACCCAACCTAGACCGATTACAGCTACAGAAATGGGAGATGATGATTTCAAAGAAAACTCCTTGTAAGAAATCCTTGCCTGCTATTTGTATCCTTTAACTAATATTTTTTTACCTGAACAAGCAAACATGTATGACCTATGTCAGATTCATTGATGTTAGCTAATAGACAGGTCGCCAAAATTTTTGAGATCCAATACGGTAATTTAACATTATTTTGGATTCGCCTCAAACCAAGATTTTTTTGTAAATTTATGGGGGTTATTCTGTTTCCATACAGCGAGTAAAGTATTCCTGCGGTAAATCGAGATATCGTCTCCCAACGACGCATTTCTTCATATGTCATATATTCTTCAAATAATTCGACATGCAAACCATAACGGTCAAGTAATCCCCGCCATTGATCTAAATTAAAATACCGGTAGTGGCCGAGTCTCATATCCATTTCGTCCAAATATTTCATTCGAGAAATGCCCGGTAGTATAGGGCCACGCAAACTTAAGTGAAACCCTGGTGAAGGAACTGTAAAAGTAAATGTCCCACCGCGGCGGAGCAACTTTGTTATCCCCTCAATAGTATCTTCAATATCTTTGATATGCTCCAAAACAGAATTAGAAATCACATGATCAATACTTCCAACCGGTTCAGGAATGTTCGCTGCCGAACATGTATGTACTTGTTTATAAATTGAATAACGTGCTGCCTGTCGAGTCTCATTTATATCGATATCAATTCCTATCAAGTTAATATCCTCAGTAAGGGGATTATGATAAGCAATCGTTGTCAACTTCCCATCCCCGCATCCTAAATCAAGGATTGTTCCGTGTAAAGGCAAATATTTCCTCAAAACTCCAACTTCTACTGCCCTCCAGAGTGCGGTTGCAGGTTGAAATGAATATACTCTTAAAAATTCCACCAATAATTCTCGATTGACCATATATACTCCTAATATCAATTCGGATTTTCGAAAATTTGCAGTTATGGATCTGCAAAAAAATTAGCGGTCGGTTTTCATCCCTAATATACTGAGCACAAAGCTTGTTAAGATAACTTGAACTCCAATAACAAATACCAGGGAGCCTCCAAAAACTAAACGAACACTGTTATCAAAACCGATTTGAGCGAAACTCGACGATAACATGACTGCACGAACGATTAAACCCAACCCAATTAGCAAGAATCCCAAGCCTGCCATCAAACCATTTTCCAAATTGATATAGCGAAAATACCAGAAAAATCTAGGTACA
>Ga0172367_10008856_pt1 | contig 11164 bp, 17 predicted proteins | sample Lak10m_FD_114542 | JGI IMG/M metagenome (GOLD analysis project Ga0172367, IMG submission 114542) | Freshwater microbial communities from Kabuno Bay, South-Kivu, Congo - kab_022012_10m | ecosystem: Environmental > Aquatic > Freshwater > Lake | place: Democratic Republic of the Congo: South-Kivu...
CTGGTGCAGCCGCTTTCTTACCGAAACCAGAAGCCTTCGCCGCTGGTGCAGGTGCTGCCTCTGGTGCAGGTGCTACACTTGGTTTAGCCGCTGGTGCTTTGTTTACTACCATATTGACTGCCGCTAATGCTCTAGCTTCACCAGTGATTTCTTTAACTTCATCAGAACCAAACAGCTTATCAACTGCCGCCTGTGTATCTTCATCTAAGAAGCCATTGAAATTGAATACCAGTTTAGGGAATGACGCATCAGTATCGAATGTCACTTTAGTACGCACGATTTCTGGTGGGATACCACGTACAGAAAGTTCTTTGTGGAACTTACTCAAGCCTTGCAGTGCAGCTGGTGTGACTTGCAACTGGTAGATAGTACCTTCTGGGTCATCAGCTGCTACAATAGCCAGAGTCTTCTGGTCAGAACACGCCTTGATTTCCTTACCTTGTGGTGTGATACGAGAACCCCAAGCGTTTTGAGGGCATGAAGCACACAGGTCATTCTGTGGGTTAGATGCTTGTGGGTCTGGTGTCTTACCATCATGTGAGAAACAATCAGGGGCTACTGGGTCACTGTCAGGTGTCCACTGTTTAGCATACCAAGTCTTGGTAATGTTAGGGTTAGCACCTACGATTACTACATCCAGTGCCATTGAATCAAGTACTGTTTCAACACCGCCTTCGATAATACGGAAGCGACTGCCTTTGATAGAAATACGTGGGTGGTTTTCACCGTTAGACAAGCCACTTGCCAGTGCTGTACTCAATGCGGTTGGTGTGCCAATACGTGCTGCCACGTGTGCTGGGATTTGAACATTTGCTAGTGTGAGATTTGTACTCATAATATACTCCGTTGTTATATATGTTGTTGCTTAGTATGAACCAGTGGCCTTTTGTCCTGCGGACACACCGATATTCATACGTTCTTTTACTGCTCCTGCAATTATTGCCTCCGCTATTTCCTCACCTGTCTTGCAGTACACAGGTAAATTCATTGTCCTAACCATAGGTTCATTACTGCGGGCTACTACCACAAAACCATTTGCAATCTGAAAAATCATATGGCTCGGTGCTGTATTACTTAGTGCATCCTCTACGGTGCTACCTCTATCCCGTAGTATTTGTGGTTGCTCTACCGGACTATTCATTATTTCCCGAACTATTCCTTTAATGTACGAACGTATCATTCTACTCCTCAACTTTCTTTGTTGGTTTACGAATACTTACTTCCAACTTAGTACCATAGTTCACACCGGGCGGTACTGTCTTGGTATTCTCGATGTAGCCACGTACTGCTGTCTTACTTACGCGCTTCTCAAGCATATCGTATGCTTCGTTTTCACGAATGTAGTTGAGTACTGCATCCCAGTCAGCTACGTTGGCATAGTCCACTGTGGTCAGGAAAGCTGTACCATGATTGGTTTTGAATGAGGTAACGCCCTGAGCGTCTGCTTGTTCCTTAATCCAAGCCTCAATCTTTTCCATCTGTTGTTTGATACCATCTACCTCAGACTTAACCTGTGCTTCGATGGCATCCTTCTTGGCTCGTAGCTTCATGTATGTAGCTACTACTGCGTCTACTGTTAGTTGTTGTGTCATACGGTTCTCCGTTTGTTTTAATTTAGCTTTGAGTAATAGTTTTTCAAATCAAAGTCTGGGTCGCCCTCGGTAACATATCCGTGCAAAAACGCATATACTTTTTTAGCTATGTCTAGCGATACGTCAGCACCTTCATCATCTGCCCTACACAAAGTACCGATAAATAATCCCGCAGTAACTTTTAGTTTGTCCTCTATGGTCGTTGAAGCTACTTCTTCTCTGATAGAGTTTAGTAGGTCTTTGTCACTTATATTGTCTGTATTTTTCATATTACTTACTCCTATTCGATTCCGATTGAATTACATCAAGAAGCAGACCCTGTAATTTCTGTTTGTTTTTGAGCCGCTCATACATCTTGTACTCTAGTTCTGTCGACTCAATGTGGATTACATTGGATACGTGCTTCTTCCCGATTCGCTCAATGCGACCATTTGCCTGAACATATTGCTCATTGCTTGTTACAGGTCCATACCAGATAATCGTTGACGCACTGGTAAGGGTAAGGCCGTGAGCCATTGTGCCCGGATGGGCTATCAGAACGTGTGGGTCTTTCTCATGTTGGAAGTTTTGGAATATCTCATTACGCTTGGTAGAAGATACTTCGCCGTTCACAACACCAACTGACCAGTGCTTGGACAGTTCACGTTCTAACATATGCAATGTGCCTGTCAGTGGCACAAAGACAATTACTTTTTCACCTGCTTCCTCAATCACCTCCTTAACTAAGTTAATCCTTGGCGAACAATCCAACTCAATGTTCTCACCTTCATCACCGTACACCACACCACAGGCAATCTGTACCAGCTTCTGAACCTTAACTGCTTCGTTCGCTGCTGTGATAGCCCCCGCTGCCAACTCGGTAGAGTAGTGCTTGAGCATGGCTGCATAGTGCTTCTTCTGCTCTGGTGTCATCTCAACCTGTCGTGTCTGTATCACGGTGTCGGGCAAGTCAAAACATTCATCACGTGTGTACCGTACTGCTGGCTGTAAGATATGCTTCACAATATCCACAGACTCTGGGCGAGGTACGAACTTCCACTGCCCTATCTTCATCATCACTTGCTCACGGAAAGCCGTGAACGTCTTGGTACAGTGCGGACTACCAACCAATCTAGCTAAAGCCCAAGCATCTGTCGGGTCATTGGGTGTCGGTGTCCCAGTCATCAACCACAAACGTGTTGTAGGATTCTGTTCCATAAACTTACGGAATACCTTGAACCTGTTAGTAGATGCGTTACGCAGTACAGCCGCTTCATCCACGATAACCAAGTCGAACATACCTTTAGCTTCATCAGAAATAATACTGAACCCATCATGGTTGATGATGTAAAAATCCACATCAGTGTGTAGCAACTTAATCCTACGAGCCGCAGTACCATGCAATACAACAAACCTACGGTTGGGGAAGCCTTTGAATATCGCATCACCCCACACACGTTCGAGTGTTGATAGTGGTGACAGTATCAGTACTTTCTTAACCTGCTTGGTGTTCATCAGGTAGTCAGCCGCCCACAGGGATGACTGCGTTTTGCCTGTACCAATCTCATTGAGGACTAAGCCCTTGAAATTTGTTGTCAGGAAAGCTGCTGTCTGTTTCTGGTGGTCGTATGGTTTGTACGTTCCCGGCCAGTCATAGTAATACAGTATGGGTGACGGTGCTTTAATGCCAAGGTTGTTGAGGACTTTAACTTCATCCATTTTATGTGGCACAGTAACCAACTCAATGCCCCTGACCTTGATAGTCTTGGCTGTTGGTATACTGTCTAGCACCCTTGCAGGGTGATTAAGCCTTAGGGCAAGTGTCCTTGCCTTCTCAATTACTAGCATCGTGTCACCTCAATACGTTATCAATTTCTCAAGAGCCGCCAATGTGTCAGCGTCATAGACAACCATCCATACACCACCAGCTTCTTGAATTTCCTTACCCCGAATAATTTGTAGTTCGGTAGGCTTCTTGGTTTTATCTGCCTTACACTCCACACCTACAAACCTGCCCCTAACTATTGCAATGAAGTCTGGTATCCCAGATTTACCAAAGCCATTGTTAGCTGGCATGAAGTACCATACTTGATACTTCTTAAACAACTCTACTACTTTTTTCTTTACCTTACCCTCAGGTGTTGTACTCATAATATCTCTCGGTTACATTCGTGTCAACTCTAAAGTTTAGCAAAGTCACAATCGTGTCTGGCTGGGCAGTATCGACATAGGCCGCTAGGTTTTGCAGGCCATACATCATGTTCCAATGCCTTCTCGATACGGTTTATTCGCTTGATTATCTCAGCCCACAACTCATTGGCTTGCAATCTGGTATACGTTTCAGTATCCATCTTATTGTCCTTGAGCCAGACCAGTGAGGTCTTTACTCGGACTACATCAGGAAAGTGTTTGAATACTTGCACTGCGAATATCTGCATCTGAAAGAAGTCAGGCTTGCGCTTACCAGTTTTCCAGTCCATAACGACAGCATCCTTACCTATGATGACCAGAATATCCAGCTTGCTTCTGAACCAAGCATCAGCATCCCACCACCCAGTCGGTTGCAGGTTGTCGTTAAGCACAAGTTCTTTCTCAATGTGCAACTCACCAACACTGGCAAGGTGTTCGACTGCTCTACACAGTGGCTCGTAATGTGCCACCTCCTGCGGTAACTCTAGGTTTTCCTTGAGTCTATCTTCCAAGAACTTATGGATACGTTCACCATTGATACTGGCTTCACCACCTTCATCCACAATATCCTTTACTACACGCTGCCTCATGTATCGGTATGGGCAGTTCTCAAACAACTTAATGCTTGAGTAAGAATGTGACAGCTTCATAAATTGTACTCACGGATAGTTAATCCGTGTCCTAAGATTTGAACTTCCAGTGTACGCCCAAAAATTTTAGGTGTCTAGTCGTAGTTACCTGTCCTGATTTCATCCATCAGGTGCTTGACTTCAATCTCTTGCCCACACTGGATGCACCGTACCTTGTTTGACTTGAGGTAGTACCAAGACACACACCCACAATCACATGAGAGAGCAACATCTTGGTGGAGTTGAACAACATTATTTGGAACTGCCATAATTGCTTAACTTTCTACTAACGATTTCAAATCGGTGGTGAATGTTTACTGTATCACCAGCCACTATGCGAACACCTGCAAGATGTTTCCATGTACCAATACAGGCTCGGATGGATAGACGTAATCTCAACCACCACTGTGGATACTTACGCTTCTGGACTATAAACATTATGTATCTCCATAGTTATCAGCCACGCCGCTTTCGCAAGCGATTGGTAAATCAGGTGCCCATTTTGGGCGGGTGGACATACAAGCCTCAACATATTTCTGTGCGTTATCCGCATCTGTGGCCGGGGCTGTAATGATTAGTTCATCGTGTACTTGGAATAGGACTGGGTATCTTTGCCCGACCAGTATCATCTGCTCTGCTACAACAATCCTAGCCAGTGCTTGCACTACGTTCTCTGTCGCTTTACCACCATAGATTTTTGTCCATGTAATAGTATCGTCAGCCTTGCCTGTCATCACACGTTCTTTAAGAGCCTTGCGGTACTGCCGTGGGTCGGCAATGTACTCGTAGTTATTCTCAGCCCCCAAGCGTAGCGCAGGGTAGCGGATATAAAAGCCGTTGGGTAAGCGGATACCTTCTTCATCATAGCTTACGTTCTTGGCAATCAATCCACTTTGCCTAGCGGCGATACCCTTAATAGCGTGGTTCATCAGTGTCCACAAAGCCACAATCTTATGGTTCTTGGTGCGGTAAATCTGCACGATACGCTGTGCTTCTTCCAGTGTAATGATTACATTCACGCCTGCCTGCCCAATCTCTAGGGTGCGTCTAAATTTCTCAGCCCCCATGCCGTAGCCAAGTCCAAGAATACAATTTAGAACAAGCTTGCCGTTGGCTGTGTACCTTCGTCTTGGCCCTGCATTAGCTATATCATAGACTCGTACCTTTTTAATATCTGTTCGCCACTCATGTTGTGGTTCACTACTAGCTTTCGAGTCCATGATAGCGTGTACGGACTTGGAAAACTTGAGAGCGGTACTAGCTTTCCGCCCCATGAAATCATTACTGTGTTCGCCCTGTTCTGTACTTGTTCTCTCCTTGATGCTAGGCGTAAATTGCTCGGTTCGTAATGACCGTTGTTGTCTACCCTGTCTATCTCTACACCAAGGTAATCTTTGTGTGGTAAATTCCTTTCGACCCACTGTATAAACTCCATGCGAGTACTGAACAAGCACTGGACTCCACGCCCCCCATACCTTTTGTACTGCGGATTCAATGGGTTTGAGCATCGCGCTACAATAGAGTCGTACCTTCTGCCAAGTACTTTCGAGTACTGACTCTTGGTTTGTGTGCATGACTGACACCCTTTTGTAGTACCTCGTACCAAGTTGTCTTTCAATATCCACTTTACTTTGCCACACTTGGTACATTCTACTAACACGTAGATGTTCTTCTTGCGGTGCTGAACTTGAAGCGATATGATTTTTACCAAGCCGAACTGCTTTCCCATGTACTCCTGTGGTAATGAGTGTATCCAGTCTTGATGCCGCGACCCCGAAAGGAACTGCCCCTTTGTCTGTGTAAACTCCATGGTCTGGCGTGGCTGTAAGCCCTTGGTATGTGATGACATCTTTAATTCCTTGGTATATTAGGCCTTTATGCGTAACCCATTCTACCCCATCCCATACCCTATGCTCAAGCGTTATGTCTTGTATAGGGACTTCGCCTTTGTCTGTAAGAATAAGTGTCCCCTCAGCTATACAAGTTTTACCCACAAAGCGTTCGACCTTATCACCTTTGCTAATCGGTCTACCGTAAACCTCACTGGCAAACTCTGAATATACATCACGCCCTTCGGCAAATGCTTGGACTAAATCGTTCTGCCCTGCCAGCCATGCAACTGTACGAGCCTCAATCTGTGATGAGTCACAAGATACTAGCACGTGTCCTTCCTCTGCACGTATGGCCCTGCGGATAGTGTTATCCCCCCTACTAGGTAGGTTCTGCAAGTTCAGCTTGTCACCGCCACTGAAACGACCAGTGTGTGCGCCATAGTAATTAAGCATAATGGGTAGCTTGCCTCGTTGTGATACGCCTATGAGTGCCTGTGTTCTGGTTTCCTCAAGCGTAGATTTAACCCCCAGTCGTGCGGCAACTACCGCCTGCACCATTTCATCAGGGTGGTCTTGCAGTTCTTCCATACCTTTGTCAGTCTTACTGAAAGCATATGACTCTTTGCCAGTGCGTAAGGATATTTTTGTCGGTGGCTCTACCCCCAGTGAACGTAGCACATCTGCAAACTTGTTGTTAGACATGAGTTCATCTTTGGTTACGTGGATACTATCCAGCAGTGCATCTTTACGAGCAATGACGTTAGCCAGATGAGTATTAAGCAGACCTTCATCCAGTACAATATGAGGCTCTGTGTACATCCTTATGGTGCGGTCTATGATTAGCAGCTCGGTTACAGGGAAATCAACCTTCAACTTCTTGAACAACTCAAAGGTAATATCCACATCATTACAGCAGTACTCTGCGTACCGAACCAGTGCCTCATGGTCGAAGTCCTCTCTGCGTTTGCCGAGTGCGTTCTCAACCTCAGTACCTTTGGCATTAAGTTTGTAGTATGTAGCCAGTGCCGCCAAGCTACCTCCCACCGTGAGCGAGTGCTTGGGTCGTGCCATTGATAGAGTGTCCAGCCATAGCTTGGGCTTGATGCCGTAGTGCCATGAAAGAATTGCACCATCGAACATTGTGTTGTGACATAGGATAGCTTTATCAGTGTAGTCAATAGAGTTTAGGAACTGCCCCACCCTATCCCCACTGTACCAATCAGTCTGCCCGTCATCTATCTTGATGCCCACCCCGATAACTTGAAAGCGTGGGTCACGTATGTACGCCTCGGTAGTCATCTTCTTGAGCGAGTAGTCCTTATCGTAGTATGTTTCAAAGTCAATCGTAACTATACTCATGCGGATACCTCTTTCTTTAGCCAGTTATGGATATTCTCTAAGGCTACAATAGCCTTCTGCAACGCTTCGTCTTTTTTAGTCATCTTTCCCGACCTCCTTGGTAATCATGGCTATACTCCACCTACTTCTGCTTGAGCATCTGCTTCATCAAGTAACTCAACCAAGCGTGTCAGATGATGGTGCGCTTTGCGTATGTCCTCATCGCCGCCTTTCAAATGCTCACGTGCTAGGTATGCCATTGCTGTGTTCTTGTGGTATCCACGCAGTTCTTCTAAGGTAGACCATGCCTCCATAGCAGTCCACGGTTGCAGTCCTAACTCATGGTAATGTCCACCACCAACTTGTTTCTTTTTAGCTTCGCTCATTTTCTTTCCCTTTGCCTTCGTTTAGCCCAATCAATAGCGCAATGTTCATCACACCAGCGCAACTCTTTACCACCTACTACCAACTCGTTACCGTCATCATCGACAAACGGCTCTGCACAATTAAGGCACTTACCTATCGGTTCGACTTCACGCTTTGGTTCACCACGAAACTTACGCATCACTTCCGCCTCTGCATCTAGGCGTTCCTGCGTCAAATCAGCATCATCACTCATCGTCTTCCTCATCAATATCAACTTTGGATTTCTTGCGCTGATTATTGTATGCGTTTTTCTTTGACTTGACCTGCTGTTCCCTAAGTTTTGCCTGCTCTTTTTGCGTCTTACGCAATTCATCACCAGCTATTAGTAATTGCTGTACTACCATGCTAAATTCCATGCTAAATTCCATGCTACACCTCCACTCGGTAGAACTTTACACACGACCAGTTCACATCACTGGCCTTCTTCATTGGGTTGTCAAGTGTCCACGTTTCTATGGTTACCATAGTGTCTACTGGCACTGGGCAATGTGCACTACCATCATGCTTGAACCACCCATTAAGGTAGTGTAGTCCATCGTTACCATTAGAGCCTATAACATCCATACGTTTTTCATCCCAGTCGGTTTCGGTGCTCATATAAAATCCTTTTTAAATTACCGAACGATACTCTACTGGCTTTAACCAACTGCCTTAACGGTGTGTTCGGGTTATTCTCAAGAGCCGCAGTTACCCTGCGGATACGCTCAATCTCACGCTCTTGTACCAAGTTCTTTTTGAATAGCGTACCGTTCTTAATACCGTACACCGTATTAAGGCCAACACCCTCGTCAATAGCTATGACTTTAGGGCGTTGTCCTTCTGCTAACTTGGCACGAATACGTGTCGCAGTCGCATAGTCTATCATCCGAATACTCCAAAGCGTCTACGCAACTCACGGCTGTATGTAGTCTGCAACCGCTTTGCAGTTTTCATTGCTTCCTTAACTTGCTGTTGCGTAGTCTGGTTACGCCAGCCATAGAAAGTGGACTGTGCTATACCTCTAAGAAGTATTACAGGTATGTCGCCAGTGTCGATAGCCTTAGTCCATACACCAAGCCATTCATCAGACTGCCAGTCAGGTTGTTCCCACTGTCTTGGGTTAGCTTGTCGTTCAGCCCGTACTTCAGTAATAACAGAATCAAATACACCTATCTTGGCACGTACTTGTAAGGCCTTGTTGAACGCTTTGATTTTGCGTAGCCACACCTTACGCTTCTCAGGCACTACGTTTCCAATCTCAGGTATCCTAGCGTTCAGGCACTCGCCAGTAGTCAGGTCATACTTCAAACCTTGATACACCTCATGCTTAGGGATTGTTTTTAGCCTAGCTATAATCTCACGCCAAGGGCCACGGTGAGTGTTCTCGTTGATAAGCTGTACCTCATACACACCTGTCGCTCTACGCACCCAGTTAAATGGTAGATGTCTATGCAATGCTTGAGATAAAGTAACCGCATTACGTCTTATTGCAGACCTATCACAAACAAATTCAAACGTGTTGTCTGGGTTGTACTTAAACATATCCAGTTCGTACACACGAACCAGTAAAGAACCATCAGTTTGTTTATACATACGTGCCCAGTTAGTAATCGGCTTGCCCTTATCAGGCCATCGTGCCGTGTTGAATACTGTCAGTGCTTCGTGGTATGACTTAATCATTCTTTACCCCCTTAACATTACCGATTGTGATTGTGCGATACAGCTTGTCGCCGTACTTATCCTTACACTCCCGCAATTTCTTTTCCAATCGCTGTGTATCTTTCTTTGATGGGTGTTTCATCCTATACAAACTTGTGATTGTTACTAATGGGTTCATCTCACACCTCCTACTTGGTTAGCTTGTGCATAACTACGGTACTTGTGTACTTACTCAAGTCCATATCCAGTGATACTTCATTCTTGGTGCGCTGTGTAATCTGCTTGTGCCTGTTCTTAGCTTCATCTGGCAACAAGTCCCACAATGGTGGCCATGCTTTGAGTGCTGGTGCTAGTGTCGAATAAGTCGTGATAATTTTACGCACCACTTCAATAAACTCATGGCACTCGTTCTCAATCTGCCGTACCTGTGCTTGGTACGCATAGATTTCACTAGCTGTATCACCCCACTGGTTGTCGTCAGCAACTGTCAGTTCGTACCACCAGTTATTATGGGTAATCATTAGGCCAGCAGGTAAATCATGTGGAAACTTATACTTGCGTGGCATATTAAACTCGATATTCATACCTGAAGTACCAAACCTAGTTACCAAACACTTCTCACGCATCAGGAAAAACGCTTCAGGTAATGCGTTAATGTGCGGAATGTATGCCGCAAACGCTCGGTTGTAGATAACATCAAGCCAGTCTGTCTTAATGTTCTGCTTATGTCGTTCCATCTTTGCGTTGAATATACTACGTGCGTTATGCACAATGTTTTCCTGCAATTCTTTGCTAAACTTTACTGTTGCCATGTCATTACTCCTCATTGTCATCGTTGTTAATATGCCAGTCATTGGCTACTATGGTTTCTGCTACTGCTTCATCACTTACTAAGTGGTCATACTCATCTCCAAGTCTGCTATAAAGTTCACGCATCTTACCTTTCATAAACTCTATCGCTTCATCTTCAAACTTACCTACTTCATCGGATAGCTTTTCATCAAGTGCCGCCACTACATCTACATGAAACTGCGTAGGCGTTGGTAGTATCTGATTGAACGCTTCGGCCTCAAAGTTCCAGCTTGTACAGTTCTCATGGTAGTAATACCCACTGTGCTTAACACTTAGGTACACTGACCCACCATCAGCAACAAGTTTGGTAATCATTGGGTATCCCTGAAAGTTCTTTAGGAATAATTCACTATCCTGTACTGCACCTTCAAAACAAGCACCATCACCCTGCGAATAGAAGCCACTGGAATAGATGTCATCTACACGTACCCCAAGGGCTTCCATATCTTCGGTAAAACTTTCATACACACAATCCCACCAGTCATTCCACTCTACATTACAGTGCCTGTACTTCTCTAGCAGGCTTTCGTCTACTAATTCTAAGGCTGTTGTCGTCATTTAATGTAACCTCCACTTGTTTGGTTGCAATGTCACCTATAAAACGCATAGTTTCACGCTTAAACTCTTTGTACTCTTGGGTTACTTGATGTAACCGCCATAAAAGTACAGCGTAACCAGCAATAATAAA
>Ga0172367_10008857_pt1 | contig 11162 bp, 14 predicted proteins | sample Lak10m_FD_114542 | JGI IMG/M metagenome (GOLD analysis project Ga0172367, IMG submission 114542) | Freshwater microbial communities from Kabuno Bay, South-Kivu, Congo - kab_022012_10m | ecosystem: Environmental > Aquatic > Freshwater > Lake | place: Democratic Republic of the Congo: South-Kivu...
GATCGTGGATTCGGCGAAGCAGAAGTAGGGAGGAGAGGCACAGAGTAGCACCGAGTGGCGTGTTCGGCGCTCTCCGTGCCACTCCGTGTTTACCTGTAGGACTCTGTCGTTCGCTACTTCAGATACGGATGCCCAGCGAGCTGCGCCGCGATCCAATCCTGCACGCGCTCAACCTGCTGGTTGTTGGTGGTGTAGTTGTTGTGCTGGAACGAGAAGAGCAGGAGCTTGCCGTCGGCCGTGGTCACGTACCCGGTCAGCGAGTGCGACCGGTCCACCGTGCCGGTCTTCGCGTGCACATTCTTCTGTGCCGGGGTGTTGCGCATGCGATTGGCGATCGTGCCGTCCACGCCGCCAATCGGCATCGCGTCATAGAAAATCTTGAAGTCGTCGCGCTTGCGCATCGCGTCGAGAATCTTCACGAACGTTTCGGGTGTCACGTAGTCGTGACGAGACAACCCGCTGCCGTCGCGCACCGCAAAACCGTTAGAGTCGGCGCCGAAGGCGAGCATTTGCCGCTCCACAACGCGTCGGCCGCTGTCCGCCGAGCCGACGCCGGTTTTCTCCAGGCCGAGCGTGTGCAACAGCAGCTCGCCGATCTGGTTTTGAGAGGGCTTAAGGAAGCGGGCGAGCACTTCACTCAATGGTGCTGACGCCATCGTCACGATGGGCTTGAGCCCATCGAGTGCGACGTCTGGCGTGCGCACAATCGTGCCGCGCACGGTGATGCCTTTGTCGGCGTGTGCGCCGGCGACGGCGTGGCGGGACGATTCAGTCGAAGCGCCGGCGCGTCCGGCGCTTCGCTGTTTTCGGTGGCGGAAGCCGGTGCAGGGCGGCGACAATGCCGGTGAGCGCGGGGAGCGCGGCGGTGATCGCCCGCCGGTCGTGCGGGGTGAGCGTGGCCGCCGCCGCGGCCAGTCGTCGGAGCCGGCGCGCACGCCCGGCCTGAATGAGCGCGTGACCCTCGGCAGTGGCGGCGATGCGCAGGCGGCGTGCGTCGGTGGGGTCGGCATTGCGCCAAGCGAACCGCGCGCGCTCGAGGCCATCGACGAGGCGCGACATCGTAGGCGGCCGCACGCCCTCAGCACGGGCGAGCGCACCAAGCGACTGCGGGCCGCCGAAGACGAGGACAGAGAGCGCGGAGAGTGCCGCGGGACCGCTGCCAGGCGCTTCATCCTCGATACGCAGGCCGCGGAGCAGCGCGATGGCCAGCCGGTGAAGGTGGTCGAGCGCCGGCGGGACGCCCCGCACGGGCGGGCGCGTGACTTGCAAAGTCTTTGGGCGAGTCATAGAATACTTAGCAATACTAACTAATCACCTGCCGGCAGGAAAGGGTGGTACCACACAGCGCAGGTGCCGGCGCAACGCAGCCGCCCGTGGGCGGCGGAGGCCCCCATGCCAGTCCAGTTCGGCCCGCTCGCCCAGGTGGCGGTGACGTTTCACGACCTGCCGCGCGCCGTCGCGTGGTACCGTGACGTGCTTGGCTTGCCGCTGTTGTTCGAAACGAACGGCATGGCGTTCTTCGCCATGGGCGACGTGCGCCTGATGATGACGTCACCCGAAAAGCCCGAGTTCGATCATCCCGCGTCGGTGCTCTACTTCAAGGTGCCCGACATCAACGCCGCGTATGGCGACCTTCAAGCGCGCAACGCGACGTGCGAGGACACACCGCACTTTGTCGGCAAGATGGGAAGCACCGAGATCTGGATGTTCTTCGTGCGTGATGCCGAGCGACATTTGATCGGCATCACCGAGGAGCGCGCCGGGTAACTCGCCCCACCGCCGCGCGGGTGGCGACGACACCCCTCAGCGGCGTACCTTGTGCGAGTCAGTGCGCCGCCGGGTTGTCACCGGGCGGCGAGCCGTGTTCCCCCCACGTTCGGAGGATTCGATGACCGGCCTGACCGCGCTGTGGCTTCCGATCCTGCTTTCCGCAGTCTTCGTGTTCATCCTCAGTTCCATCATTCACATGATGCTGCCGTGGCATAAGAACGACTATGCCAAACTGCCGAACGAAGAGGCATTTCGCGCGTCCGTACGCCCGCTCAACATCCCGCCCGGCGACTACATTGTGCCGAACGCCGACGGCATGGAAGAGATGAAATCCCCGGAGTTCAAGAAGAAGTTCGACGAAGGGCCGGTGGTGATCATGACGGTGCGCCCTCCTGGCGAGTGGGGCATGACGGGCAACCTTGTGCAGTGGTTCATCTATCTGCTCGTGGTCGGCGTCTTCTCGGCGTATGTGACGGGCCGCGCGCTTGGCCAGAGTTCGCCGTACCTCCACGTGTTTCGGTTCGTGGGCGTGACGGCGTTCTGCTGTCACTCGCTCGCGCTCTTTCAGATGTCCATCTGGTGGCGCCGTTCCTGGGCCACGACGATTCGCAGCACGATTGACGGCTTGATCTACGCGCTGGTGACAGCGGGGACCTTCGGCTGGCTCTGGCCGCAGTGGACATGACATCGCATGCAATGCATGCAATGGGCGCGCGGCGCAGCCGCGCCGCGCGCCTCGTGGCGTATGCCGGTGTGATGCTCTCGTCGGTAGCGCTCGCGCAGGGGCGACCCGGTGGGCCGCCCGCGATGCAGGGCACACCCGTCAAGGACAGCGAGGAATGCCCGGCGGGCATGACGGAGGTGCGTCCGCGCAACTGTCGCGCCCCCGAAATGCCCGCGCCGAGCATTCTCGACTATCGCCCGCGTTCGACGCTCGTGACCGCTGAGCACAAGGTGCCGAAGGCGAAGTATCCGGTGATCGATTTTCACGGGCATCCAACGTCGCAGGTGCAGCGCGCCGCCGAACTCGAGCAGATGGGCGCGGAGATGGATGCGCTGGGCATCGGCGTGATGCTCGCGGCCAACAACGTGAGCGGCGACAACCTCGCGCGGCAGTCGGCGCTCGTCGCGGCGAGCGCGAAGATGAAGCACCGCGTGCGCTTTCTAACGGGCATCGACCTGCGCAACGTGGGCCCAGGGTGGGCGGAACGCGCGATCAGGCAGCTCGACGCGGACATCGCGGCCGGCGCAGTCGGCGTCGGCGAGATTGGCAAGGGATTCGGCCTTTCCATCAAGAAAGCGGACGGCACGCGCCTGCGAATCGACGATCCGGAACTGGACCCGATTTGGGACGAAGCCGCTCGGCTCCACATCCCGGTGTTCATTCACACGGCGGACCCGCAGGAGTTCTGGAACGAGATTGACTACAAGAACGAGCGGTGGCTCGAGCTCGCGCTCTTTCCCGGGCGGCGGTATCCGAGGGATCAATATCCGCCGTTCGAAGAACTGATGACGGAGCGCGACAACCTGTTCCGCAAGCATCCGAAGACGATCTTCGTCGCGGCGCATCTGGGATGGCACGCGAACGACTTGGGGCGGCTCGGCAAGATGTTCGACGAGATGCCCAACGTGTATGCCGAAGTCGGCGCGGTGCTGTATGACATTGGACGGCAACCGCATGGTGCGCACGCCTTCTTCGTGAAGTACCAGGATCGCCTGCTCTTCGGCAAAGACTCATACCAGCCGGAGGAATATCCGTATTACTGGCGTGTCTTCGAGACGGCCGACGAGTATTTCGACTACTACCGGCCGTATCACGCGTTCTGGAAGCTGTATGGCATCAATCTGCCGGACAGCGTGCTGAAGAAGGTCTATTATCAGAACGCGCTGACGATCGCGCTGGCGATCCCGAAGACGTTGTGGCGCTAGTCGTCTTTCTCCGCGGGGTCAACGTCGGCGGTCATAAAGTCTTCCGCCCTGCGGCGCTCGCGAAACAACTGAAACACCTCGGCGCGGTGAACATTGGTGCGGCCGGGACGTTCGTCTTCGGCGCCAAAGTCACGCGCGCACAGCTGCGCACGGAGCTGACGCGGCGTCTGCCGTTCGTGACGGACATCGTGATCTGCGAAGGCCGGGAGATCGTGCGATTGCTCGCGCACGACGTCTTTGCAGCAAGGCCAGAGGCGCCGCGAATCGTCCGGTTTGTCAGTGTGCTCGCGCGGCTTCCACGCACCTCGCCCCGACTGCCGGTTCACGCGCCGTCCCGCAGCCAATGGCTCGTGCGGATCCTCGTGCGCGACGGCCGGTTCGTGTTCGGCGAGTATCGTCGTCACATGCAGACCATCCGCTACCTCGGCGTCCAGGATCGGCTCTTTGATGTGCCGATCACCACGCGCAACTGGAATACGATTACGGCGATCGCGAAACAGGTTGACGCACTCGCTGGTTGAGCAGTTCTCGGACGTTGACATAAAGACATTCGAAGAGATCATGGTGGTGAATCATGATCTCGTAGAGCACGGCATGCGCGCGACCCACAAGGTGGAGACATGAAGCTCCGTGACATTTCGTTTCAGGTGACCGACTGGGCCAGCGTTGTCGGGGAAGACCATCCCGGCGATGCCGGCGTTGCGACATGGCGCGTGAAGCAGCACGGGGACATTCGCGTGCGCATGATCGAGTACTCACCCGGCTATGTGGCCGACCACTGGTGTGAGAAGGGGCACATCCTGCTGTGCGTCGCAGGCGAACTGCACACGCGGCTCAAGGATGGACGCGTTGTGGTGCTGAAGCCCGGGATGTCATATGAAGTGGCCGATGGGGCAGAGGCGCATCGCAGCGAAGCGCCAGCGGGAGCGACGCTGTTCGTAGTGGATTGACCAATGCCGGTCGTGCGCGCGTCTCTTGAGGCGCGGCGCGCAACACCGTGCGCTACACGCTTGACAACGACAGCCATGCACTAGGGTTTTGTCGTGCTGCTCGTGGCGGTGAGCTTCCGGCGCTTGCGGACGTCCCCGGAAAACGCGAGTCTAACTGCTCCCCCCACGCGGCCCAGTGCCGCAGGAGCCCCCCATGCGCAGACTCGTCTCGCTGTCGCTCGCCCTCGTACTTGTCCCGGCCGCGCTCGCCGCGCAGGCGAAAGGTCCAACCATTCCGAAGGCCGCGGTCGGCTCATGGACAAACAAGGCGATGACAGGGCCGAAGGACAGCGTTGTCGCCACGAATACCACGACGATCTCGGCCGACGGCAAAATCACGGTGCAGTTTCCAGGCCGCCCGTTGCTGACCGGACGCTTGCTCGCCGCGGGCGGTGACAGCGTAGCAACCGAAGTCGGGCCGTACGAAAGCGTCGTGAAGAAGGGGCTGAAGGTCACGACGAAGACGGTGAGTCATTACAGGGGCAGTGCATCCACCGGCACGTTTGACGCCAAGTACTCGGATGGCTCGGCCTTGCACGGCAAGATGAACGGCACGAAGAAGCAGTAGGCTACGCCGCCTTCAACGATTGCCAGCGACCGATGGCCCCACCGCATCGCGGTGGAGCCATCGGTGGTTCGTCGTAGATTCAGTCGCGTGGAGGCAACATGGCCTATCTCCAAGGCACACCCGGCGAAATCCACGAACTCGCGCGCTACGAAGTGCGCCCCGACGCGCTCGACGAAGTGCTCTCGGCCATCCACGAGTTCGTCGCATACGTCCGCGAGAACGAGCCCGGCGCCCTGCGCTATGAGGTCTGGCAGGAATCGGCGCACCCCACGCGCTTCGTGCACCTGTTTGTGTGGCGCGACGAGGCGGCCAACCGCATTCACGGCGAGTCGGCCGCGGTGAAGAAGTTTGCGGGCATACTGTATCCGAAGTGCGTCGCGCCAGTCGAGTTCATCAAGTATCGGCAAGTGGACGCGAATGCGGCGTTTCGTCGTCTCTGAAATTTCTCAGAGAAAGCTGGGGGGCATCGCCCTCAGGGCCGCAACACCGCCGCGCCCGTGAGCTGTCCGGCGCGCAGCCGCGACAGCACGGCGTTGGCGTCGACAAGCGGGAAAACGTGCGTCTCCGTCTTCACCGGCATCGCCGCAACGAGCTTGAGAAACTCGTCGCCGTCGCGCCGCGTGAGATTCGCCACGGAGCAAATCGTGCGCTCGTGCCACAGGTCCGCGTACGGGAACGACGGGATGTCACTCATGTGAATGCCGCCGCACACGACAGTCCCGCCCCGCCGGACCGCGCGCAACGCGAGCGGCACAAGGGCGCCGACTGGCGCAAAGATAATGGCGGCGTCGAGCGGCTCGGGTGGAGGCTCGTCCGACGCGCCCGCCCAGGCCGCGCCGAGTCGGCGCGCGAAATCCTGCGCTGCCTGATCGCCACGGCGCGTAAACGCAAATATCTCGCGCCCTTGATGCCGTGCCACCTGAATCACGATATGCGCCGCCGCGCCAAAGCCGTATAGGCCGATGCGCCGCGCGTCGCCGGCCTTAATCAACGCGCGATAGCCGATGAGCCCCGCGCAGAGCAGCGGCGCCACGGCAACGTCGTCCATGCCATCGGGCAACGGAAAACAATAGCGCGCATCGGCCACCGTGTACTCGGCGTATCCCCCATCGAGCGTGTAGCCGGTGAACCGCGCGGACTCGCAGAGATTTTCGGTGCCGCCGCGACAGTACGCGCACGCACCGCATGTCCAGCCGAGCCACGGCACGCCGACGCGCTGGCCGAGATGGAGCTGCGAAACTCCGGCGCCAAGCGCTTCGACCACGCCGACAATTTCATGGCCGGGGATGAGCGGGAGCTTGGGACGCGCCAACTCGCCGTCCACCACGTGGAGATCCGTGCGGCAGACTGCACACGCGCCCACGCGGATCAGCACCTGCCCAGCGTCGGCTGCTGGACAGTCCACGTCGCGCAGCATAAGCGGCGTGCCGGGCGCCTCGAGCAACATGGCTTTCATGAATCAACCTTAGCCGCGCGTCGGCGGTGTGCCAACGATGGTCACCCGTGCGCCAGGGGCGCTCGCCGTCCTTCGATGAATAAGACAGAAGCCCCCGCCGACGCATCCGTCGGCGGGGGCTCGCGTTAACCGTCGTGTCTACACGTACTCGTGATACTTCGGATCGTACATGTGGCGGCGCACGTGCGCCGGAATGTTATGCGGCTTGGGAATCCTGGCGAGATCACGCTGGAACGCCACTTCCGCCACCGCCACGGCAATCTTGCTCGACACTTCGCGAATGCGCTGCAGGTCAGGATAGATGCATCCCTTCTTGATGTCGTCGTCCGTCACAAGCGACGCAAGCGTGCGCGCGGCGGTGAAGAACATCTCATCGGTCACGTGTGCAGCTTCACTGGCGATGACGCCGAGGCCAACGCCGGGGAAGATGTACGAGTTGTTTCCCTGACCCGACACGTGGGTAACGCCGTTCAACGTGAACGGCGGGAACGGGCTGCCGCTCGCGAAGATCGCGCGCCCATCCGTCCACGTATACGCCTGCTCGGCGGTGCACTCGGCCTTCGACGTGGGATTCGAGAGGGCAAGGATCACCGGCCGCTCGTTGATCTTGGCCATCGCGCGTACCACCGCTTCAGAGAACGCCTGCGCTTGGCCGGAGACGCCGATCAGCGCCGTCGGCTTGAGCGCTTCGACGGCCGCGAGCAGGTTCGCGACCGGCGCGTGATCATGCGCGTACGGCAGTTTGTGCTCGGCGAGATCGGTGCGGCTCTTCACGACGAGGCCGTGCGAATCCACGAGCCAGCAGCGCTCACGCGCGTCTTTCTCGCTCAGCCCCTCAGCCATCAGCGCGCGCACGATCAAATGGCAGATGCCAACGCCCGCTTCGCCCGCACCTTGAAAGAGGAATTTCTTGTCGGTGAGCTTGCCGCCGGACATGCGGAGCGACGTGTAGAGCCCGGACAGCGTGACGCCCGCGGTCCCTTGAATGTCGTCGTTGAACATGCACACCTTGTCGCGATACTTGCGCAGCATTCGGAAGGCGTTCGCGTTGCCGAAGTCCTCAAACTGAATGCAGGCCTTGGGGAACACCTCCCGCACCGCCTCCATGAACTCGTCGATAAAGTCATCGTACCCCTGCCCGCGTAGGCGCTCCTCGCCCACGCCGATGTACAGGGGATCGTCGCGCAGCGTCTTGTTGTTGGTTCCGACGTCGAGCATCACGGGGAGCGTTTGTGTCGGCGCGATGCCGGCGCACGCCGTGTAGAGCGACAGCTTGCCGACCGGAATTCCCATGCCGCATGCGCCGAGGTCGCCAAGCCCCAGAATACGCTCGCCGTCAGTGACGACGATCATGCGCACGTCCTCGTGGGGCCAGTTGCGCATGCATTCGGCCACATGGCCGCGGTCGCGGTGTGAGATGAACAGTCCCTGTGGCCGGCGGAAGATGAGCGCGTATTTCTGGCAGGCGAGGCCGACCGTAGGCGTGTAGATGATGGGCATCATTTCGAAGATGTGGTCCATCACCACGCGATAGAACAGCGTCGCGTTCCGCTCCTGCAACGAGATGAGATAGGAGTACTTGTCCAGATCCGTCGGCTGGCGGCGAATGTTGCTCAGCACGCGGGACGCCTGCTGCTCCATTGTGGTAATCTTCGGCGGCAGCAATCCACGCAAGCCCAAGGCATCGCGTTCAGCTTCGGTGTAGCTGGTGCCCTTGTTGAGCAGGGGATCGTGCAAGAGAGCGACGCCGAATTCGCCCTTCAGTTCGGTCGCGATAGTCATGATGGGGTTCTCCGAAACGACTCAGGATCAGCATGTGCTGATCAATACTAAACTACCGCTCGGCGGCTTGTTGACTGTCGGGCAAAGGCTCTGCGAGGCGTCAGGAAGATCCGACACGACACCGCACAGAATTCTCACACTGCGGCGAACAGCCGTTTGCACAGATGATGGACGGCGGCGCCGTGACACACGCGAGTTCAAGGAATTGCCGCGGGGAACAGCCAATTCTCCGGTACAGGCGAGGGTAGAGCGTTGGCGACGGTCGCTTCCGCGGCGACGTAGGAGGGTAGGGGGACCGCTGACGCGGTTCGTCAGGTTGACTGCCAGATGCGTCGCTCACGGAGCAGAATTAGAGAGACAACCTGCGCTGACGGGCGTGGTGACACTCCGCCAACATCTAGCGACATGGGGGGTGCATGACCTCGGGCACAGCGCGCAGTGCGCACGGGCGGTGCCGTACAGCGCCGCCGCCGGCCCGTGACAAGCGTATGTTTCGTTACTCCGTGGCAGGTAACGCATGTTCGTGCTAATCCGCACGCTCGTTTACGCCAGCCTGTTTGTCGCGTTCTTTCTGGTGTTTCTGCCGGCGCGCGTCTTGGCGTGGGCGGGCGTTGGCGCGCCGACAATAATCGGTCCGTGGCAAGTGGTCGGCGCAGCGTTCACGGTGGCCGGTGCGCTGCTTGCCCTCGCCTGCGTTCTGACGTTCACGTTCGTAGGTCGCGGGACGCCCGCGCCATTCGATCCGCCACGCCGTTTGGTAGTTCGCGGGCCATACCGCGTGATCCGGAATCCCATGTATGTTGGCGCCGCCATTGCCTTGCTGGGCGCCGCGCTGTTCTACGGCTCCTGGGCGATGACGAGTTTTGCACTAGGTTTCCTCGTCGTTTGCGCGCTCTTCGTGCGTTTCTATGAAGAGCCGACGCTCCGCACAATGTTCGGCCACGAGTATGCCGCGTACTGCGCACACGTTGGCGGTTGGTGGCCCCGGCGACGCGCTCCCTCCGCTTGTAGAAGTTGAATTGCGCGTACACCGTGATGGCGTACTAGATCTGCTCGTCCGTCCAGCCGGCAGCGCGAATGAACGCCAACCCGTGCGCCGAAACGCGCGGTGGCTCCTCATTGACGCGATCGAGAAAGTGCATCAACCCGTGACTACTTGAGCATCGTCACGCCGGCGGCATCCGCCTTGGCGAATGCGGACCCGGTCGGGTCGCGAAATGAAATGTTGCGGCGAGCCCCCTCGACCACTTCAAGCGCGTGCGCGTACTGCTGAGCGAGCGCGAGCTGTCCGACACGGCGCTCTGGCCAGCTGGTCGCCGAGAACGTGACGGCAAGGTCGTTGCCGGTTCGCTCGACGGTCGCGCTTGCATTGATCTGACGAACAAACGCCTCCGCCATGCCTTTCGACATAGGGGCGGTGATGACGTCCTTCGCCACGACGCCGACGGGGACGCCAGGCTCGCGACCCGAGAAAGCAAACCAAGCGACAAACACCACGATGACGACGGGTACGCCGAACTTGACCGCTGGCGAGAGATCAGCAAACCGAAAGCTGGCGCCGGCCGCCTCCTTAGCGGCCGCGGCCCGCTCACCGGCCGCCGCCGGGCCGCCCGCAGTCCGGTAGGGGGTGAAGCAAAACGGACAGACGCGGAGATTCTTGCTCTCCTTACCGCATTTCTCACACTTGGGCATACCGGAGAATTGACGGTGGGGAGCGGGTGATGGCAACTCTTCGGCCTCAGCCCGTGCGTGGCGGGGGCCGAGGGCGTGCGGCATGTTCTTATTCATCTTGGCGAGGAGGACTGCATGCGCACCTATGCCCAGGTATCGGGCGCCGTTTTCTCCCTGATCGCGCTCGGCCAGCTTGCGCGCGCCGTGCTTGCGGTGCCGGTGCAGGTGGCCACGATGACGATTCCGGTTTGGTGCTCATACGCTGCCTTCCTGTTCATCGGGGCGTTGGCGATCTGGGCATTCCGCAGCCTGAAGACTGCGGCATAGGTTTCGCCGTCCCTCCTGCGAGAGCCGTCGATGCTACGTGAGCCGAAGACTGCCACCGGCCGGCCCGTTGCGCTGCTCGCGCTTGCCGCGAGTCTGGCGAGTTGCGCACTGCAACAACCGCGCAGCGAGCTGCCGGACATTGCGGCGTCGCTGAATGCGACGGAGCGCGTGCGCGCGCTTGAGATGTATCCCGGGGTCACGGCGACCATTGTTGCGCCAGCGTCGCTTGATGTGCGCAAGCCGGTGGAGTTGATCCTGTACGCGCTTCCCAACGGCAACTCGACGGCGCAAACGATGGGCCGGACGATGGCGGAGGGCGTGGACTGGCACTTCGACATCCAGCACATCGCGGCGCAAACGCGGGCGCTGCGTGCGCGCGGCCTGCCGCAGGCGGTGGTTGCGTACCTCGAGGCCGATGGAAAGAGCTGGCCCTCGTGGCGATCGAAGCTCGGGTATCCACGAGCGAATGCACGTCTCGTGGAAATCGTTGATCAGCTGCGCGCGGCGATTGGCGATCCCCCGTCGCTCGCGGTGACACTTACCGGGCACAGCGGCGGCGGGTCGTTCATGTTCGGGTTCATCGAGGGGCAAGACTCGCTGCCGGCGTGGCTGACGCGCATCGCGTTTCTTGACGCCAACTACAATTTTGCGCCACCGCACGGCGACAAGC
>Ga0172367_10008860_pt1 | contig 11161 bp, 11 predicted proteins | sample Lak10m_FD_114542 | JGI IMG/M metagenome (GOLD analysis project Ga0172367, IMG submission 114542) | Freshwater microbial communities from Kabuno Bay, South-Kivu, Congo - kab_022012_10m | ecosystem: Environmental > Aquatic > Freshwater > Lake | place: Democratic Republic of the Congo: South-Kivu...
AATTTGTATATTTTAAACTAATCAGATTTTCATCAACACAGTTTATCAATTCTCAACCTTCCATAATATTACGAGCTTGTCTGTCAGGAGAATAACTTAATAGTCATTTAATTTTTCATTTTTTTATTAAACTCATTAACTTTTTCCATTTTGGTCTGATTCAAGGAGTCTTCGCTGATTGTTGTTCTTTTACTATAAAATAGTTTCTACTTTCTTTATAAATTCTTCTGTTATTTATATCTGACTCATTATCTTCTTTTTCAATATCTTCAAGTGTTTCAAAAATTATATCAAAATCTTCATCTCTTTTTCTTAGTTTTAATCCGTTGTTTTTTGCATATTCCATACAAATCTTAATTTGATCAGGAATAGATTGAGTTTGCCTTCATGAACTTTCGTCAGTTGATTTTCTGCAGTAGATTACATATTCTACATCTTTTAAATCTATGAATTCTTCATATTCTTTTTTATAAGTTGGTTTTCTTGTAGGCATTTATTCGTAATAATTAAATAAAATGTTCAATAATTTATAAAGTTATAAAAATTAAATTTTAATTATCAAATAATATTGAACACTTTTATTTAAAATAAAAAAGAGGACTATTCGTCCTCTTCGTTAATTTCTATTACTAGAAATATTTGTATTAAATCGTTTAAAGCTTCTCAAAGATTATTTTCTTGCATATTGAGAAAAGAAATTCTTCTTTTCCTAAGGAAATAATAGAAGATAGGCTATATTGCTACTTGTAAAATACTCTTAAAGAGCTAGTTAAAAACTTATTTATTTTGTGGAAAAATTCAATATATAATATCTTAATTTATTTTTTAAATATTAAAAAATGATTTTCAAAAGATGAGAGTCTTTTATCAAAAAAATTGATTTATTGAATAAAAGAAAAATATTTAATAAATATAATTTAGATATATCTAGATGATTAAATGATAAATTTACTAAATTTAGAAAAGAATTTATTTCTTATATAAATAACTTTGATTGATTGAATATAATTTCTTTTAAGAATTTACTTTTAAGTTTGTTATATAAAGATTTATTGTTATTTGGAAAAAGTGAAGTTGAAGCAAGTGATATTATTTATAATTTGTTAAATAAATCATATAATTTTCTAATTGAATATTATATTTTTTATACTTTAAATTTTAAAAGTGATATTTATTTTGTGTTTGATAATTCTAATAATGCAGATATTATGACTATTCAGGAGCTGGATAGTGAATCTGAGAATATAGTAAATATAAATAGATTTTATTTTAATCAATATGTTAATATTATTTTGTGATGGACCATAAATCAAAATAAATTTTATTTAAGTGAAAAAAGTAAGATTATAAATTCATCTGTAGATTTAGTTAATCAGTTGAATTTATCTAATTGGTCATTAGTTAAATCATGAAAAGAATATCGCTTAATTTGAGATAGGAAGACTAATAATCTAGAATTGTATACTAAATGGATAGAGCATTCTTTATTCAAATTTGGTAAAATTTTATATGAATTTTATAAAAGAGAGAAACACATGTTGTTTCAAGAATTCTCAATAAAATTAAATAAAAATTGAAATATTATAGATTAACAGTGTTGTTTATTATGAAAAAAATAATTATCAGCGCTGAAAACTATTTAATTAAATAATTACAGACGCTGATAATTAAGATTTAAATAGATTCTGATATAAAATTATTATTATATTAATCATAAAGAGATCTAATATAAAAATAATCTCATAATTTGTCATTTAGAAAGTTAGCTGCAGCTATGGCACCCGATCTATTTACTTCATAAGATTGACTAGCATAAATAGATTTTATATTTAAAGTATAAAACAATCCAGATCAACTAGCTAATCATGCTTTTAATAAAGCTTGAATTATATCAGAATTTCAATTATCAGTTACAATATAAGAATATCAACATGGAATAAAATAAGCATTATCTTTTATTTCTTTTTCTTTAGATTCTGATGTCTTATACCATATTCTTGAAGCTTCTTCACAAATATTTTTAACTTTAGTTATTAATTCATTGCTTACTTCAATATCTTTTAAATTGTTAAAAGATTTGAAATCAATTGTTTCTAACTTTATTTTTGAAATATCAATTCAATTATTTAAAATAGTTTCGATACTAATTACAAATGTGTTTTTTATTAAATCTATATTATAAGTATATCAATAATCATTGTTTTTACTATCATATAAAGTTCTTAATAATTCTAATATTTCATTTTCTTCTTCTTTATTACTAACTAAGATAATTATTTTGGCTAAATATTTTTTAGATTCTTCTAGTAAAAAAGGAATTCAAGGAACAGAATATTTTTCCTCAATATCAGCCCATCTTCGTTCTCTTTCATGGATCCAATCTATTTTTTTTCCTCAATTTAAATTAGTATATACATATCTATATTGTTCCTTTAGTCCTATTCACAAATTGCTTGATAATGTTCTTAATCATTTTCCAAAGAATATATCATTTTCATTTGCTTCTTTATGATCTGTAGAGACTCAATAAATTATTGGTCTGGCTCAAAATCAAAATAATTCATTTTTTAAAAACGCTATACCATAATGATTAACAGAAGATTTGTCAGCTCTTTTAGTTACATATTCTAATAATGAATATAATGGCATTTCGGTAAAACAAACTACCGATTTAGGTCAATATATTGTAGATTTTCCATTTCTTATTGACCAAAATGTTTGTATATATCAATCAATAAGAATTTTTTTTAATATATAAAATGCACTTATATCATCTTCTATAAGTACTAAATCTTCTTGATAATCTTGAAAATATTCAATTAATTCTCAATTATAATCAAAATTTTTGGGTAATATATTATTATACGAATCATAAATATAGTCTTCTATTTCTCATTCTTTGTTATATTTAATTTCTGAATACATATAATTTTCTGGATTTCTATCATGAATAAAATGAATGATCCAATTCGAAAGGTCTAATCTGTCAGACATATTTTAACTTAAGTAATTAAATAAAGTAATTTATATTTGATATTTTTTAAATTCAGAAAATTCCTCATTTTCATTATAATCATAAACTATTGCTACACTATATTTTGCCCTAGTTACAGCTACATAAAATTTAGAAAGAGTGGTAGGAGCAAGTTCAGTATTATTATCTTTAATCCATTTTTTAATATCTTCTGTTGGATAAATTAATACTCTTTCAAAAGTTAATCATTTAGAATCTCAGAAATTCATAATTGGATAATTAACATCTCCCTTTTCCTTTATATTCCGACGAAGTTGTACGCAGTTTGGATATGTTCTTAAATATTCCTCTATAAAGTTTTTTTTTATTATAAATAGTCAATCATGATTACTTATTTCATTATTTACTGAGTTTGTACATTTATATTTGGGAAATATTTTATTAGAGAGAGTACATATTTCTGAATTACATCTATAATTAGTTGTTAAAAGGTCGTCATTAATATTAAGTAACTCTTTTATCTTATTATCTTCAAAAAAAGAAATTATTTGTGATTGCTTAAATTTACTATTTTTCTTAGCATTATTTGTTGAATATGTTCCTTGTCTAGGATCTCCTACTAACAATACTTTAATTTTAGAATAGAACAATAATTTCAGTAATTCTAAATCATATCCTGCTAAATCTTGCACTTCATCTATAAAGATATTAGGAAATATTCTAGATATTCTATTTATTATTTCTCAATTTATTTCTTTATCACATTTAACCACAAATTTTGATATTTTATCAGAATATATTTTAAAGTCTTTAGTGAAATAATGTTTATTAAAGTTCAGATTTTCACTTATGAATGATGCTGAAACTCAACTAACTAAACAAAATCAGATATTTTTCTCATGTAAATCATTATTCATTACACTTTGGTATGGTTTTACTCCATGTTGTAATAAGAATGAAAACCAAGTTTGAATAGTAATATTTCTAGGAATAAATCATTTTTCTTTGATTATCCTTCTTTTTATTTCTTCTCCATTTGCTTCAGTAAAGCTTGTTATTAATACATTCTCATTTTTAATGTCTAAAGCTTGATCAATTATATATTGAGTCTTTCCTGAACCAGCTGCAGCAATTATAAGATTATTCTTTTTCATACTCCTAAGTTATTGCATCTAAAATATATTTAGGAAAAGTTATTTCTTCATTAGACTCAAATATTTTTAAGGCACAATCTGTTTTATTTGATCTCATATATTTATGTAATTCATCAATATTCTCATACTTAGTTCAGAATATTTTATTAAATTTTTGAATATCATAATTATTAGCTTTTAATAATTTAGGTTCTAGAGTATTATAGTTAAATGGTTTATTATTTTTTCAAATAGTTAAATTACCTGTATCTTCACTTTCATCAAAACACACTTTAATAAAATCTTTTTGATTATCATCAACATAGTTTGAATATTTATATTTAATAGATGAGATATCTCAATCATTGTCCGTAACTATAGATATAGGTATTTTGATTTGCTCTGCAATTTCTATAAAGTTTAAAAAGCCAGTTCACACAGAAATCACATCAATTCCATTTTCAATTGGTAATAGAGATTTTATTTTGTAATAAGCTTTTTGTACAATTAATTCATCGGACGATCCTTCTACTAAAATGGCTTTCTTACAAAGTATTAGCCTTAAAGTATCGTATCCAGGTAATCTCTCAAAGTACTTCTGTGTTTCAGGTTTTAATTTGTCAATTCTTGAATATGATCTTTTATTTGTTAAATCTTCTTTATTTAATAAAATTAAACTATCTAAACCAAGTTTATTTGCAACAAAACTACTATGAGTAGATATTAAAATTTGTTTTTCATTATGATTGTCTTTTACATATTTAATAAATTTATTTAAATTTGAATGCGATAAATGATTTTCTGGCTCCTCAAGGAGCAATATATTTGCTTCCTGAGATTTTTTATTACCTAAAGCAAGCTTTGTTTTAATTAAACATTGTTCTCATTTTCCTATATAGGAAAATGGTGTATCTCATAAATAAACAGTTAAGCTATCCTCCCATGCTGTTTTCGTTGGTAGTTCTACTGATAATTTAATATTTTTATCAGATATATTTTCCTTTTTTAATTTTTCATTTATTGGAAAAATAGCTTTATCTTGTGAAAAGTTATCTTGAAGTCTTCTATGTGCTAAAGATATTTCTATTTTTTCTTTATCATCAAGAAAATTTCTAATATTTTTAAGAACTTCAGAATCACATCCATTCTGATAACGATAATTTGAAGAATCAATGAAACTAGACTTAAAATATTTATTAAAAATTTTGGGCTTAAGATTGTATTCACGACTAAAAGATGTCCATGAATAGTCATAAAACTCTATTGGTAGAGAATTTATTTCATTACCTGAATTTAATAAAAGATTATAATGTTCTCTATTTAAATCAGTGTCATTAAATGATATTTCAAATTTTATACCACTAGCTTTTTGTTTATAAGTATTTGCATTTCATTCAAAGAATGCTTTTAATGATTCATGTTCTGATTCTATTTCAAAAAAAAGTTCAATTGAAATCTTTGGTAGAGGCATAAATTTCTTTTTTTTTAAACTATTAATATATTCATTTACTACTTTTGCATTAAAAAGTCATTGAGTAAGCTCAGTACTTAGGTATCTACCATTAATTCATCCTGAAAGCGCTAAATGAATAGCTTCTAAAATAGTAGATTTTCCTGCTTCATTATTACCTACCAAAATATTAATCCCTTTATTTAAATTTAACTCAAATTTTCACTCGTAACATTTGAAATTTTCAATAATAACTTTTGATATGTGCATCATTAATAATTTTTATATAAAATATTTATTTGATTTTAATAATTCAAATATCATCCATAGGTAATATATATTTATTTCAAGTTAAGTTTAATTGATCATCCACATCTCTAAATAAAACCCATTTATCATTAAAATAGTAAGTTTTATAATTTACTCAACTATAGGAGAAATTTCTTTGGTAATTATTTCAATACCAATTAGAAACAATATCATTTAATTTTCATCATAAATATATTGTAAACGTTATTAGAATAATAAATTCTAAAACACATCATATATAATGTTTAATGGATAGGGATTTAAACAAAAAAATAGAGACAAATATGAAAACAAAGAAAATACTAAATATAATCTTTCATGGAGAATCAAAAAAATTACGTGATAATCCAAATCAAAAACTTAATATTAAAGTATAAATATATACAAACCAATATGTATTATAGAAATTTTTTCGCTTTCATATTATAAATAATAGACATAACAATAATGGACTAAAAAGTAAGATAGAATCAAATATATTATCTAATAAGTTTCTTTCAAATATATAATTAATTGTATAACTATGAAATATTATCATAAAAAATACTGAAAGTGATACATATCATATAATTTTTAAATTTTTTTTATCTCAGTTCTTAAAAACTATTAGGTAAATTAATGATCAAAATAGTAGTATTATAAATGTTAATACAAATAATATTAAACTATCACTAAATAATTGACTATATGAAAATAGATTCAGTGCATCAAAGTTTAATAGATAATGTATTTGGATAATTCCACCAATTATTAATGATAATGATCATAATATAATTCAAGAGTTTTGAAGAAATTTAATAATTTCATCTAATAAATTACTATTATTAAATTTTTTTATTGAAGAAAATCCTCATTCTAAAATATTTATGTCGTATTTAGTAATGTTCTCTAATAATCTCTCATATAATTCACAAAACTTCTTATTCATAAATTGTAGTTAAATTGTTGTTAAAATTTTACTCGCAGTATAAAAAAATACCACTTATTTACAATAGATAGTCTTTTTATTGAAAAAAGTATTTAAATAACTATATTGTCAGTGCCAAATCATATCTATATATCGTTTTACTAACAGAGAAAGGCGGCTTGCTTTCTCACCGTTTTTTCTCGTTAGTAGAAGAATAGGTATGGTTTGGCGACCCGAGAGGTAAGTCGCCTTTTTTTATTACTAAAAAATTATAAAATGACTGAACAAACAAAATTATGTAAACACTGCCAGACAGAAATTTCTAAGAAAGCTAAAGTATGTCCTAATTGTAAAAAAGATCAAAGAAATTGGTTTTCAAAACATCCTATTTTGTCTATTATTTGAATTTTTATTATTTTATGAGTAATTAGTGGTTTAAGTAATAATCAGCAAAATTCTGGAGAATTAGTAACGATCGGAACCGATAATTCAAGCAATAAAGTTGTTGATTTTAAAATTTGAGATGAGGTAAAAGTTTGAAATTTCAATTATAAAATTACAAAGGTAGAAAATAAACAAACTGTTTGAAATGAATTTTATAGTAAAAAAGCTAATTGAGTTTTTAAAATTTTATATATAGAAGCTACAAATAATTCTAATGAACCAAAAACATTAGATAGTAATCTTTTTAAATTATTAGATGATAGTTGAAAATCTTTTTCTTACAGTATAGAATGAAATTCAGCTTTAGCAACAACTCAAAAGGATCATAAAGATTTCTTTCTTACACAAATGCAACCTTGATTAAAAGTTAGCTGAACTATTATATTTGATATACCACAAGATTCAAAATGATTAAAGTTAGAAGTTACAGGTTGATATTGGAGTGCTGAAAAAGCTTATATCGAAATTAATTAATCAGTTTTTTTACATCCCCAATCTATATTAAGTTTTGGTCCTAATTTATTAGGCTTTGTTTTCATAAATTGTGGATCAGTATTTTCTAACCACCATCTACAACAAGTAGCATCTCATTTTTCGATTTTATTCATAATCCATCTTCTAGCCAATAGATTATATTTTTTAGAAATTCCCCATATTTTGTTATTAAAGTCGTCATCTAATTTACTATATTCATTCACTACTTTAGGGTTTAATCAAGCCATTTTTGCTGATTGTGTAATGCTATAACCCATAAACAAAAAGTCGCGCATTAATTTAAGTGCAAGATCTCAATTGAATCTTGGTCTTCACACATTATATTTATATCATTCCTTTCTACACTCTAAACAACAAAATATCTGTGTTTTTCTTTTAGGTTTAAATATTTTTAAACAGATTTTGCATTCTTCTTTTCTTAATTTAACTTTTGGTCATCTTTTTTTCTGTCTCATTTAGATAATAAAGAAAAATAATTAATATATATTCTTTAATATCCATATTTCAATTGCTATTTTGTAGTCAGAATGTAGTATTTATAATATTATTTTGTATTCAAAAATGGAAAGAAAATTCGAAAAGGATAACAAAATTTATAATTGTTATTTTGATAAAAATAATGATCTAGAAAAAGTGATTATAAAGTATCCGAATCCAAATAATTTGCAATGAATAAAAAGTCCAATATTAAGAAATTTATCAATTACTTTTGAAATAACGCCTATGACTAAAAGAGAAGAGGAATGATTTAAGAAATTTTTAGAGAGTTTAATCTTAAATTAATATTTATTTATTTAATAATTATCGATTATCAACTAATAATTTATCTGTAGGCGTAAAAATTATTATTGAGTTTTCTTCAATTTTAACTAGTTCTGATTCATTAAGTGCTTTTTCTTTAGTAAATTCTTCATTCATAGTTACTATATATTGAAAATCTTTTTCTTCAGCTTTTTTATTTAGATAATTAAATAAAAGAAAAAAATGTGTTTTGTCAATTCAATCAAATATTCAATCATGGATCAAAAACTTAGGTGAATTGAGTTTATGATTAATTGAATTTAATAATACAGCTATATCATAAATTAATGTTCTTCATCTATTTTTTCAAAAAGATAATTGCCCTTCAATTGAGATATTAATATTTAATTTTTGTTCTTTATCTGTATGAATAAATGTAAGTATTGGGTTAGAAATGTCTTCGGTATATAATGCATTATGTATATCTAATATAATTTCGCGAAAAGAAGAAATATATTGCCTTAATCACATTATTTGGTTGTATATTTTATCATCAAGATTTGCCAAATAACTTTTACGTTCAGTTATCTCTTTTTTAAGATTAAAATACAAGTCTACTTGTCATTGTAGATTTATAAATTTGTCTTTTAAACGATTAAGATATAAATAAGCTTCAGATATATCTTGAATTGCTTCTTGAGCTTCTAAAATTCAAAATAATTTAATTCTTTCTTTATCTTTTTTATCAATAATTTGTGTACGTTCATTAATTTGGTTTTCAAGTTTATTTATTTCATTATTGATAAATTCTTTTCTAGATAAAGATAGTTTATTTCTGAAATCAATTGCTTCTTTTATTGTTTTCTTAATATTTTGAGCAAGTAGTAGATTTAAATCTTTATATATATTGTGAATTTTAATAGTACTAATATCAGTATTCTCTTTAATAGATGATGTAAATTGTTCGATTTTTATATAGTCATTATGATTTTGAAACCATAATTCTTTAATTTCTTTTGTAATTCTATTAGCAGTTTCTTCTATATTTTTATATTCTTTGGCTAATTTGAAGTTTTTTATATTTTCTTCAGCAGTTTCAGTTGCTTTCTTTAATATATCAACTTCATTTATTGCATGATTTATATCTTTTAGTCCATAAGAATCAGATATAAAATTTTGAATTCATTTCACAACAGGTTCTTTTTGTTTTAATTCACTTGTTATATTATAGTTTTCATAAAATAACTTATTATCTATTCATAGTAAAAATAAATGATAATTTAAAAGCTCAATAATAGGACATTCTTCAATATATTTTATAGGATCACTAAACTTTATCTTGGATTTTGATTCTTGTTTTTTAATAAAAAATGGAATAATCTTTCTTAACCACTTATTATAATAAATTCATTCATAGTTATCTCTTTTAAATATTAAATCACAGATAATTGTTTTGATTTCGTCTAATCAATAAATACTTAAATTTCAATCTTTTCTTCCAAATATTATCTCATAATCAGGTCTTTCTAATGATCTTTTTATTATATAATCTATTCAATTAATTGAAAATTCAAGGACTATTAAGTAATGGTTAATGTTATTATGCTTTTTTGCATCTTTAATATGTGCTGATTCTGAAGATAGTAAACAAAAATCTATAAAATTTAATAATAGAGATTTTCAGACACTATTTAAAGATTTTTTTTCTTTTGGATTGCTTAAATCGTTTTTTTTGGCAAAAATAAAATTAAGTCATTTTTTAAATATTATAACTCAATTTTTAGTAATATCTTCATTAAATAATCCTAGAGGCTCTGAATATATTTTCTTAAGTAGCATTTTCTTTTTTTAAAAAAATATGATAAGTTTCATTATTATAATTTATTAGTTCTGATAGCCGCAAAAAAGTTAAAGTATCATAATAGGTATCTAAACTTATATCTTTTTTAAATTTTAATGTAATATAAAGTTCTTCAATATTATGTCATTTTTTCTTTAATTCTTTTAGAATATCTCCTCCTAATACTAATAAATTTTTGCTTAAGTCTTCATGTTTATTTGGTATTAACATTAAGTTTCATTATTAAAATAAACTTTTTGCTTTCCATTTTTCTTTTTCAGAGTCTGTTTTTTCAAATATAGTACAGTCATCAAAGAAAAATAGAACTATTGCTTGAGCCATAGTAAAATATTTTCCATCTTTTGACGGTGGAATGTAATATTCTATTATATTTAATAATATATTATAACTTGACCATCATTCTTTTTTAGCATCCTTTTTATTTAATAAATATTTCAATTTTATTTGAGTTGTTATACTATCTTGTTCAAATCTATTAAGTCATTCGAAAGCACGTTTTACAAGTCAAATATATAATAGAGAATTAGTATATAATTCATATACATATAATTCTTCTTCAGGATTTTTAAAATTTATTTTAATTTTTTCACTAACATTAATTAAAGAAAAGTCTGGTTCAGGATTATATTCAGGTATTTGTCGGTTTATAGATAAAATATATTTAAAAATTTCATTTATAATTCAAAAATCTATATCATCTGTATTGGATAAGTAATAATTTGTTATGTTAGTATTATTAGAAAAAGCTCATCATTTGTTAGTTTGAGTCATTATTTTTGAAGATTATTAAATTGAATTCCCTCAAATATTAGTATTATTAGAAAAAGCTCATCATTTGTTAGTTTGA
>Ga0172367_10008863_pt1 | contig 11159 bp, 9 predicted proteins | sample Lak10m_FD_114542 | JGI IMG/M metagenome (GOLD analysis project Ga0172367, IMG submission 114542) | Freshwater microbial communities from Kabuno Bay, South-Kivu, Congo - kab_022012_10m | ecosystem: Environmental > Aquatic > Freshwater > Lake | place: Democratic Republic of the Congo: South-Kivu...
CCCGCCATCTATGTGGGGTCGAGCTTTGCGGATTTTAGGCCGGTAGACAGGTGCGTTCAGGAGGCCTGAAACGGGTCGTTCTTGCGAACAGGCCCAAGGCCCTTGATCAGAACAACCGCCTTAAAGTCCCACTTTTCCCAGTGGGACTTTTTGTACACGGCGTCATTTGCATCACACCATTCTTTTAAGAGGGACCTAAAAAACGGCACCTCACCTTTTGTGATGTGCCGTGTCAGCCGCAGGTGGAACACCCATTTTAGGGGGTCCACCTGCGGAATGAGATCCCAGCCGTAAAGATCTCCGAGAAGGCTACGCTCGAAGCTCTTCGCTGCGAGAGGAACCCACGCCAGACTTGGCGGCGGTTTCGACGATTCGGTAGATTCCATCTACCACCCGGATGGAATGACCGCTCCGAATCGGGTACTCCGCCCGGAGGGTCTCCATGCTCACCTTTAGGTACTGTCGTACCATTTCATCCTGGCTCTCGCCATCCCGCCGCTCAAGATCGGCGTACGCCGCCTCGTGCGTCAGGACGGGCACGTTCACCCGACCTCCCTGTGCGCGCACGTCAACCCATGTCCATCCTCGGAGCCCGTACCACTCGTCGATGGTCACGGAATGCCCAGAGACTCTGCCGAAATCGTCGGCAGACATCCCCTTGAGGCCGAGCACCAACTTCCGCGGTTTGCCATTGGGCTCGATAATCTCGCCGAACTTCTCCGTCCGGGCCTTGACGTAGGCAAAGAGCTCTGCGGGATCTCCCCCGACCATGCGCAACGTTGTTGCGCTCGAAAGGGTCTCCGTTTCAATAATGTGTAGAACCAAGGCGTACCCCAGCTCTTCACCACGAATTTGGCGGATTTCGTAGCCAGACACAACTTGCATGGTTATTCTCCTTATTAATGCTCATCGTGAGCAAATTTCTTATGACGGAGGTATCGTGGATTTTTCAGATCCCAAATTTCTTGGTTCGTGGGAATATTCAGCCCCAAGGCAAGACCAAGAAAGAATATCTGAAGACGCGCTACGAGACGCGCAAATACCGCTGACTCCGTCTGAGTTCATCGAAACTACGATGATGATGCCAAATCCGCATTCGCGGAAGTTGGAGAACTTCTCATTTGCGGAGAGAAGATATCTACGTCAAATCTACGATATTCAAGCGCCGCGCGTTTTATTAATGTGTGGAAGACAAGTAGAGAAAACGGTGCAGGAGGATGAACCTGTACTGCTCTCAACTGGCGCACATCTGCCCATCAAAAATATCCAGATCGGTGATCGTCTTACGTGTCTCAACACGGATGAAATTTCACCTGGGGTGGAGCAGGGCAGCGGAAACTTATCTGTATCTTCAGAAGTGACTTGGAAATCTGCGCGGTATCAAAAGCCTTGTGTACGAATCCAAACTCGACAAGGCCATACATCTACGTTGGCGACGACACATCCAGTACGGATTTGGAATGGATGGCGTGACGCAGGCGTTGTTAAGGTCGGAGATCGAATTGCGGTTGTTCGTCGAGCCGGCGAATTTTATGATATTCCGCAACTGGAATCCCGTGTAAAGTTGACGGCGTTCATGCTCGGAGACGGGCATTGTTCTCCTGCCGGAATGTCATTCACCAATGCCACAGATGTTGTCCTTCAAGATTTCATTAATGAGCTAAATAAAGAAGGCATGACCTACGGGCTGTCCGATAAAGCTGGAACAGACGCCGTTGCCCTCCGACTTCCACAGTACCGGGCACAGAAGCTATACGATTGGCTTCGCGAGGATGCCCTTCTCGGAAGCAACTCGTACACAAAAACGGTGCCTCCTTGGGTATTCCAGCTCTCAAGAGCACAGACCGCATTATTTTTGAATCGACTATGGGCGACCGACGGACACGTTAAGCAAAATTCTGGATCTAAATGGTCGATTGAGTATTGCTCAATGTCCCGTGAATTAGTCACGCAAATTCAGGCATTGTTATGGAAGTTTGGAGTTCCTTCATCTATCCGTGAAAACTGGCCCTCCATTTATAAGAAGAGAGGAGAGCGTACGGTAGCCTTCATTCTACGGGTGGAGACGCAAGAAGGAGTCCGCACTTTTGTCAGTGAAATTGGGGCACTTGGAAAAATTCAATGTCAGGTGCTTCCAGCTTGGCACACAAATTCAAATAGAGACACTTTTCCCCAGGAAGTTACAAAACTTATTCATGATATTTATCGCGAAGTTCTACCTACCAAGGGAGACTGCACACTAAGATCTGCCGGAATCGAAAGATTACCGAGGATGCAGTATTCTCTGACTCGACAAAAACTCGAACAGTTTATCAAATTCTTTGAGGCAGATAGTAGATACGATACCCGCAAAGTCCAACTGCTCCGGGAACATTTATATTCTGATATTTACTGGGATGAGATCACATCGATTGAGGACGTGGGTACGCAATGGTGCTATGACCTGACCGTAGCTTCGCACCATAACTTTGTTGTGGGCGCAATCCATACTCACAACAGCACTACATTAGGAAACAAGACACTATCTTATGCATGTCTAATTCCGCACTTCCGCATTCTCTACGTCTCCCCCTCCAGTCAGCAAACTAAAGAGTTCTCTAAGACTCGTCTCAAAGAACCACTCGAGACCTGCCCCGATCTCAAGACTTGGTTCCCGATGCACCTGACAGACAACGTCTTTGAGAAAAAGGCAATCAATCGTAGCGAAATCAAACTTCGATATGCGTTCTTGAACGCAGACCGATGCCGTGGTTTGTCCGCGGATCTGATCTGCATGGATGAGTTCCAAGATCTACTCATAGACAATATTCCCGTTATCGAAGAGGCAGCCTCTCACAGTCCGTTCAAATGGTTTATTTACAGCGGAACCCCAAAGAGCCTGGACAACCCAATCCAACGGTATTGGGATGCGTACTCAACGCAAAACGAGTGGGCAGTTCCTTGTGAGCGACACGGGTTCAACAACAACCCGGGAACTTGGCACTGGAATATTTTGGGAGAACGAAACATCGGCATCGCCGGACTTTCCTGCGACAAGTGCGGAGAGTTGATTCGTCCTGATCATCCAATGGCACAATGGGTCAAGACCGGAAATCCAAACCCCAAGTTTGATATTTTTGAGGGTTTTAGAATTCCGCAGTTAATGGTTCCGTGGCTTGACTGGAGCAACATCCTTACGAAGTACAACCAGTACCCGCGTGCAAAGTTCTACAACGAGGTATTGGGTGCGAGCTTTGACTCGGGACAACGGCCGTTGACCGAGCATGATGTGCAGGCATGTTGCGATCCTGATTTTTCCCTAAAGATGGATAAGCTAAAAGAGTTTTTGCCCAAGATCCGCGGGAAGCAAGTCTACGCTGGTATCGACTGGGGCCAGGACTCGAACAACTCATATACAATTATTTTTATTGGGTTATATATCGACGGCGCGTTTCGTATCGTATTTGCACACCGATTTTCTGGGGCAGAGGCAGAGCCGAAAGAACAGATCGAGAAGATTAAAAAACTTCTGACCGCTTTCCAGATTACGCGCGTAGGTGTGGACTACGGTGGTGGCTATTGGCCGAATGATGAGCTTCTCCGTACCTACGGATCACAGAAGATTGTGCGGTATCAGTACTCAACGCCTAAGACGATCATGAAGTTCGACGCGGCAAAGGGTCGGTTCTTGATCCATCGTTCTGAGGTAATGAGCGCGGTCTTTAATGCCATCAAACGTAGAGTATTTAAATTTCCGAAATGGTCTGAGTTTGGAAACCCGTATGGGTCTGACATGCTCGCTATTTTTTCAGAGTACAATGAAAGAACGCGCATGACCGAGTACAAGAAGTCTCACAACACCACGGATGATAGTTTTCACGCGCTGCTGCTTTGCTTTATTGTTTCGATGATTGATCACCCACGACCTGACATCATCGTACCAAGTGCTAAAATTGATCGAGAACTCGACACAGACTGACAACCACGACTTGCGCCGTGGTTGTCAGTCTGTGTTTCACTCAACCAACTTTACGCGTCATTTCCGCCACAAGGGCCTCAGCGTCAGCGAGGAGTCGCTTTTGAACCTCCGGGCTGGAGTCCAGGATTGCTTGCCGATGCATCAACGCCTCTTGTTCGGCGTCAATAAATAGCATGTCTGCCGCGACTGTTCCAAGGAACCCTGTGGCCGCACCGGCGGCCAAAGCCGCCGGCATGTTCTGATTGATGATCTCTACGCCACCATAGCGACCGGCAGCAAAGACGCCGCCAGCAACTACCCCGCCATGGGCCAGGCGCTTCCCATTACGACCGAGGCCAAGTTTCTCTTCCATGAAATACGAATACCTGGTGTAGATCCCCATCTGTCCCATTTTCAAACCCTCCGGATTAGTGCTTTCTTGTTTATTAGTTGCATCTGCAACCGAATCTGCCGGGACTGCCGGCTTTCTAATTGGTGGTCTTTTTCCAGCCAAAGCTATACCCTCCTTGGCAATTATCTTATGACGATTTTATTGCACTTTTTAACGACTCAAATAAATCATCTTTCATCGGCGTATTTATTCTCAAGTCTGCTGGAAGCTCGCTGTTCATCTCGATGAAGATGAAGATGCTGATTCGAAGTCGGCGGCGCGCATCCGCCAAAAGTTTGTGTGCTTGCTGTAGCGCAAGAGATGTTTTATAATCTTCGCGAGAAACAACATCAGTTAGAAGTCTTGCGCTCAGCCGTAGCAAGACCTTCCATGCGTCTCGTTGTACTGCGGCCCCAAGCGTATTGAGATCGTTCTCATCCATTCGGGCAAATACATCTGCCCAGCTTTCCAGTTCCTTTAGGGAATAGCTTCCTGCCGGTCGTTGGTATTGCTCAATTGCAGCAGCATACAATTCTTTAGAAAATTCTTCAGTCATCCCCAAAGTTTCATTGCGCAGATCCAGCATGTGCTGGACTACCATCATCTCTGATTCAAGCCGTCGTACTTGAGCGCGAATTGCCCTGAACTCCGCGGCAGTTACGCGTGTAGACTGGTCGTCAACCAGCAACTCGTGAACCTCTTCTGGGTTTAGGTAGCGACTCCGCCCACGTTGGCCACTTGATAGTTGCCCACTGTTGATATAGTTTCTGATTGTTCGTGGGGTCTTGCCAAGAACTCGCGACGCCTCGGCTATACTCATTGAGTACTTCATTCCATCTCCGGATTTTCTATGTTTAGTCGTTCGACCGTTACTAAGGAGTACCTGCAAGGTCTCGCGCAGGCGGCGACTACTGATTTTCTCTCAAATGGAACTCCATTAACTGAAGCCGTGGTTAAGCAGGCAAGCGCCTGTGGTGCCGATTTAACCTCTGAACATGTTCGTCGTATTTGCGAGATGACCTACCACGACACATACGAGAGAATGCACAAGCAGGCTTCAAGTGCCGACCGTTACATTGTCTTTGATCCGCCCGATGCTCAGGTTGCCGCAGAGATTTTAAACTCAGAAAAAGTTGCTTCGGCGCCTAAATCAACTCATTCTTTCCGTGGTGGGGTTATGACAGAAAAAACAGCATCTGCTGGAGAAGCTCGCCGCGGAGTAAAGTTTCGGCCAGCAAACGCATTTGATCAAATCGTTAAGCATGCATCCACTGATCACGGTGGAGAGTTCTCTCAAGCGCAGGGCATGCACGATCTGAAGAGAATTCACGACTCCCTGAAAGAAGCCTCCGCTGCGATTGAGGCAGATCTTCGCGCGTCTGAGACGGCTCTCCTTGCCGCGCGGCAAGAACTTTCCAAGATTGCCTATGCAACTGTCAAAGAAGGCGTCGCAGTTGAGGACATCCTGCACGCTGGGTTTTCTGGGATAGACTGGGATTCAGTTTCGCAAGAGTCGGCCACGAAAGTTGCCTCTGATCTTTCTACATTTCTAATGCAAAAAGAGCGGACAACTACCGGATTCAGGATGTCCAAGACCGCATCTTACGGAGATGTAAACTCCGAGCATTCACTCCCAGCTGCGTTCTCAAAAGTGGCATCGATTGAGGAAAATCGTGTTCATCTTGAGATCGCGTTAGATACACTTAAATATGATCTGCAACACGCGAACGATGCGCTTGTCTCGTCCCTATTTGGGGAAAAGATTGGGTCTGCTGCGTCTCTTCTTCGTGCTGCACGCGATTTCGGAAACAAAGCAGTCAAGACTAGCCGAGAACACCCAGTCCGAGCAGGTGTGGCTGGCGCGGCCGCTGTGGCCGGCGCACTCGGCGCCGCGCACAGAGGCGGCTTACTTAATCCACGAAAAGCTCCCGGAGGGAAAGAGTAATGCCTATTCAAGTTCCAGCAGAGGCTTACGCTGCTTATGCGCGCGGAGAGATTTCTCGCTCTGAGCTTTCGAGCTTGGAAAAGTTTGCATCTGATCTAAATAAAAGTGCTGCCGCTCCTTTTGATCCCCTATCTCCTCGTGGGGTTGCTACCTTAGGTGGTTTGGCACTCGCTGCGCCTGCCCTGACGTACGCAGGTGCGATGGTCCCCAAAGCAATCGACACGTCTATTAACGCACTTACTTTCAATCGTGATTTAAATAGAGTTGTCGAGGTTAATCCTCAGTTGGGGAGCCCCGATGATCCTAATTTGAGAATGGCGTTTAAGACGCTTCGCAGTGTTAACCCTGATTATTCAAAGGATCCCTTAATTGCGGGAACAATCCTTGACATGGTCATGACGAACAGAATGGATCCAGACGATCCAACCAGCGCTCCACGATTTGACCCGGCGCTTCTACAGAGCATCCAGCATAAGCTGAAGACTCCCATCGACATTGCAGCTGAGTCTGGAAGCAGGGCCGCGGTTAATCCTCTTAGCCACGGACTTACGGGGCATTGATGGAGAAGTACTCTCTATTTTCTGGAAAGGCAGATACCGGAGCTCCGCTCATTCATAGAGTGGAGCCCGGGTCGTCCTATGGACTTGGAGAGACTGACGGACTTTCTAAGACCGCGTCTGGAGAACATCTACCAGAAGTTATCGAGTTAATTGAGTCGATCAAGGCGCAACCTGGTCGGCTTTACCTCGTGAACTCTGCGTTAGGCGCCGGAGAGTATGTTGGGTTCAATCTCCGTGGGGACTGGTTTACAGAAGCAGGACTAATCCGCACCCCTCCCGGATTTGCGCAAATTCCCGTGTGGGACATTGATGCCCGCCGAAAGGCAGCGAACCAAACGGAAGCACTTCCTCAATGGGGTTCGCTGACCTGGGGTTACCCAACGTTTTACAACGCGCATCGCTTTAGGCACCATGTAAATAAAGATCCAAACAAAGCATACGGATTTATTCTCGGAGCGTTTTGGGATGACCGCATGAAGCGCGTCATTCTGGTATCTGAGCTGATTCGAGAAATGTGTGCCCAGCAGGGTGCTCTAGATTTGTACTATAGAATCGAGAATGGAGAGTTCCCCGACTCAAGCATGGGGAGCAAGGTTCCATACGACCGCTGTTCTATTTGTAGCCACATTGCGCGAACTCCCATGGAGTATTGCAAGCATGTTCAACGCGGGGCACCTGCTCCCTATGGCATGAAGGCCATGCTTCCGGATGGTCGCGTATGCGGGGTCTACAACGACTACCCACGCTTCTTTGACGATTCATTTGTTTTTGTGGGCGCTGAAAGATCAGCAAAGGTGATGTCAAACGTCACCCCGATGATGTCTGGGCAGAACGCGTATTCGCAGACAATCTACCCATTTCAGCCAATGGGAATTAAAATTGCAGCTGCTCCAGAGAAAGAGCAGCGCAAGGTTCAAATTCCCGACGCGGTGGTTGAAGAACGCCTAAGCCGCGCACTTGAGACTATCCCCGCGTCCACTTCGTTAGAGCGAGAAGCGCTCCGCTACTTCATGCAAGAACGTCTCGCAGAAGAACGTCTTGTTTCGGGGACGTTATCTGCTCCCGAGCTCCAACTTTGGCGAGACATTTCTGTTCAGGCATTTCAGCGCAGATACGGGGTAAGTCCGACTCAAATTACACATCTTAAGCAGATTTTTAATGACCGAGCAAATGAGCTTCTCGGGATCAAGACAGCGTCATTCTCTAAGGTAGCCGAGATGCTCAAGAGAATTCCGGCGCCGTCTGCATCTCAGATGAGTTTTGTGCGCAAAGAAGAGATGTGTTTACCGGAGCTCCCGCGCGAAGTATTAGACCAGATGGCGGAAGCCCCCGGACCCAATCTTCGTGCTGCAGCGCGGCTTGGGATTGTGCTCCGTCCCCGTGAGTTTATGCACGTCCTTCTTCGCAATAAAGATCCAGAATTTGCGGATGAGTTGTATGACCGCAACGAGGTGTTTGCACCTCGTCCGATTAGAATGTCGGAGTCTCCATTTGACGCGTCATCATACGTTCCAGGCGATGCGATGCAGTCAATGATCTCGCTCCTTCGGCCATTCTTGGAGCAGCGATCAATCGCCCCGTCGGTCATTAGAGTCCGCATGATTAAATCTGTGCCGGTATCTCAAAGTCCCGAGGCAACTCCCATCGATGGTCTTGAAGATATCGGAGATCTCTACAATGCGTATAGACTGGGCTTAGTAGACAAGAAGCCAGATCTGACTGCGATTCAAGTACCCGCAAGTTATTCAGATAATATTGGAGATGACGTAAAGATTGCAGATGATGCAGTTGCGCTCTCAAATATTATGCTTCATGTTGCCTACTGGCCTGGGCTTGTATTAGGATTGCAATCGCAGGCAGAGGGACCGGCTCCCGAAGACGCTCCGCATCCCTTAACAAAAAACGAGGGAACTCATGTCTCTCCTTGATCAAATACAGGCCCGCGGTGTTACATTAGAGGATCTTGAGAAGGCGGCCGCAGTACGTCTTTTTGAGAAGGCAGCAGCAGCCGAGGGTGTCGATCTAAATCAACTTTCTGAGAATCAAGTTCAAATCTTGTTTTCTCATTTTTCCACCCAGTCACATTCAACCAAAGAGGCGTCAGCCATGAATGACGAAATCGTAGAACTGTTTGAGAAGACCGCTGCCGATGAGGGCATCGACCTCGATGATATGAGTGATGAGGAGCTTGCTGAGCTCTATAATCACTACGTAGAAAATGTTCTTCCTGAGCAGATTGAAGCTGCCGATGAGTACGAGAAGGCTGCCTCAATCGAAGACGCCCACGAGAAGCTTGCGGAGGCCGAGATCTTGGGTCGCCACATGGCTCGTGCGTACTGGGATGAGGTCGAGAAGATCGCGGCGGACGACATCAAGTACATCAAACAAGAGGATGTCCTCGCCAAGCGCAAGGCTGCGGCCGAGGCGGAGGAGGCGAGGAGAGCGGCACGCAATGTCGGGTTGGATGAGCGTAAAGCCCGGCTTAGACAACTGATGGCAGAGCGCGCAGCAAAGAGAAACGCAGAAGAACCCTCCAGAGCGGACCAGATAAGGGCCGCAAGAAAGAGAGCTGCGGCTCGCAAAGAGAACCCACAAGGGACTCGCGGTCCCGCTGCCACAGTTGGAGGGAAGCTTTCACGGATGGAAGCAGCTGCCCGGAAGGGCGGAAGACCCTCTGCTGCTGCAGACGAAGCGGCATCCCGCGCGGCATCCCGCATAGATGCGGCTCGTAGCGCTCTACGGGGGCGGTTCTATGACGCTCCAATGAAGGCTGTTGGCGGGTTCCGGAATCAGATCGGTGCTGCTCTTGGTGGCGGCACTCGTCAGGCAGCCCGCCTTCGTGGAAATATTGCCCTCGGGTCCCTCGGAGCCCTGGGCACCGCTGGCGCCGGCTATGGGCTATACCGTGGGATGCGCAAGGAGTCCTCGTTTGACGACGAGGTAGTGGCGTATCTTGACGAGTTGACCGGTGGGGAGTTCTCCGATGATCCAGCATTGGACACCGCACTGGATATCCTTATCGATGCCGGCTACGACATCGATGACCTGATCTGATGTCATTCATGGGATCGCCACACTCATTACCTTGTTTGTGGCGGTCCCATGCGTAATTCAATATGGAGTTTCTTTTTAGATGAGATGATTAAACTCTCATCTAATAGTCAGTCTGACAGACTTCGTGTTCCGGGAACTGCAAACGGAACACCAAGAGGACTTGCGAAGCCTTACCGGGCAGCCGGTCAAAATCTCGCTCGCTTTCAAGCCTCCGGACCCGGTAAGCCCATGGTGACCGGCACAAGCACTACCGCCTACAATCCAGCATCTCCGCTCCCTACTGGAACCACTGGTTTTGTTGGAATTCCCGCACCTCCTCCAATTGTGACCCCTCCTGTTGAGTAGAGGATCCTTCCATGAGCAACTACAGAAGCATGATTGACCAGGCGATGAACGCTGCGCGTGCCCGGGCCCATACTCCCGTCGAGACCGCGAAGGTCGCTTCCAGTGACTCATGGATTAAGGAAGCTAACGACCTTGCTGGAGCGCTGGAGTTTTTGTCGCTAAGCGCGTCTGGTGGGGACAACGTTGCGGCATTCCGGCAGGAGATGATCCGCGAGTTCTACAAGAGCGCATCATCAGGTGACCCCGCAAACGGACCAACGGTTGCATCGGGAATCCAAGGCATTGCCCCAGCCGCGGGCAAAACCAAAATTGCCCCGAAGGGTTTAGTTGGCGGGAATGCGCCTGCTCAGGGAACCGTTTCAGCGGCAACCAAGGATGGCGAAAAGGCCATGCTTGAGTCGTTCAAGCAAGCGGGAGGCCAATCTCTCTACGATGTTCTCATGGGCAACAAGACCGCTGCGGCGGGAGGGCCTGCTGAGTATGATTCAGAGACGATGGCTGGTGTCGGTACCGCCAACGAGAACTCGACCTATCGCAAGACTCTGCATAGCAACGAGGGTCCGGTCATTGCGAATCGCCGCGGATTGAAGAAGAACACTCGTGCACGGTTGGCTGAAGCGTTTGCTCACACCAACGATACTCTTGGGGATGCAACTGCTGCGCAGATTTTCCCGCAAGCCGCAAGCCATGGAAGTCTAAAGATTGCTGACTTCCTCAAAGAAGCCGGGGCCTCCAAGCAGAGGCGTGCACGCAGAGCAGAAGCTCAGGAACGAGCCGCCGCGGGACTCCCTCCTGTAGAGCGGACACCCTCAAATAGAAGTATTAAAAAGCGCCTGCGCAGGCAGGCGCAACAAGCCTCAGGTGTCACCCCTCCCAATGTGGATCCACCTGCGGCGGGAACGGCCCCTGCCCCTGCGGCGGGAACGG
>Ga0172367_10008864_pt1 | contig 11159 bp, 11 predicted proteins | sample Lak10m_FD_114542 | JGI IMG/M metagenome (GOLD analysis project Ga0172367, IMG submission 114542) | Freshwater microbial communities from Kabuno Bay, South-Kivu, Congo - kab_022012_10m | ecosystem: Environmental > Aquatic > Freshwater > Lake | place: Democratic Republic of the Congo: South-Kivu...
AAATTACCCCCGTAAAAGTGGAAAAAGCACGATGAAATTCGAGATTCTCAAGGCTGAACAAAAAATGGCGTTCGTAAAAACGATTTATTCAGCGCTTCCCTAAGTGTCGGTGCTACTTCCCTTTGCGTTGGGTTCGGCAGCGAATACTTTGTACGTTGGCGTACGGCAGCTGAGGCGCGCTCTAGTCCGGCGGTCGAGGGGACGCTACGTGACAAGGTTTCGCCACTGAACTAGCACATTGGGCCTTATTCCTACCTGATGAAATACCACAATCTTCATGCCTCCGCTGAAATTACGCCGACGTGCTTCGCCTCTGCGGCAGTCATGCTAAAATTCAATCATTTGTATCAGGAATTATTTCATGTTCAGCGCATCCCACACCATCCGCGAAGTTGATCCCGAACTCTGGCAGGCCATGGAGGCCGAGCGTCAGCGCCAGGAAGACCATATCGAACTGATTGCATCGGAAAATTACACCAGCCCCGCCGTCATGGAAGCGCAGGGTTCGGTGCTTACCAACAAGTACGCGGAAGGCTATCCCGGCAAGCGCTACTACGGCGGTTGCGAGTACGTGGACATGGCCGAGCAACTGGCCATCGAACGGGCGAAGAAGCTGTTCGGCGCGGAATACGCCAACGTGCAGCCGCACTCCGGTTCCCAGGCCAATGCGGCGGTGTACCTGTCGGTGCTCAAGCCGGGCGATACCATACTGGGCATGTCGCTGGCGCACGGCGGGCACCTGACGCATGGCGCTTCGGTCAATTTCAGCGGCAAGATTTTTCATGCCGTCTGCTATGGCCTGCATCCACAAACGGAAGCGATCGACTACGACGAAGTGGAACGTCTGGCGCGGGAGCACAAGCCGAAGATGATCGTCGCCGGGGCTTCCGCCTACTCGCTGGTGATCGACTGGAAACGGTTCCGCAAGATTGCCGATGAGGTCGGCGCCTACCTGTTCGTGGATATGGCGCACTACGCCGGGCTGGTGGCAGCGGGGCTGTACCCCAATCCGGTGGGGATCGCCGACTTTGTCACCAGCACCACCCACAAGACCCTGCGCGGTCCGCGCGGCGGCCTTATCCTGGCCAATGCCGAGCACGAGAAGGCGCTCAATTCGGCGATTTTCCCGCAGACCCAGGGCGGGCCGCTGATGCATGTCATCGCCGCCAAGGCGGTGGCTTTCAAGGAAGCGGCCAGCAGGGAATTCAAGAACTACCAGCAGCAGGTGCTGGACAACGCCATCGTCATGGCCAAGGTGCTGCAGGAGCGCGGGTTGCGCATCGTTTCCGGCCATACCGAGAGCCATGTGTTCCTGGTGGATCTGCAGGCCAAGAACCTGACCGGCAAGGATGCCGAGAATGCGCTGGGCCGCGCCCACATCACCGTCAACAAGAACGCCATCCCCAACGATCCGCAGAAACCGTTCGTCACCAGCGGCATACGCATCGGTACGCCGGCCATGACTACGCGTGGTTTCAAGGAAAGAGAGGCGGAACAACTGGCCAACCTGATCGCGGATGTGCTGGATGCGCCGAATGACGAGGCCGCGATTGCTCGCGTTGCCAAGGAAGCACAGGCCATGTGCGCCAAGTTTCCGGTTTACGGCGCCTGACCTTAGGGTTCATTGATGAAATGCCCGTTCTGCGGCGCGTTCGACACCCAGGTCATCGATTCCAGGGTGAACGAGGAAGGCGACAGCATCCGTCGCCGCAGGCGTTGCGCCTCGTGCAGCAAGCGCTTCACCACTTACGAAACGGCTGAACTGCACCTGCCGCAGGTGGTCAAGCAGGGCGGTACGCGCGAGGAGTTTTCGCGCGACAAGCTGCGCCTGTCCTTTACCCGAGCGCTGCACAAACGCCCGGTACCGACCGAGTACGTGGACAAGGCCATCGACAACATCGTGCAGAAAATCCTCGGCCAGGGCGTGCGCGAGGTCAATTCGCGCGAACTTGGCGAGAGCGTGATGCAGGAGTTGCGCCGCCTGGACAAGATCGCCTACATACGCTTCGCCTCGATATACCGCAGTTTCCAGGACGTGGACGATTTCCGCGAAGCGATCCGCGACTTGAACAAGCTGCAGCGTCGACGCTCGGATGCCTCCGAAACTTCCGAATAATTCCGTTACCTAAGACGGACTCCATGTTCTCCGCCGCCGATCATGCCTTCATGGCGCACGCCCTGCGCTTGGCGGAGCACGGCATCTACACCACCACCCCAAACCCGCGTGTCGGCTGCGTCATCGTCAAGGATGGCCAGGTCGCCGGCCAAGGCTGGCATATGCGTGCCGGCGAGCCGCATGCCGAAGTGCTGGCATTGCGCCGAGCAGGCGATGCAGCACGCGGCGCGACCGCGTATGTCACGCTGGAACCCTGCAGCCATCACGGCCGCACGCCGCCGTGCGCCGAGGCGCTGGTTGCGGCCGGCGTGGCGCGCGTGGTGGCGGCGCTGCCTGACCCCAATCCCAAAGTCGCCGGTGCCGGCATCGCCCGCTTGCAGGCAAGCGGAATTGCCGTCGATTGCGGCCTGCTGGAAGCGCAGGCGCGCGAACTCAACAGCGGATTCATTTCCCGTATGGAACGCGGCCGTCCCTGGCTCAGGCTGAAAATCGCCGCCAGCCTGGATGGTGCAACGGCGCTGCAAAATGGTGCCAGCCAGTGGATCACCGGCGAGTCGGCACGGCGCGATGTGCAGCATTGGCGCGCCCGCTCCTGCGCCATCCTGACCGGCATCGGCACGGTGCTGGCAGATGACCCGCAACTCAACGTCAGGGAACTCGATATTGGCCGCCAGCCGTTGCGGGTGGTTGTGGATAGCCGGCTGCGCTTGCCGTCCGCTGCAAAGATTCTGCAGGGCGGCAGGGTGCTGGTGGCCTGCCTCGACGATAACACGCCGCATGGCGCAAGGCTGTGCGACGCGGGCGCCGAACTGCTGGCGCTGCCGGGCACCAACGGCATGGTGGACTTGTCTGCCTTGCTGCAGGAATTGGCGCGGCGCGAGATCAACGAAGTGCAGGTCGAGGCCGGTGCCACCCTCAACGGCGCGTTGCTACAGGCCAAACTGGTGGACGAGTTGTTGTTCTACTTCGCGCCGACGCTGCTCGGTGCCAATGCGCGCGGCATGTTCGATTTCCCGGAGTTCACCGCGATGAACCAGCGCATCGATCTGGATATACTCAGCCTCGACCGGATCGGGAACGACTTGCGCCTGCGCGCCAGGCCGAAATGTGCCTGAAATGATCCTGGTTGACACCCATTGCCATCTCGATGCCGCCGAGTTTGATGCCGACCGCGAGGCGGTGATCGATGCGGCGCAGCAGGCGGGCGTGGCGGCGATGGTGTTGCCTGCGGTGGAGCGCGCGAACTTTGCCGCAGTGGCGGAAATCTGCCATAGCCATTCTGGCTGCGGACCGGCGTTTGGCATACACCCCCTATATGTCGAACAAGCACAGCCGGAGGACTTGCAGGCGCTGCGCGACGTCATTGCCGTTGGAAAGCCCATGGCAGTGGGCGAGATCGGCCTGGATTTTTTCCACGCAGGACATGACGCAGCCCATCAGGAATACTATTTTGTCGAGCAATTGAAAATCGCCCGCGAATTCGACCTGCCGGTGCTGCTGCATATCCGCCGTGCAGCGGACGCCGTACTCAAGCACCTGCGCCGCATCAAGGTGCGCGGCGGCGTCGCGCACGCCTTTAACGGCAGTCGGCAACAGGCGGATGAGTTCCTGAAACTCGGCTTCAAGCTTGGCTTCGGCGGCGCCATGACGTTCGAACGCGCGCTGCATATCCGGGAATTGGCTGCTACCTTGCCGGGAGAGGCTGTAGTGCTGGAAACAGACGCCCCGGATATCCCGCCTGTATGGCTGGAACGAGGGCGCAACGCGCCGCAGGAATTGCCGCGCATTGCCGCCATGCTGGCCGGGTTGAGGCAGGTCGACACGCAAACGGTAGCCGGCATGACGACGCGCAATGCCGTGACTGTATTACCCGGCCTGCAAGCCTTGCTGGATGCGGGTTGCAGGGCATAATGTCTTGAGACGGGCGCTGGCGTTGGGATTTAGTGCTTGACAAGGTCAAGTTATGCACACGAGCTCAAGTGCCACATTAACTAAAGGGAAAATTCTCAATCAGACCAAGGCCATATTGTAACTTATTGATTATTATAATGTAATAACTTAGACTGTTTTTTAGGCGTTTGTAAAAATTCCTTTTGTTTGCTTAAGTTACATTTTCAAGTCACAGCTATCCACAAAATTATCCACAGATTTTGTGGATACCGGATTTATGGCTATACGACCTTCATTCATTGTAGCCCCCCCCCGTTTCGGATAAAATACAGCTCCATCCGCCATACTCCAATACGACCCTAAATTCATGACCAAATATGTCTTTGTCACCGGCGGCGTGGTTTCCTCTTTGGGCAAAGGGATTGCGGCGGCGTCGCTAGGCGCTATCCTCGAATCGCGCGGCATCAAAGTCACCATGCTCAAGCTGGATCCCTACATCAACGTGGATCCCGGCACCATGAGCCCGTTCCAGCATGGCGAGGTGTTCGTCACCGACGACGGCGCGGAAACCGATCTCGATCTCGGCCATTACGAGCGTTTCGTCAGTGCCCGCATGGGCAAGCGCAACAATTTCACCACCGGCCAGATCTACGAGAGCGTGATCAAGAAGGAGCGCCGCGGCGAATACCTGGGCAAGACGGTGCAGGTCATCCCGCACATTACCGATGAAATCAAGAGTTACATCAAGCGCGGCGCGGAAGGCGCGGAAGTCGCCATTGTCGAGGTGGGCGGCACGGTGGGCGACATCGAATCGCTGCCGTTTCTGGAAGCCATCCGCCAGATGGGCATCGAGGAAGGACGCCAGAATACCTGCTACATGCACCTCACCCTGCTGCCATGGATTCCTGCGGCAGGCGAACTTAAAACCAAACCCACCCAGCATTCCGTCAAGGAACTGCGCGAGATCGGCATCCAGCCGGATATCCTGCTGTGCCGCGCCGACCGCATGGTGCCGGAAGACGAACGGCGCAAGATCGCGCTGTTTACCAATGTCGCGCCGGAAGCGGTGATTTCGGCGGTCGACGCCGATTCCATCTACAAGATTCCCGGCATCTTGCACGACCAGATGCTGGACGAGATCGTCTGCCACAAGCTCTCTATTCTGGCCCGCGCCGCCGATCTTTCGGTATGGAAGCGTCTGGTGGATGCGCTGGAGCATCCGCAGCACGAAGTCGATATCGCCTTTGTCGGCAAGTATGTCGATCTTACCGAATCCTACAAGTCTTTGACCGAGGCGCTCGCCCATGCCGGCATGCATACCTGCTCCAAGGTGCGCATCCATTACATGGATTCCGAGGACATCGAGAAAAACGGTACTGCGGTGCTGCAGGACATGGATGCCATCCTGGTGCCGGGCGGCTTTGGCAAGCGCGGCACCGAGGGCAAGATCGCGGCCATCCGTTATGCGCGCGAGAACAAGCTGCCGTACCTGGGCATCTGCCTCGGTATGCAACTCGCCGTGATCGAATATGCGCGCGATGTGGCCGAGCTTGCCAATGCCAACAGCACCGAGTTCGACCCGGAAACCCAGCATCCTGTAGTCGGCCTGATTACCGAGTGGCAGACTGCCGACGGCAAGGTGGAGAAGCGCGACGAAAAATCCGACCTGGGCGGCACCATGCGCCTGGGTGCGCAGAAATGCCCTATCGTACCTGGGACGATGGCGGCGCAGATTTACGGCAAGGAAGTCAACGAACGCCACCGCCACCGCTACGAGGTTAACAACCATTATGTGGCGCAACTGGAGGCTTCAGGGATGGTGATATCCGCTCGCACGCCTAAGGAAGACCTGTGCGAGATTATCGAACTGCCTCAGGACGGGGCGCACGGACACCCGTGGTTCGTCGGCTGCCAGTTCCACCCTGAATTTACCTCCAATCCCAGAATCGGCCACCCGCTGTTCAAGTCTTTTGTCCAGGCGGCTTTGCAAAGAAAAGGCGGCAAATGAAACTGTGCGGCTTCGAAGCCGGCTTGGACAAGCCGCTGTTCCTGATTGCCGGCACGTGCGTGGTCGAGTCGCGGCAAATGACGTTGGATACTGCCGGCACCCTCAAGGAAATCTGCGCCGAGCTGGGGATGAATTTCATCTACAAGTCGTCCTACGACAAGGCCAACCGCAGCTCGGGAAAAACGTTCCGCGGGCTGGGCATGACCGAGGGGTTGAATATCCTGGCGGAGGTTAAGCGGCAGATCGGCGTGCCGGTGCTGACCGACGTGCATACCAGCGAGGAAATAGCCGAAGTCGCCGCTGTGGTGGATGTGCTGCAAACGCCGGCATTCCTGTGCCGGCAGACCGATTTTATCGAGGCCTGCGCCGCGACCGGCAAGCCGGTTAACATCAAAAAAGGCCAGTTCATGGCTCCGTGGGATATGAAGAATGTAGTGGACAAGGCCAAGGCCGCCAATGGCGGTGCGGACACTATCATGGTGTGCGAACGCGGCGCCTCGTTCGGCTATAACACGCTGGTTTCCGATATGCGCGGGCTGGCGGTGATGCGGGATACCGGTTGCCCGGTGGTATTCGACGCCACCCACTCGGTGCAGCAGCCGGGCGGGCAGGGTGACAGGAGCGGCGGCCAGCGCGAGTTCGTCCCGGTGCTGGCGCGTGCGGCAGTGGCGAGCGGAGTGGCAGGCGTGTTCATGGAAACCCATCCCGACCCGGCCAAGGCCCTGTCGGACGGTCCCAACGCATGGCCGTTGCAGAAAATGCGCGGCTTGCTGGAAACGCTGCTGGAGATTGATCGGCTGGTAAAGCATCACGGTTTTATCGAAGCGACGCTGTAATAATCGTCAACTATTAATATTGATAAGGAAAGAAAAATGAGCGCAATCGTTGATGTAATCGCACGTGAGATACTGGATTCCCGTGGCACACCCACCGTGGAAGTCGACGTCCTGCTGGAGTCCGGCATCATTGGGCGTGCGGCAGTGCCTTCCGGCGCCTCCACCGGCAGCAAGGAGGCCATCGAACTGCGCGACGGGGATAGCGCGCGCTATCTCGGCAAGGGCGTGCTGACCGCGGTGGAAAACGTCAATACGGAACTCTGCGAAGCCATTATCGGGCTGGATGTCGAGGAACAGAGCTTTATCGACAAGATTCTGATCGACCTTGACGGCACCGAAAACAAATCGCGCATGGGTGCTAACGCGATCCTCGGCGTCTCCATGGCCTGCGCCAAGGCCGCCGCCGAGGAATCCGGGCTGCCGCTGTACCGCTATCTGGGCGGCGCTGGGCGTATGCAATTGCCGACGCCGATGATGAACGTCATCAACGGCGGCGCCCATGCCGAAAACAGCACGGACGTGCAGGAGTTCATGATCATCCCGGCGGGACGGCCGACTTTCCGCGAAGCGCTGCGCTGCGGTGCAGAAGTGTTCCAGGCGCTGAAGAAAATCCTGAACAAGAACGGCCTTGCCACCACGGTCGGCGACGAAGGCGGTTTCGCCCCCAGGCTGCCGTCCAACGAAGCTGCACTGCAACACATCATGGACGCCATCGCCGCGGCCGGCTATGAGCCCGGCAGCGACGTGCTGATCGGCCTCGACTGCGCGGCCTCCGAATTTTATAAGGACGGCAAGTACCACCTGGCCTCGGATGGCGTTACGCTCAGCTCGGAACAGTTCGTCGACTACCTCGCCACCTGGGCCGACAAGTATCCCATCATCAGCATAGAGGATGGCATGAGCGAACACGACTGGGACGGCTGGAGCCTGCTCACCCAGCGTCTGGGCGACACCCACCAGATCGTCGGCGACGACGTATTCGTCACCAACCCCAAGATTCTGAGGGAAGGCATCAAGCGCGGCATCGCCAACTCCATCCTGATCAAGGTCAACCAGATCGGCACCCTGACCGAGACGTTCGAGGCCATCGAGACCGCCAAGCGCGCTGGCTATACCACGGTCATTTCGCATCGCTCCGGCGAGACGGAAGACACCACCATTGCCGATATCGCAGTGGCCACCAACGCGCTGCAAATTAAGACTGGTTCATTGTCGCGTTCCGAGCGCATCTCCAAGTACAACCAGTTGCTGCGCATCGAGGAAGAATTGGGGGACGTGGCCAGCTATGCCGGACGCAGCGCTTATTACCAGTTGATCGGTTAAGTTTGTCGACAGACGGCTCCCGCTGCCTGAGCGGTCGGGAGTCGCCGCCGAAGGATGTGTATGGGTGAGGAATGAGCATGTGCGCGACACCACGGTTGACCTGCTCGGCAGGGTAGCGAAGGCCTCCTGTGCGTTTGCTGACCCTCATCCTGGTGCTATTGATCGCTGCCCTGCAATATCCGTTGTGGCTTGGCAAGGGCAGCTGGCTGCGGGTGTGGGAGCTCAACCAGCAGATCGACAAACAGAAGGGAGTCAACGCCAGCCTCAAGTCGCGCAACGATGCGCTGGATGCGGAAGTGCGCGACCTAAAAACCGGCTACGCCGCGATCGAGGAACGGGCGCGCAGCGAACTGGGCATGGTGAAGCAGGATGAGGTGTTCTACCAAGTGATGCAGCCCAGCCCGGCGCCCAAGGCGCCAGTTCCTGTGCCACCGGCGGGTGCGTCGGCAACTCAGCCCGGAAAACCGTAAGTCCAGGGGCAGGGGGTTGCCGCTCTGCCGTCATCCCTGCGGAGGCCGGAAAACGAAGCCGCTTGCGGCGAGTTTCGAGCAAGCGTAGCGCAGCGGCCATCCAGATAAAATGTAGGGTGGGTTAGGCGCTTGCGCCGTAACCCACCGAACGATGGCATTCGGCGCAATGCCCTTTGGTTATTGGGCACTACGCGGGCCCACCGTACTTAGCTGAGTGATTGGTGAGCGGAAGAATAGTGGTCATGTCTTCAATATACTGTTGATATGAGAGCCAGCCTAGTTCGAGACGGACAATGTAGTGTGAGACAGGGCGGGAAGCCGGATAGTCAAGGACATAGCCGAGATCGAAGTCTTGGTCGTCGCTGTAGGAGGCCGCTAGCTCTCTGAATACCTGCTGAGCTATTGGGTTGGAAGGTTCGCCTTCCTCCCAGTGGTTGTACTGGATTCGGCCAGCATATATGAGCAGGCCGAGGGGGATATTCCTTACGGGGCGCCCGACGCAGAAAACCGCTCCGGGAGTGGATGCCTTCACATTCAGCTCTAGGCAACGTGGAGAGACAGTTCTGGACTGACCGTATTTCTTGATTCCTGTGTAGGCTATCTGGAGGATCGACCCAGATAAGGCTGCGCGGGCAAACTCGAGATCGAAGTGAGCTTCGTATGCCTTGATAAATGCCTCATTCTCTTCCTTTGCCATACGGATGATGCCGTCGTGACCACGGTATTGGAGGATAGACGGCAAGTGGCCTGAATAGTATGCGGCCAAGCCGCTGAAGAGGTGCTGGACGGCGGGCTCAGTCGCTTTGATGTAAGGATGTAGATGCATTCTCGCCCCCTTGGCTCAGCCTTTACAGGTCGTAAGGCAGCCCCCGCAGTTGCAGCTCCGGGCCATTCTGCGCCTTCCAGCGCAGCGGGCCGGCTTCCGCGCTTTCCAGCCGGACTTCCGCCAGCACGTCGCAGCCGCCCTGCGGGGTAGGCGCGGCGTTGACGATCTTGCCCACGGGCTCAGTTGTGTCGCTGCCGTACACATCGTCGCCGGGGGTGGGAACGTCGTCCGTGGCGATATGCCCGAGGTGGGTGCGGCGCTTGACCTTGCCCAGGTAGTGGGTGCGCGCGACGATTTCCTGGCCGGTGTAGCAGCCTTTGTTGAAGCTGATGCCGTCCAGCAGGTCGAGGTTGAGCATCTGCGGGACGAATTCTTCCTGCGTCGTGGCGGTGACCTGCGGGATGCCGGCGCGGATGTCGAGCCATTCCCAGCAGGCCGTGCCTACTGGCTTGCAGCGTTGCGTTAGACTTTCCCAAAGCGCCATGGCCGCGGCAGGGGCGGCAATGATTTCGTAGCGCGGCGTGGTGCCGGGCAGGCGCAACAGCATGACATCATCATGCTCGACTATTTGGTGCGACAGTTCTGGGATGGTCGGAAATTTTGCCGCCAGCGCCTCGATGGCGCCCTCGCCGGCGATGCCGAAGCGCACCAGTTGCTCGCCGGCATCGGCTATCTTGACCTTGGAGCGCAGCACGTACATGCCAAGCCGCTTTGCCGTGGCGGCGGAGATGCCGCCGTCGAGCTGGGCGAAATAGGTATCGCCTTGCTTCCACAGCAGCAGGGTCGCGAACAGCCGCCCCTTGGCCGTACAATAGCCGGCATACTGGCTGTTGCTGCCGTCGAGTAAACGAACGTCGTTGGTTATCTGGCCTTGCAGGAAAGCGGTGGTGTCCTCGCCCGTTAATTCGAGCAGGCCCTGATGGGAAAGGTCTGCGAGAATATTGCCGTCGGCAGTGGCGGCGAGCTCCGCCTGCGGTTGGCCGAAATCCAGCACGCGGCCGTCGGCAACGGTCGCGCCGAGTGTGGAGAGAACATTCAGCCAGTTTGCGTTCATCGGGAAATACGGAGAAAAGTTGTCCCATTATAGCGTGAAGCCTGTCGAGATAGCCCTGCGTCCTTCACGCCTGCTGGCGGGATGGCTGCTTGGCCTGCATGCGGTTGTGCTGGCGTTGGCGCTGGTGATGCCGTTGCACTGGGGTGCACGGCTGGCGCTGATGCTGGCATTAACAGCGAGCCTGGGTTATCACTTGGCGCAACACGCGCTACGGCGCCTGCCTGACTCCGTGACAGGACTGAAGCTGGCGGCAGACGGCACATTCTTGATACGCTTTGGCTGTGCCGATTGGGCGCTGGTCGAGGTGCTGGGAACCAGTTTCGTCAAGCCCGAGCTTACCGTTCTTCACCTGCGGGCAGAGGGGCGGCGTTTGGTTGATTATGTGGTGGTGATGCCGGATGCGCTGGACGCGGAAGCATTCCGCACCCTGCGGGTTTGGTTGTTGTGGGGCCGAAAAAGCCCGCTGGGTAGTTTGGGCAGTTAGTTTTGGTTTTCGTCGCCGCGCGGCGGTTTGATGTCTTTACTGCTGCTTTGCTGGCGCTGCTCACGCAGGACGCGCATTTTTTCGTGCGCTGCCTGTATTTCCTCGCGGGTGATGATGCCATCGCCGTCGGTATCGATCTGATCGAAGTGGCG
>Ga0172367_10008865_pt1 | contig 11159 bp, 9 predicted proteins | sample Lak10m_FD_114542 | JGI IMG/M metagenome (GOLD analysis project Ga0172367, IMG submission 114542) | Freshwater microbial communities from Kabuno Bay, South-Kivu, Congo - kab_022012_10m | ecosystem: Environmental > Aquatic > Freshwater > Lake | place: Democratic Republic of the Congo: South-Kivu...
CGCCGACCAGTCCGCCATCCAGCCCCAACACCTGGGCCACGGTGGCGCTCAGGTCGCGCAGCTTTGCCATTGCCGCCTCAAGGGTCCGGTCCCCACTTCGTCGCGCCGTATCATGTCTGCATCAAGGAATGTCATCTGTATTTTTAATCGAATCACATTACCACCACCATTTTTTCTTTTTTTCTTTTACTTTAGCCTTATAGCGGCTAAAGTCATGCTCATTGCGTATGTGATTGAACAGGCCGTGCTGAAGCATGTTGATGACCCTCGAATCAACAAATTCCGCGTCTGAGAAGTCGGCGATCATGGAATTGACCTGCTGAATGAAGTGGGTATGATCCTGGTCTATGGCATCTTGGTTGGGATACCCGATCGATTTCATGAATATCCCTTCGTACTTAAAATGAAGCTCAAGGAATTGCAGCAATTTCTTCAAAATTGCTAACACGGCCTTCGGGTTACGCTTCTTTCTTACATTCTCTTCTTCGAGAAGATTTAATAACTTTAAAATATATTGATGTTGCGAGTCAATGTTCTCGTCGAGGGTTGAAATGCTGTCTGTCCACTCGACCAGCATGGGAGAATCGTCTTTCCGCCGCGGAAGCCCACCGGCGACCGCTGATTTCTGCGGTCCGCCTCCGACCCTCAATCAAATTGGTTAAGACTTTATCTAGTGTCCAGGGGGAATTCGGTTGGGGCGGACAGGAAGTCGGTGCTTTGTCGGGTGGCTTCGGTTTTTTTCAGGTTGTGTCGCGGCAGGGGGATGTGCTGGGGGCATGCCTCCAATGCAATCACCTTGAAGGCGATGTGTCGACAAGGTCTGCGCCTGCTCGGCGCAAGGTCAGGGGCTCGCGCATCCCCTCATTTACTTTTTTCCCAATAAAATCAACGGGTTACAAAAATTTCTAACCCGTTGATTTTATTGGGGAAAAAGTAAATGAGGGGATGCTTGAGGGTCAGGGGACGTCGTCCCCCGACACCCCCAACCAAAGGCCATCGGGCCTTTGGAAACCGGAATTTTGTCTTCAGCAGGCCGTCTCTATGATGATGAGATTGGGCGTGTCCCTTGTCCCGGCTGCGGCGCTTCGAGGAGGACGCCGAGCTCCTGCCGTTCAACGGCGTGGGCCTGGAGGAAATTCGCAAGATCGAGCCGTTCGGAGGCGATCGCGAACTCCTCGGCGCTCCAGGGGGTGACCTGCTCGCCGTGAAGGATGCGGGCCAGGCCGGGCCAGAAGCGGCGGCCCAGGAAGGTGACAAGTCCGTGCGCCTCCAGCAGGGCTGCGATGACGGGTGCGTCGGGTCCCCCGGGCGGTTGTGCGGTTGTGCGGTTGGCCGGGGAGGCAGACAGTCCGGCGGCTTGGTGGGCGAGTGCGGCCGCAGCGGCGCGGCGGCGGGTATCGGCATCCCAGCCGGCCAGGGCCGGGGAGGCGGCCATCTGGTCGGCGAGCGCGGCGATCGGCAGGGACTTGAGGGCGATCGGGGGCATCCCGCGCCCGATGGTCGCCGCCAGCCGGTAGACGGCCTGAAGTTGCCCGATCGAGACCTCGCGGGTGAAGCCCTGCTGATAGCTCTGCCAGCCGGCCGCGGCCAGGGCCGGTCCCAGCCCCGGCTCCTCGATCACCCGGCGCATCTGGCGTGCGAGGTCGTCCACGTCGTCGATTTCGACCAGCAGACCATCGTGTCCGTCCCGAACGTATTGGGCGGCGCCGGCGGCCTTGGTCGCCACCAGCGGTCTTTGAGTCGCCCAGGCCTCGACGATCACGGTGCCGAACGGCTCGTAGCGCGAGGGCAGCACGCACAGATCGGCGGCGTCGAGCAGCGCCTTGCGGTCATTGCGCCAGCCAAGAAAGCGCACCCGCTCGCCCAGCCCCAGCTCCTGGGCAAGGGCCCGGTAGCGTGCCCCCTCCGGCCCCTCGCCGGCCACCCACAGATAAAGCTCCGGTACCCGGGCGAGGGCCCGCAGCAGGGTGTCGATCCCTTTTTTCGGGTGCAGGCGGGCCAGGCACAGCGCCAGCGGCCGGTCAGCCGGAGTCGCGAACGCGGCGCGGTCGACCGGCGGATCGTCGGGCAGGGTGCCGAAGGTGTGTACCACGAAGGTTCGCTGGGGCCGCCCGCTCGCGGCGGCGATATGGCGGGCGATGTCACGGGTGACCCCGATATAGAACGCGCAGCGCCGATAGCGGGGAAGCGTGTAATAGCCGCCGAACCAGCCGATCACCGGGACCTCGATGCCGGCCGGAATGAAGGAGGCCGCCCGTCCCATCCAGGCGTGGACCACGGTTGCGCGTGTGTAGCGGACCCGTTCGGCGATCAGCCGGCCGCGTCCGAGCAGGCAGTCGAGCGCGGAGAACGTCAGGACATCGTGTCCGATGCCGAGCGCGCGCAGGGTCTCGAGATAGTGCGGATGCGGCCGGCAGATCACGTGCTGGGCGACTCCGGCCGCCGCCAGCCCCTGGATGGCGTCGAGGGCATAGGTCTCCGCCCCGCCGTGGCGCCCGCCGGCCAGCACATGCAGAACCCGGATAGTGTCGGTCATCGCGCCTGCCGTTCGGTCTTAAGTCTATAGAAAAAAGAGGGGGTTCCGGGGCCGGTCAGGCCCCGGATCAGGGGGATCGGGGGGCGGAAGCCCCCCGACATTGGGGCACGACGATCAGTCGGGGGGCTTTCGCCCCCCGAACCCCCTAACCGGGGGGCCTGACCGGCCCCCCAAGCCCCCCCTCTTTTCAAACACTTTCCGAGCCCTGGCCCCGGTGTCACCCCGGCGGGCGCGACGTATTCTTGCGGGCAACCTGAAGGATCAGCGTTCCGTGGGCAACCACGATCTTCTTCTCCGACTGCCGCGGGATGGGGATTTTCTGGGTTTTGCAGAAGTAGATCAGGATGGCGATGATTTCTGGCTCAAGGAAGCTGATCTCGACGCGCGGTCCTCCGGCCTCGCCGTCCACGATCGCGACCAGTTCCAGGGTGGGGTTTTGCGTGATCTTGAGGTCGACCACCGTCCCGGCGGGAAAAGCCTTACGGTTCGGCGTCGACGCGTACCACTTGAGCGCGTTGATCAACGATGACTGGGTAAACCAGAACTGGCGCTTTTCGATGATCATGTCGGCTGGCCGATCGCATGGGGGAGCCGTGGGTCGCGACTTGAGCGCGGGAAGGCGTCGCCGGTCAAGCCCGACGCGATCGGGGCCGGTGGCCGGCGCGCCGGACACCCGGGCGCGGCTGGTTGGGGGGGGCGGCAGACTCTGCCGAGTGGTCGGCAACGATGCGTCCCTCGGCCGGCAAATTTTGCCGGGGACCCGGGCAGGAGTTGCCTACCCTTCCGGCCCCTTTCGGGCTCACAATACTGGCGGGAACGGCCCGGCACCTTGGGTCCGGCCGTTGCCCGCGGGTCGACGAGGGTCCGGCCCGGAACTTGCTTAAGGACCTTCCGTTGCGGAGAAATTTGCCGGGCGAAAGTTGCCCACTCCGCCCAGCCCGAGAAATCTCGGCGCTGCCGTTCTCGTCTCCAAAGGAGCACCCGTGTCATGGCCATTTCCGACGTAGGCCTCACCTCTTCGATGCGCAGCAACCTTCTGCTGCTCCAGCGTACCCAGGACAAGGTCAACAGCGTTCAGAACAAGCTGGCGACCGGAAACAAGATCAACACCGCTCTCGACGGCCCGAATGAGTTTTTTGCGGCCAAGGGGCTGAACACCCGCGCCAACGACCTGTCCAAGCTCAAGGACTCGATGGGTCAGGCGATCAGCACCATCAAATCGGCCGACAGCGGTATCACCTCGATCGAGAGTTTCATCGATCAGATGCGCGGTATCACCACCTCGGCGCTTGGGTCTTTGGGCGATGACGCCGCGTCGATCGCCACCCGCAAGACGCTGTCTGAACAGTTCAACGCGCTGAAGGAGCAGATCGATCAGCTGGCCGGCGACTCCGGCTACGGCGGCAAGAACCTGCTGGCCGGCAACGGCAAGCGCCTCGACTCGACCAGCACCACCCGGCTGGCGGTCAACTCGCTGACCGGTGTCAGCAACGCCCGGGTGACCAACATCTCTTCGGCCGACACCTACTCGATCCGCTTCTCGGGCGATGGCGCCATGGATGGCAACGCGTCCGATATCGCCAATGCTGAGACGGCGCACGGGCTGGTCGGGCTCAAGGTTTCCGGTACGCTCAGCACGACGCTCGGCAGCCTTCAGGACATCAGCATCAAGGTGAGCGGCGTCGCCGGTCAGTCCCGGACGTTCACCGTCACCGACGGCAACGAGTCGCGGGTGACCAAGTTCTTCGACGACTCGCAATCGGCCGAAGCCACCCTCCAGACCGCCGCCGCCAGTGGCGTTGCCCAGGCGTCGACCGTCAGCTTCGATGGCACGATCGAGGAAGGCGACATCTTCAAGGTCACCATTGAAGGCGTCACTCTCTCCTACACGGCATCCTCGACCGATACCAAGGCGACCATCGGCAGCTCACTTGCAGCCAGCATCAACAGCGCGATCACCAGCGGCCGGCTGACGGCCGCCGACTTCACGTCGGGCACCGCTGCCGTTGCCGGCTCCGGCGGCACCATTACCGTTACCGGCTCCGCGAATGCGAATTCGGCCAACGACTTCACCATTGCGGCCTCGACCACCAACGCGCTCACCAAGCGGATCAGCCAGTCGTTTGCCAGTGGGGCGGTGGTGTCGTTCACCATCGACCGTGAGGGCCTGGAAGCGGCCAGCAGTGGCGGCAACGGGACCTCGACCATCCAGAAGAACGTCAACATCCAGGTCAGCGTTACCAATCTTGCCGGCGACATCGTGACCCGGGACGGCAACAATGCCCGCGGGCAGGGCAAACTCTCGGATGGCGAGAACGCCTTCCAGTTCGGCTCCGGCACGGTTCGTCTCAATCTCGATGAAGGGACGGTCCAGAAGTCCGCGTCGGCCAATGCGGCCAAGAACATCGTCACCCGCCAGGTGACCGATGCCAATACGCAGAATGACATTACTGTTTCGTTCAACGAGGACAACACCAACACGGTTACGGTCGAAAGCCAGAACGTGACCACGAGCGGGCTTGGCCTCGGCATCGACTACGCCCAGAACAACTTCCTCGATCGCGAGGACATCGACAACGCGGTCAGCCAGCTCGACGGCGCCACCCAGAAAATGCGTGACGCCTCCCAGACGCTCAGCACCAACCTCAACATCATCACCACACGTGAGAATTTCACCAAGGAGTTCAGCGACGTGCTGACCGAGGGCGCCAATAAGCTGACCCTCGCCGACCAGAACGAGGAGGGTGCCAACCTCTTGATGCTGCAAACCCGGCAGCAGTTGGGCACTATCTCGCTCAGCCTCGCCAACCAGCAGCAGCAGTCGATCTTGCGGCTGTTCTAGGCTTCGGGCTAGAGTCGGATTGCGGAGGACGGCCTTCCGGCCGTCCTCTCTGGGGGGGGACGGCCCTCCGGCCGCTTTCCTTTGAGAGGACGGCCTTCCGGCCGCTTTCCCTGGAGAGGACGGCCTTCCGGCCGCTTTCCCTGGAGAGGACGGCCTTGCGGCCGCTTTCCCTGGAGAGGACGGCCTTGCGGCCGTTCCCTCGCGCTCCGGCCCCTTCCTTGGGGAACCGACCATCCTGCCCCGGGCGCCGTCCTTGCTCCCCGGGGCGTGGTCGATTCTCCCTATCCCGTGTTTTGGTGTCCTGCCATGGCGCTCAAGTTCGTCCTGCGGCCGAACGAGAAGGTCATTATCAATGGTGCGGTGGTCGGCGCCGGTGACAAGCCGGGGACGCTGTTCCTCTACAATACTGCCAACTTTTTGCGTGGTCGGGAGATACTTAAAGAGGAACAGATCGATACGATTGAGAAAAAATTATATTTTGTTATACAGCTAATCTATATCTTCCCGGAAGACTCGGAAGCCAATATGGTGCGCTTTGCGGCGATCCTGGCCGAGACGCGTGCCGCCAATCCTGATCGCCGGGAGCGGTTGAACGAAATCGAGGCGCAGGTTCGGGAGGGGAACCACTACCGGGCCCTCAAGCTGTGTCGCCGGCTCTTCAAGCCGGAACCGCCGCTTTCGGCCCGTCCACTCTCTTTGTCCGGACCGGTCAGTGATTTCGACGCCGAGGATGAGGATATGGCGGGTCACCCGCTGGCTCCTTGAGAGCCTGTCCCGAAAGTCTATTCATGATTCCAATGGCATCCGGCGAGCCAGTCCATCGAGATCAAGTCCCTTGCCGGTAGCAGCGCTACGGGCAAGGGACTTGATCTCGATGGGGGGATCAGACGGCCTTGCTCAACAGGATGGCGCTGGCCGGGCACAAGGATGCAAACTGGCGGGTGGCTTGGATCACCGACGGCGCGTGGTCGCGGGGTGTGGCGGTATAGCCAAGCAAGCGGAAGAACGGTGCCGCGTTGAGGGTCAGAACCCAGAGGCGGCGTACGCCTTCGGCTTTTGCCTGTTCTTCGAGTCGGGTGACCAGGGCCCGCCCCCAGCCTTGCCCGCGCGTGGCTGGGAGGGTGACTACAGAACGCAGCAGTGCGTCCATTCCGTATCGCTCGAGTCCGCCGGCGGCGATCAGCGTGTCGCCCGAGTCGGCGGTCGCCTCGGGGGCGGCTGTTCTGGCCGAGAAGGCAAAGAACCGCCGTCCGGGCTCGCCGAGGTCATCGATCGGGAGGTGTTCGGCCGCCAGCACGGCCGCCAGCGCGCCCAGGCGGTCGGGGGACAGCGGGCCGAAGCTTGGGTCACCGGCTTTGGTGGGGGCTTTTGTGTTCATGGCCAGTCTGGACGTCATGATACCAATGAGCGTTATGGTTCATCCATTGCCTCTCGGCGTTGCCGGCTCACGCCGGCCGTCGGGGGACAGCGTCCCCTGACGGCCGGCGCGAGCCGGCGACGCCGAGAGGCAATGGATCAATCATTACGCTCGCTGGTATAAGAGCAATGGATCAAACTTTAAGCTCGCTGGTATGATTTGTCTGGGCGGGTGTGGGCGGCGGCCGCGCGCAAGGTGCGGGCCATCTCGGCAAGGCCGGCTTCAAGCGCGGCGCCGGGGGCGGCGATCACCGGCCGCTGGCCCGCGAACCAGGGCCGGCAGGCGGTGCCGAGCAGGGTCCAGCTTCCGGCACGGTCGCTGCGCCACACCGGAGTCCCGACCGCAGCCGCCAGTTCTCCGGCCGCGGTCGGCGCCGAGATGACCAGATCGAGGCCGGTGGTGAGGGCGGCAGCGCTCTCGAGATCGTCGGCAAGATCGGTGTCGGGCCAGCGGGCGATGGTCACGCCCAATCTTGCTTCCGTCGCCCGCAGCTCGGCCTCGCAGTCGTCGTACTGGAGGTTGACCAGCCGCAGCCCGGGCAGGGTCAGCAGCGGGGCCCATGCCTCGAGCCTGGTATAGGCAAAGGCGCGGTCGCCGGCGCGGTTGCGGCTTTGCCAACACAGGCCGAGCCGAAGGCCGGGGCCGAGCGCGGCGAGGCGCGCCCGCCAAGCGGCCACCCGCGCCGGATCGGGCGTCAGGAGAGGACCGCCGGCAGCCGGCCAGTCCGCGAGTCGTGGGCGCAGGACGCGGGCGAGCGAGCCGGCCGACACCTGAAAGTCGAAGGCCGGAGCGGCGCCGGATTCCTGGCCCCGGCCGCCTTCGGCCTCAGCTTTCAATGCCCGGCCGCTTCCGGCCTCAGATTCCGGGACCCGGCCGTTTCCGGCCTCGGTTTCCACCGGCCCCTCCGCGCCGATAACGGCGTCGGGAAAGCTGCGCCGGAAAAGCGTGACCAGCCGGGGATCGCATTCGATGGTGCAGGCGCCGACGCCGGCGCGGGCGATCGCATCCGGGTAGAGGGTGGCGAACATCAACTCGTCGCCCAGCCCCTGCTCCCGCCGGATCAGCAGTCGCCGGCCGGCCAGCGGTTCGCCTTGCCAGGGTGGCCAGGGCAAGGGGCTCCGCGCTGCGGCGCGTGGCCCGGTCAGCGTCTCGGTCAGCGCCGTGGCCTCGAACCGGCGTTCAAGGTCGGCGAAGCCGCCGGTGAGGTCGCCTTGCGCAAGCCGGCACTTGCCGCGATTGACCGCGCCTTCGGCGAAGTCGGGCGTGAGGGCAAGCGCCTGATCGAAAGCGGCGCACGCCTCCCCCAACCGCCCCAGCTCCTTCAGGGTATTGGCCCGGTTGTTGTGGGCGGCGGCCAGCTTGGGGGCGATCGTCAGCGCTTGATCGAAGGCGGCGAGTGCCGCCCGGGGCCGCCGCAATTCGCGCCGGACCGTGCCGAGATTGACCAGTGCCTCGGCCAAGTCCGGTGTCAGATGGACCGCGCGCTCATAGCTCCAGGCCGCCTCCTCCAGCCGCCCGAGCTGGTGCAGGAGATTGCCGCGCAGGTTCCACATCCGGCCGTTGTGCCGATGATGCGTGGCCGGGTCACCGGCCTTGCCCCGGCTCGAACCGGTGGAGTCCGCCGCACCGGGAGCTCCCGGGGCTGGCCGAGCCAGAGCCGGGGCTGGCCGAGCCAGAGCCGGGGCTGGCCGAGCCAGGGCCGGGGCTGGCCGAGCCGGGGCCGGGGCGGGGGCCGGCCGGGCTGCGGGCGTCCCGCCCGTGACGGATTGGTTTGCAGGTGTGCTGTCCGCAGGCCCTAGCAGAAGGTGATCAAGCGCCGCCAGTGCCGCGGCTGGCTGCCCGTGCCGTTCGTATGCCGCGTAGAGTGCGATTGCGGCCTCTGGCATGGCCGGGTCGACCATTTGCGCCCTCCGCCAAGCGGCGAGCGCTTCCTCCACCTGCCCCCCCTCGTAGAGCAGGGAACCGCGGTGGAGGTGGGCCTGGGCATAGCCGGGCGCCTGTGCCACCGCCCGGTCGATCAGGTGCAGGGCCCGCGGGCGCTGGCCTCGCTGCCTTGCGTGGATGGCGGCATAAAGCAGGAGCCGGGGATCGTCCGGGTGCTGTGCCAGCGCCTTGCGGTAAAGCCGCTCGGCCTCCTCGAGCCGTCCGGCATGATGCGCCTTCGCCGCCCGCTCGAACAGGCCGGGCCCCCGCCCGCTCCGGTCGTTCCGGTCGCTCATGCGCGGCCTCTCTCCCTTGCTGATGGGCGGACATGATGGGGTCAGTATGGCCACATGCTCTCGTCCGGACAACAAGCGACGCGGCCACCAATCAAACAATTTGATGGATCGCACTATATATGGCATATAATTACTGTTAGCGTTATGTATGCACGGGCGTCTCAAGACCTTGGTCTGTCTGGCCTTGGGGGACGCGCGGACCCCAGCAGGAACGCTGTTGATGCCTCCCTAACGCGAATTGAGAGCCTGTCCCGAAAGTCTATCCATGATTCATTCGGCTCGCCGGTATTATCTAAGCGGAGAGCTTCGTCAGGTGAGAGGCGAGCTGACGCTGTTGGATGTGGTAGAGGTCGTTGATTGCCGCGCGCGTGTGCTCCTGGAAGTAGGGCTTGTGGAGCATCTCAAACAATTTGTTGGCGAGTTGGAGGCGCAGGTGGAGGTCGACGATCTCCTGACCCGATCGCGGAATTGGTGCGGTATCGGTTATCATTCTTCGTCTCCCTGAGCTGCGATTCCGATAGATCATCGGCGCATCAAAAATTTGAGGAGGAGAGTCGTCCAACAGGTGGCTCCACAAACCTCGTACTAGTATTATTGTAATCATGGAGGGGCTGGTCAACCTGCCATAGGTCTTAACCCCATTGGGGTGCGCCGGCTTGGGGACCGCGAGCGCAGCGACGGGTCCCTCGTCAGGGCCAGGGCTGGACGCCGCCGTTGCCATCAAGCGTAAGGGTGCGGCAGACCGCGAGCGGGCCGGCCGAGAGCGCGACCGATCCCCAGGACCAGCCCACGCCAAAGCCAGACAGCAGGAGGCGCAGCCGTCCTGTGGTCAATGGCTCCGCCAGCGCGGTGGTGAGGGCGAGCGGGATGGAGGCGGAGCTGGTGTTGCCGAACTCGGCCAGCGCCAGCACCATCTGATTCGGGCGGGCGCCGATCTTTTGCCCGAGATGGCGGATCATCTGGGCGTTGGCCTGGTGGAAAACGAAATGGTCGACCTCCCCCGCCCCCCAGCCAGCGGCTTCCAGCGTGGCGGCGACGTTGGCCGGGACCTCGCGTAAGGTAAACGCGAAGACCTGGGTCCCGTCCATGAACAGGCGCGGCGGCTGCTCCGGGTGGCGCATGCCGCCGCCGGCCACCATCAGATAGGGCGCGCCGCTGCCGTCGGCCCCGAGCGCGAACACCATGCGGGTGTCGCCTGAGGCCTCTTCTCCCGTCGCGGGGGCGTCCTCCGGCCCGTATCGTTCAAGCGCGACCGCGGCGGCGCCGTCGCCGAACAGCGGGGCAACCGCGCGGTCATCGGCCGCGCACAGGCGGGCAGTGGTGTCGCCCGCCAGCACGAGGGCCCGCCGGCCGCCGGTGATGGTTTGCAGCAGCGATGAGGCGGTCCACAGGCCATAAATAAAGCCCGAGCAGCCAAGGCCCTGATCGAACACCGCGCAGTGGCGGCCAAGACCAAGCTGCCGGTGGATAAGGAAAGCCGAGGCCGGCAGCAGGTGATCTTGCGTTTGCGAGACCATGATCAATAGATCGATGCTCTCGGCCGGCCAGCCGAGCCCCGCGAGCAGATCGGCGGCCGCCGTCGTGGCGAGGTCGGAGGTGCAGACGCCGGGCGGAGCCACGTGACGGCTTGTGATCCCGGTCGCCTTGGCAACCCGGGATGCCGCCTCGGCCCCGAAGCGGGCGGCCAGCACGCCGGCATCCTCGCGTTCGGCCGGCAGGCATGATACCGCGCCGCATAGTCTGGTACCGTCGATGACGCTTGCGACCATCTTCGCATTCCCGAACGTTGGGGGGTTCCGGGTTCGTCATCCGGGATGAGAGATGCCTTCGGCAGCTTTGTATTATGTGCTGAGATTCGTCAGGGGACTTTGTCCCCCGACACCCCCTACCAAAGGCCGGCGGGCCTTTGGAAACCATATAAATACCAACGAGTTTAATGTCTGATCTAATGCCCTTATAACCGGTTTCCAAAGGCCTTTCGGCCTTTGGTAGGGGGTGTCGGGGGACAAAGTCCCCTGACTTCCTACCCCACCGGCGCGCGCAGCTTCTTGCCCGAGCCCGCAAGCGTAAACGTGTCGACAAAATCAATCACCCGCGGCCGTTCCGCCGGTGCGAGGCACCCGAGGCGCTCGATAATGGTTGCCC
>Ga0172367_10008867_pt1 | contig 11155 bp, 10 predicted proteins | sample Lak10m_FD_114542 | JGI IMG/M metagenome (GOLD analysis project Ga0172367, IMG submission 114542) | Freshwater microbial communities from Kabuno Bay, South-Kivu, Congo - kab_022012_10m | ecosystem: Environmental > Aquatic > Freshwater > Lake | place: Democratic Republic of the Congo: South-Kivu...
GACTGGGAAGCGCCCACCGGCGGCTATTTGCTGACAGCGTGTTTGGCCAGTGGGCGTGCCGCCGGTTTTGGCGCATTAGCCTGGTTGAATCGTTAATTCCTTCACAGCCCTTTATTTACCCCCAAGCCACTCTTCATTCAACCATAACGGCAAATCTCAGTAATTTTACTCAGGCATCGTATAATTTCTGTCAATGTTTATTTATCCCGGTTGCTAACCATGTTTTTCTCTGATGTTTGTAGCAAAACCAGTTTGTTGATTTTATCGCTATTCCTGACTCATCAAAACGCTTTAGCTATCGAAACCACTCAGGACGAACTGCAATCCACCAGCGAGTTATTGCCATTAAGCTGGGAAGAACTGACCGATCTTGATGTTTCCAGTCTGGCCCGGCAAGCACAATCGGTCAAAAACAGTCCGGCTGCCGCTTTTGTAATCACCGCAGAAGACATTCGGCGTTCCGGCGTCACCAGTCTACCTGAGGTGCTGAGAATGGTGCCGGGCATTGATGTTGCGAAAATCAACGCCTGGAACTGGGCCGTCAGTGCCCGCGGTTTTAACGATTTGTACGCCAATAAATTACAGGTGATGATAGACGGTCGAAGTATTTATGATCCTTTAGTCAGCGGTGTGTATTGGGGGCAGCATAACCCTGCCTTGCAGGACATCGAACGTATCGAAGTATTACGCGGCCCCAGCGGCAGCTTGTGGGGTGCCAACGCCGTAAACGGTACGATTAACATCGTGACCCGCTCGGCGCGCGATACTCAGGGTGGTTTGTTGTTCGGTGGCGGCGGTTCCGAAGAACAGGGATTTGGCGGTGTCCGGTATGGTGCGAAGCTTTCTGACTCGACTTATCTGCGCGGCACTCTGAACGCCATATCCCGAGACGCCAGCGTTGATTTACTCGGCGAACAAGATACTCATGACAACGGGAATGCCGAAAGCGCCAATTTTCGTTTCGACAGCCAATTGAGCACAAATGACCAACTGATGGTGGAAGCCAATGTTTCGCGCTACCGCCAACATGGCTATTTTATCGGTGTCACATCGCCTGAGCCGCCCCTCTGGCAAAACAATGATTTTGGCCGGGATGGCATCACCGGCAGTTTACAGGGCAGCTGGAAGCATCAAACCGATAATGGCCACCGCTGGAATATCAATACGTCTTTCATGCAGACCAACTGGTTATTGGCTATGAATGAAATGAGCCGCTCTCAATATGTCGTGGATTTTCAACATAACCTGCCGCCTATTTTTTCTGACCATCAGTTGATGTGGGGGCTCAATTATCAATACATCAACGATCACTTTGATAACTCACTCACTCTGGGCTTTGAACCAGATCAATTGACTCAACACAACGCCGGCATTTTTCTCCAGGATCAAGTCGATCTACTTGAAAATTTGAAACTCACCCTAGGCAATCGGGTGGAACATTTTACTTTCACCGGCTGGGAAACCGAACCTAACGCCCGCCTGCTTTGGACACCCGACAAACAACACAGTTTATGGGCAGCCATTTCGCGTGCTGTGGTTCTGCCCAATCGTGCCCAACATGGCATAAATCTGTTCAAACCCATACCGGGTTACACGACTTTTTTCGATGCCAAAGCCAATCCGGACATGAAAACCGAAAATCTGCTGGCCTATGAATTGGGTTGGCGTTGGCAGATTGCCAATAACCTGGATGTTGATACGGCCTTGTTTTACAACATTTACGATCGGATGCAAGGCACGCAATTTACCGGTGTGATTGAAAAGGATCCTGTATTTGGTGCTATCAGGCAGGCCACGGTCAGCAATTATCGCCGCGTAGAAAGTTATGGACTGGAAATGTCATTAAATTATCGGGTCAGTCACGATTGGCGTCTTCAAACTTCTTATAGCACTATTCATTTTGATACGACCTACGATAAGAATAAGCCCTGGTTTCGTGATGAACTGACCGAAGAACACGCCAACCCACAACACAGTGTGTCGCTGCGATCGTTATTGAATTTAACTGACGAAATTGAGCTGGATACCTGGGGCCGCTATGTAGACGAACTTTATATCGATTATCGAAATATACCAGCGTACTTTACCTTGGATGTCCGTTTGGGTTGGCATCCACATAAAGACTTGCAGCTTTCCTTCAGTGCACAAAACCTGCTGGACAATCATCATCCAGAATTTAGTGATGATCTTTACATTCCCACCGCCAGCCAGATTCAGCGCGGGTATTTGGCGCAATTCTCCTGGCGATTCTGAGTCGCTCTGTGCTCAAGCCACTGCTTAAATTATTTTTGTTCTGTGTAAGCTTGTGCCTGTACGGCCAGTGCTTGGCAGAGCAAAATGATGTCGGCAAAAGCGAATATCAGTTAAAAACTGTCTATTTATTGCATTTTGCCGAACTGACTGAATGGCCCGAGGTATCGCCCACGTCGATTTGCCTACTGGGTAAGAGTCCTCTGGAGGCCTATTTACCAGCTTTACAAGGACAAAAAGTTAATAACATGGCATTGAGTGTGATACTGGATCAGCAGCAATCCATTGAAAATTGTCAGATCTTGGTGCTTGGTGAATTGAATCTCTTGACCAAAGACTTGCTGCAGCAAGCTAAAACCCAACATATCTTGTTGGTCAGTGACACCGAAAACTTTGCTGCGCAAGGCGGCATGATTCAATTTAGCCTGCGAGACAATAAGCTGAAACTGGTGGTTAATTTAAACTCGGTCAAACAGGCTAATCTTAAGCTAAGTTCCAAATTACTGAGGATGGCGGAGATTCTTGAATGAGTGAGAGCAGACCAATACGGATATCGATCACCCGCAAGCTATCAAAAGTTCTAAAAATGATGGCGGCTTTGACCTTGTTAATGGCGACGTTGACTCATGCCTTCCGTGAATACAACAGTTTACACGACACCTTGGATCAACAACTGACCATGACGGCAGACATGATAGGCCAAAATAGCAGTGTAGCCTTAATGTTTGACGATCAGAAAACCGCCCTGGAGCTATTGAGTGCACTGAGCCATAACCAAGATATTACTCAAGGGGTGATTTTGAACGAATCCGGTGAACTGTTTGCCAAATATTCCAGCTTGTCCCCCTCTTGGAGCCCAATCTGGCCCGATTGGATCATCCAAACCCGCCAGATTAGCCGCCCGATCTACAACAACGATAAAGGAATCATTGGACAAATTGTCTTAACAGCAGACTTGAATCGACCTTACCGGGCGTTAATACGAAATATGGAAATTAACGCTTGTATACTACTGATTGCGCTAGGTATGTCCGGGCTGTTTGTCTTACGTCTGCAACATTCTGTGCTACGACCGGTTTTGCAACTCGCCAATATCGCCCGGGAAATTGAAAAGGATCACGATTACAGTAGACGTGCCAACTATGTTGGCAACGATGAAATCAGTGATTTATCAGAAGCCTTCAATAGCATGTTATCGCAAATTCAGCGTAACGAAGCTTATCTGGAAAGTCAGGTTTTAGACCGTACCCGCGAACTGGAAAGTGCCAAACTGGAAGCGGAATCGGCTAATCAGGCTAAAAGCGATTTTTTAGCCAACATGAGTCATGAAATTCGTACCCCGATGAATGCCATCATCGGTTTGATTGAGTTATGCCTGAACAGTCAGTTGACAGTCAAACAAAGAACTTATCTGCAACGAGTGGAAACCGCCTCTCGTTCATTAATGAGTATCATCAACGACATTTTGGATTTTTCCAAAATCGAAGCGGGAAAAATGGAATTGGAGAATATTCCGTTCCTATTGGATGAAATGCTGGAACAAGTATTCTCAACCATGGCGCAAATGGCTATACATAAAGGTCTGAAACTGAATTACCCCTCCAGACCCTATCCTCATACGGTTATTGGCGATCCGCAACGATTGCGTCAAATCTTAATTAATCTGATCGGTAACGCCATTAAATTTACCGAACGTGGAGAAGTTAGCATCACGTTGGAAGAACAGAGTCGCACAGCCCATCATGTATGCTTACAATTTGGAGTTATCGACACCGGCATTGGCATTAGCGAATTCCAAAAAAAGCATATTTTTCAAGCTTTTGGGCAAGGTGATAGTAGTGTGACCCGTAATTATGGCGGCACAGGCCTGGGATTAATCATTTGCAAACAGCTTATCGAACAAATGGGTGGCAGCATCAGTCTGGTCAGTGAGAAAAATGTTGGCTCGCATTTTAGCTTCACCATAGTGCTGGGTATTAGTGATTCAAACAACATACGACACACTGAACAGCCACTGCAATCGCTAATCGACACCCAGAAATATGCCACCTTAAAAAATGCCAGAATTTTGCTGGTTGAAGATAACCCGGTAAACCGAATGGTGGTCATGGAGCTTCTGGAAAAGTTGAACATACAAGTTGATGTCGCTGAAAACGGCGCAACAGCATTAAGCAAAATACAGGCTCATCAATATGATGGGGTTTTGATGGATGTGCAAATGCCGGTAATGGACGGCTGCCAGGCAACTCAGCGTATCAAAGAGATTGAGGCGCACAAATCGCTGCCGGTCATCGCCATTACCGCCAGTGCTACCCATACTGATCGGCTGAAATGTATGGAATCCGGCATGGTGGATTTCATTAGCAAACCGATTTTGCCGGAAACCCTATATAACGTATTGATAAAATGGATCAGGCCTGCACAGTTCGGCAGCTGAAATGTCTGTTTAAACCCAATCGAACAAATCCATTTGCCGGTATTGTCTTTGACTTAGCGGTGTTAAAGCCGATAGCGTCACCCCCAGCAGGCGGACTTTTTTTTGATGGATTTCGGTATTTTGTAATAAATCCGCTAACAGCAGTAAAGCAGCCGCATCATCTCTAATTTCACGCGATAATGTTCGTCCGCGAGTAATCTGCATGAAATTTTCATATTTGATTTTGATGGTCAACGTATTCGCGTTCAGTTGTTTCTCAGCCAATTTGTTTAAAGCTTGTTTCAATAATTGTTGTAATTGCTCAAGCACTAATTGAGGATCATTCAAATCGTGCTCAAAAGTGGTTTCGACGCCGATTGACTTGCGCTCTCGATGGGCATTCACAGGCCTTTCGTCAATACCGCGCGCAATATTGGCGTAATGGGCCGCCGCTTTACCGAAATGTTGCTGTAATACCGCCAATGGGGTTTGCTTTAAATCCTGGCCGGTCTTGATGCCTAATTCAGTCATACGCTTTTCTGTGGCAGGGCCTATGCCGTGAAACTTTCCAATATTGAGGTTTTCTACAAACGCAAGTGCTTGCTGCGGCGTAATCACATAAAGACCGTTCGGCTTTTTGACGTCCGAGGCCAGTTTGGCGAGAAATTTATTAAAGGAAATCCCGGCTGAAGCCGTCAATTGAGTCTGACGGTATATTTCCTGCTTGATGTGTTTGGCCAACAAGGTTGCGGAGCCTTGAAAAAGCTCACTGGTACTCACGTCCAGATAGGCTTCATCCAGGGATAAGGGTTCGATACAATCACAATATCTGGCAAAAATACTACGAATAGCTTCCGAAGCTTCGCGGTAGGCATCAAATCTGGGTTTAATGAAAATGGCTTGCGGGCAAAGCCGCACGGCTTGAGCAGAGGGCATTGCTGAATGTACGCCATAGGCTCTGGCTTCATAGCTGCAGGTAGCTACAACCCCGCGTGATTCTGGTTTGCCACCAACAATCACGGGTTTATTACGGTAATGAGGATTATCGCGCTGTTCCACCGCAGCATAAAAGGCATCCATGTCGATGTGGATGATTTTGCGCCAAGAATCCTGCATGTACTTAAGACTGGTCGGGAGACTCCAACTCAGCGGTTAAATTCCAACTGGAAAAAGGAAACGGCAACTGCTCTGTATTGAAAGTTAAAAACAGTAAAATATGATAATGGTAAGTCGATAAGCTACGGCCAAAATCCAGTATGTTGGGATTGGGGGTACCGGAAAATAATACGGCACCAATTTGTAGCAAAACCACCAGCCACAATAATAATTTCACCAGACTATCGATACCGGCATAGACCAGCATCAAAATAATCCGTTTCCAGGTTTCGATTTTTTTCAAGTTTTCGTTGATCTGTTCAGACACGTCTTAACCTCTGTTCATTACGTCCCGCAAATCCAGAGCCGCCGCATTGGCACGAGCAATGTAATTGGCCATCGCCAATGAATAGTTGGCAAACATACCGAAGCCGTCACCATTCAAAACCACAGGACTGAACGTCGTGGTTAAGGCGTTTTCCAGTGCTTGTATCATATTATCCAGTGTATTCATCGCCCGCTTATCCAACAGAATATCTGCAAAATCGTGTTTGATGGCGCGCAAAATATGTAACAAGGCCCAGCAAGCACCACGGGCTTCATAGAATACGTTGTCGATCTCCATCCAGGGCGTTTGACCAATCGTCGGCATATTCATATCCACAATACTGCTAGGATCACCGTGAGTAGCGCCTGCAAACTTATCGGTACTGGCCGCCAGACGCGTGGATAAACCTCCCAAACGCTTAATCACCACCTCCGTATACTGCCAGAGATTGTCAGCACGAGAATGGAACTGCGCCGGCTTAGAGGTTGAGGTTGGATTTTGCAAACGAGCCATGTATTTATGCAAGGCTTCTATACCTTTGACATATTCCGCCTCGGTGGAAGGTAGAGCCCAGGAATTATGTTCGTAATAAAAATAGGGTTCAGCCATCGCCAAATCGGGGTCTTCGGCGGATTGTGACTGGTCGCGGGCAAAATGGTTACGCAATGCCGTCGTCGCATCGCGCAACATAACCAACGCGCCATATTCCCAGTTTTGGATGTTGTCACAAAACAAGCCAGGGGGGGCAACGTCATTGGTCAAATAGCCGCCGGGCTTGAACAGGATGACGTCAGCAATATGCGCCAAGGTGTTGGCATACACATAACCAATAGGCATTTGATCGGTATGAGTGACATTCATACGCTCAATGGCTTCATCCTGAACGCTGAATTGATCAGGCTCGCGACTCCACCATTCGCCTAGCACCAACATCACAATGGCAACAACCCCTAATAATGTGCCAAACCCCCAAAGGATACCTTTCGACTTTGCGTCTTCTTCGTAAGCTAATGGATCATCTGACATGTGTTGCGTATCCTGATTTGGCTGATAGAAATAATAAATAACGAATTATTTAAATTCGTATGGTAGCACGGTTTACCTGGAAGGCATCCCTTTTCAATGGAGATACTGATTGACAACGCTTAGCGACTGTGGAATCAGTGTAGGCGGCATTTGTACATGAAATCCCTTATGCTCGAGTGCTGCCATAACTTTTACCGCATCTTCTCTGGCCAGCTTCCGCTGTGGTGTCAATTCCAGTTCCATGACAAATTCAAGTCGGCCCAAGCTTTTGAATAACGCTTCCGGTATCGACGAAAAATCATCCTTCTTGTTCAAATAAAGATACAGTTCGTTTTTTTTCAGGCTTTTATAAATAAAGCATATCATTGCGTTCGCTCCTGCGTACTATCGCTGCAAATTTTAACGGTTTTTCGATAAAATTTTCAGCCTACATTTCCAACTTAGTTTAATTTTTCATGCAGAACTCAAAGGACTTGCCCGACAACTTCTTCAAGACAGCCTGTTATTTCGAGGCCACACTGGCCTTATTGGCGATTTTTCTGGGTTGGCTACTTGACATCGATCCATTTGTTAACATCGATCTGAACGAACCAGCACTGTTAAACAGCCTCATCCTGACATTACCTTTGGTACTGATTTTCTTTGCATTACAACAACTGCCTTACCCTCCCTTACAGAAAATTCGGACGTTATTATTAGAGACGTTAGGCGCAAAACTCTATCAACGAAATTGGGCTGACATGCTAATACTGGCCGGTATCGCCGGTTTTTCAGAAGAGTTGCTGTTTCGCGGCGTTTTTCAACCCTGGCTGGAAAATATCAGCAGCCTCACGCTGGGCCTGGTGTTGAGCAATCTGTTGTTTGCGGCAGTCCACGCGGTGACACCGTTATACGCCGTGCTGGCCTTGCTAATGGGGCTTTATCTGGGATTGAGCCTGGACTATAGCGACACACGAAATCTCCTGCAGCCCATTTTGATTCATGCCTTTTATGATTTTGTGGCCTTTATGGTGATACTGAACAACTATCGTAACAATCTTAGAGCCGCCGGATGACTATGCATCAAGCCGATACCCAGCGTCAACTAACACCGCACTGGCTAGTGTGCCTGGCCATGCTGCTGCTGTTGATAATTTACAACTTGATTTGTCATTTCGGCAGTGACGACCTTAGATTAAATCTGGACGAAACACAAAGAGTCACGATACGCACCACTTTATATGCTGTAACAATCGGCTTGTTTCCGTTAACCAACTTGGTCAGACATATCCTGTTACGCCTGAACCAAACCATGCCGGGTGATAAACCCGCTGCCCAACGTTATTTGACAACCATCATCGTTACGCAAACGATGATAGAAATTGTCAGTTTGTTTGGTCTGCTGATGTTTCTGCTGGGTGATGATTTCAACACCCTCTACATTTTCTCTGTACTGGGTTTGTTAGGTATTTTCCTACACAAACCTAAAATGACCGAGCTTGAAGACATTATCCAGGCCTTAAACATTAAAAACACCGCTTAGACATAATTCCCTAACATTTCGGTTTTTGTCGCAATCGGGGTTAGGCTGTACAATGCATCGCTATTCAGAATTTTAGCTCAGGTGTAATCATGAAAATAATTCAGGAAGCGCTCACTTTTGACGATGTTTTGTTAGTGCCCGCGCATTCGGCAGTTTTGCCTCGAGAAGTGGAACTCAAAACCCAGCTGACTAAAAAAATCACCTTGAATATTCCGCTGGTTTCAGCTGCGATGGACACCGTCACCGAAGCCCGCTTAGCCATTGCGATTGCCCAGGAAGGCGGTATCGGCATCATCCACAAAAACATGACGATTGAACAACAGGCTACAGAAGTACTGCGCGTCAAAAAATACGAAAGCGGTGTTATCAAAGACCCCATCACAGTGTCTCCTGATGTCACCGTGCGTGAGGTGCTGGAATTGACGCATGCCAAAAACATTTCCGGGGTGCCGGTGGTCGATGGCGAACAATTGGTAGGTATTGTCACCAGCCGGGATTTGCGATTTGAGACGCGTCTGGATGAATCGATCCGTTCCATCATGACACCCAAAGATCGCTTGGTCACCGTCAACGAATCGGCCAGCCATAAGGAAGCCATTGAGTTACTACACAAACATCGAATCGAAAAAGTGTTGGTGGTCAATGACGACTTCAATCTGCGTGGCATGATTACCGTCAAAGACATTCAGAAAGCCAAAGACAATCCTTATGCCAGTAAAGATGAACAAGAGCGTTTACGCGTCGGCGCAGCAGTAGGTACAGGTGCTGATACCGAAGAACGCGTTGCCGCTTTAGTCGCTGCGGGTGTCGATGTCATTATCGTCGACACCGCTCACGGACACTCTCAGGGGGTTCTGGACAAGGTGCGCTGGGTCAAACAGAATTTTCCACAAGTTCAGGTCATCGGCGGCAACATCGCCACGGCGGCGGCGGCCAGAGCCTTAATGGAAGCCGGTGCAGATGGCGTTAAAGTGGGCATAGGCCCTGGCTCGATCTGCACCACCCGCATTGTTGCCGGGGTGGGCGTGCCGCAAATCACCGCCGTCAGCAATGTGGCGGCAGCTTTGAAAGGCACCGGGGTACCGTTAATTGCTGATGGCGGCATCCGTTATTCCGGCGACGTAGCCAAAGCTTTAGCCGCTGGTGCGCACGCGGTGATGTTAGGCGGCTTGTTTGCCGGTACAGAAGAAGCTCCCGGCGAAGTGGAATTATTTCAGGGCCGGTCTTATAAATCGTATCGAGGCATGGGCTCTTTGGGTGCTATGTCGCAACAACAAGGTTCCAGCGACCGCTATTTTCAGGAAGCCACTGAAAACGTCGAAAAACTGGTACCTGAAGGCATCGAAGGTCGCGTACCTTACAAAGGCAGTGTACTGGCGATCATACATCAGCTATTGGGCGGCATTCGTTCCAGCATGGGCTATACCGGCAACGCCACCATCGAAAAAATGCATGAAAATGCCGAGTTTGTGCGTGTCACCAGTGCCGGCATGCGTGAGAGCCATGTGCACGATGTCACCATTACCAAAGAAGCGCCGAATTACCATATGAATTGATTTCTGTAGGGTGGGTTCGCCGCCAGGCAACCCACCGATGCCTCTGGCGGATTGCCCGTTGGGCAAATCCACCCTACCCCCAATCGACAATTTTGCAGGCCCCATGTGACTCTATCCACCAATATCCACTCTGACAAAATCCTCATCCTAGACTTCGGTTCACAATACACCCAGCTCATCGCCCGGCGTATTCGCGAGATCGGTGTCTATTGCGAAATATACAGCTGCGATTGCAGCGCCGACGAAGTCAAAAACTTCAACCCTAAAGGCATTATCCTGTCGGGAGGCCCGGAAACCGTCACCAGCAGTGATACCCCGCGTGCACCACAGATTGTATTTGAACTGGGTATCCCGGTCTTGGGCATTTGCTACGGCATGCAAACCATGGCCGAACAACTGGGTGGCAAGGTGGAATCATCGGATCATCGTGAATTTGGCTACGCAAAAATTCGCGCCCGCGGCCATTCCAAATTATTACTTAACATTGAAGATCATGCATCGACGGATGGCTTTGGCCTACTGGACGTGTGGATGAGTCATGGCGACCGCGTGGTCGCATTGCCAACCGGTTTTAAACTCATCGCCAGTTCAGAGGGCGCACCGATTGCCGGCATCGCCAACGAAGACAAAAATTTCTATGCCCTGCAGTTTCACCCGGAAGTCACCCACACCACACAGGGTGGGCGCATCCTGAGTCGTTTTGTGCTGGAAATCTGCAACTGCCAAGCCCTGTGGAATGCCAGCAATATCATTGAAGACAGCATCTACGCCGTAAGGAAAACAGTCGGTAGCGACCAAGTCATTTTAGGCTTGTCGGGCGGGGTTGATTCATCAGTCGTCGCGGCCTTGTTACACAAAGCTATCGGGGTTCAATTGACTTGCGTATTTGTCGACACCGGCCTGCTGCGGTTACACGAAGGCGATCAGGTCATGACCATGTTCGCTCTGCACATGGGCATCAA
>Ga0172367_10008868_pt1 | contig 11155 bp, 10 predicted proteins | sample Lak10m_FD_114542 | JGI IMG/M metagenome (GOLD analysis project Ga0172367, IMG submission 114542) | Freshwater microbial communities from Kabuno Bay, South-Kivu, Congo - kab_022012_10m | ecosystem: Environmental > Aquatic > Freshwater > Lake | place: Democratic Republic of the Congo: South-Kivu...
CCTTCAGTGGAGGCCTAGATCTGAGCAGCTATTCTGATGGAAAAATCATCCTCAAAGCAAAAATCACTGATTCAGCAGGAAACGTCTTAACTTCTAATTCTGAAGTTGAGTTTAACAAAGACACGATAGCCCCCACAGCAGACTCCATTCTCATTAATCAAGGTACTACCTACACTCAATTAGATCAGATATCGCTTGATCTCGCCTATGCACCTTCTGACTTAGAAGCACCGTATCAGATGTCAATTACTGAATTGCCTTGTGAAGTTTCGAGCGATTGGGAAACCTATAATAGTTCTAAAACATTTACGTTAGTCTCTGGTAAAAATACGACAGCGACGATCTATGCAAAATTTCGTGACCGAGCACTCAACGAATCTGTATGCGTACAAGACACGATTATTCACGATGATACTGTCCCTTCAACGCCGACAGTTTTAGATGATGGCATCAGAGAATTATTGACAGCAACCCCAACCATCACTTGGAATGCCAGCACGGATGGAGGAAGTGGGATTGACTCCTACGAAATTGCAATCGGATCTGCCAATCAAAACCCAAGCAAAGTAGCCGATGTATTAGACTGGCAAACCGTCACTCTGAATGGAGTCTCACTTGAAACGAAAATCAAACCCATCACCAAAGGAATTCTGACCGACGGAACAACTTACTACACCAGCATTCGAGCCAAAGATCGCGCTGGCAATACTACTTACTCTCAAGGAGACGGATGGGTAGCACGACTCTGTCCCGAAAAGTATCTACCAGTCCCACCACTTGCAGGTTACACGACTGACACCTTCTGCATTGCAAAATACGAGGCTAAAGCCAATACTGACCTCACGATAGCCCTATCCCAAGCAGAGGGAGTTCCTTGGACAGATATCTCCATGCTAACCGCATACTTTGCCTGCCAAGCCAATGATCTCACCAGCCCGAACTACGATCTCATTACTAACGCAGAATGGCAAACCGTTGCACGAAACATTGAGAGTGTAGCTGCCAATTGGCATTTTGCATCAGGCAGCGATCCAGGTTGGTTGAACCAAGGACACACCAACGCCACCCCACCCAACGTCTACGTCCTTGCAGCAGATCCTACAGATACGGATTTTTGCTATGGAAAATCGATTACCCCAGGAGAGTGTCCCGATAGTCCATTTAACCGACACCACATTCTTTCAAATAACGAGATCATCTGGGATCTCTCAGGAAATGCATCCGAATGGGTCAAAGATACGATTAATACAACAGCATTTTTTGGCCCCACATTCATCACTCCCATTTCAGAACTCGACAATTATATCGACTTTCAAGACAATCTTGGGTCATTCTTAGGTTCTGCTAAAACCTTCTTTGGTACAAGTGGTGACTACACATCTCTTGGCGCCGATACTATTTACGGCGGACTCGGTTTTGCACTAATTGACGTTCTTTCCAACCAAGGCGGTATCGTGCGCGGCGAAAGCTTAACTCCAGTCAGAGGAGCAGGAGGGGGAGGAATTTTTAGCGTCGACTTTAGTGTTGAGCCAGGTTCCAGTTACGGATCTGTTGGTTTCCGCTGTGTCTATCATCCCTAATTGAAACTATTAGAAAGTAGCATTGTTGGGCATATTTCTTGATTAATCAAAAAGCATGAGCTCTACTGAGAAAGCCATCTTGATCATCGACGATGATCCTGACATGCGTGAAGCCTTAAAATTTAGCCTTGAAACCCAAGGATATCGCATCAGCTGCGCTATCAACGGTCAAGACGCACTGAGTCTTCTTCAACCTGTTACTCCCACCTCTCTTCACCCTTGTCTCATCATCTTGGATCTCGTCATGCCCATTATGAGTGGTGTCGAATTTCTTTCTTTGCTTCATCAAGATCCGAAGCTCATATGCATTCCGGTCGTCGTCATTTCAGCATTCGAAGAAAACGAGCTCCGTTCAAGCCAACTCAAAGTTCAAGGTTTCATTAAAAAACCAGTCGACCTGGATATTCTTCTAGGATGGGTCAACCGTTTCTGCGGGAAAATCTTAATTTGAATTATTCAATTGATGCTACTAAACTTGCAGATCAATGCCTCAAACCAACCTGTTGCTGATCTTCTCGATTTTGCTTTTGGGTTCGTTCTTTCATTGGGTAGATCCCTCTCGTGCACAAGCTGCTCTAGAGCCTTCTCTCCAACTCGAAACTTTTTTAGACCAAGTTCGATCTAAAAACCCGGCCATCCAAGGTTCACTTCAAATTGCCACTGGAGCAAACCAGAGAAGTACAGAAGCAAAACTGCTTTTTTCACCCTCCTTTTTCGCACAGTTCCAACTCTCACGAGATTCAAGCTTAGCTACCAGTTTCTTTCCTCGAGATAAGACTGTTGCCAATAGCTATAGCTTCGGCGTGAGCCAAACAACTTCGTTTGGACTCACAGGTCGAGTTTCCTATTCAGTGAATTACACTTCACTCAATGGCCTAAGTCCTCAACTCGCTCCTTTAATGCCTTTTACCGTCTACCATGACGCAAAACCGTCTCTAGAACTCACCCAAGCTCTTTGGCGTAATTGCTTAGGTGCTGAAGTTCGCGCTACGCAAGAAGCCTCTCAATCTGCGGTCATGGCACTCAGCCATTCAGAAGGCTTCAAAATCAAAATGCTTCTCGCTGAAGCTGAAATCACTTATTGGCGGTTAATGATGGCACGCGAAACCGTCCACATCAGTCGCGAAAATCTCAATCGCTCCATGAAGCTAAAAGACTGGGCAGAGAATCGCTTCCAAAAACAATTAGCTGACCGCGCCGATGTCCTACAAGCTGAAGCTGCACTCCAGGCTCGCAAACTCGATCTCCAATCGGCATTAGACGAAGAAAGGGCCGCTAGCCGCGCTTTTAATTCAGTCAGGGGAGATTCTCACCTTGAAGTCACAGAAACCCTGCAAGATCTAGATCATGCCACCATTGCATCACTCAAAACTCCATCCCGAATGCAACTGCGAGAAGATGTCTTAGCAGCGGAACAACAAAATCGCGCAGCACAGGCATCCAGCCGAATTGGAATTGAAAAAAACAAACCTACTTTTGAAATCTACGGATCGGTCGCACTCAATGCCCGCGACTCCGCCTTAAACTCAGCCATTTCGAGCTCATTGACTACACAACGTCCAACACTAGCAATAGGTGCCCGATTGATGACCCGTCTGGATTGGAATGCTCTCAAACAACAACGTGAAGCTTATCGAAAAGAGGAAGCCGGTGCCGAACTGCAATACCAACGCAAACTCTTCGAACAAGACCGCCAATGGGAAGACCTGAACGTCCGGATTCAAGAAGCTCGCACTCGCTTTGAACTATCAAAAAATCTCGAAACGATTCAAAAAGAAAAACTTTTACTCGAACGAGATCGCCTGAGTCGAGGACGTAGCACAACCTACCAAGTCCTATTATTTGAAACGGATTACGCCCTTGCTCAACTTGGGAGAATTCGGGCAGAAACAGATATTCTTAGAATCCATGCACAAATGAAAACCTTTTCTATCACCGGAGGATAAATCCGGAGGAGATAAAAATGAGTCTCTCCGCTCTTTCAATTAAACGGCCGATTTTCATTTCCTGTATTGTCATACTCATTTTGGCCGTCGGCTACCTGTCTCTCAAAAAACTTGCCGTCGATCTCTTCCCTAACATCACTTTTCCCATCGTCAATGTCACCACAGTTTACCCTGGAACGGGACCCGCTGAAATTGAAACGCTCGTTTCAAAAGTCATCGAAGACGAAGTAAGTACACTGCCAGGGATAAAAAACCTGAGCTCAATCAATCGCGAAGGCCTCAGTATTGTCATTGCAGAGTTTGGGCTCGAAACTGATATTAAATACGCAGAACAACAAATTCGAGATCGAGTCTCTGCTTCTAAGTCAAAACTTCCTACGGGTGTCAAAGAGCCCGTGATCCGCAGGATCGATCCCTCAGATCAACCGATCTTACTTCTTTCTGTCACTGCAGATCTTCCCATGGGAGATCTTTTTGACCTCGCCGATCAAACACTTCGTCCCAAGTTTGAACAAATTCCATCGGTTGGCCTAGTCGAAGTGCAAGGAGGTAGAAAACGCGAAATCCAAGTTAAGCTGGATCGCAAAAAACTGAAATCTCATGAACTTTCGGCATCCATCGTGGCTAATCGACTTGCTGCAGCAGGACAAAATATCCCTGCGGGCAAATTTTCTACTTCCGGTAAAGAAACCATTTTTAGAACCTTAGGTGAATTTCATTCCCCTGAAGAAGTTGGCAAAACCATTGTGAGCTTTTTTGGGAGTGAAATCCCAGTCACCGTCAACGAACTCGGAAAAGTCGTAGACACCCTCGAAGACGAAAACTCACGAGCGTTTCACAACGGTAAGCCTAATTTAATTCTTCGAATCTTCCGCCAATCAGGATCCAATACCGTTCAAGTTTCAGACACCGTCAAATCACGCATCGCTTCTCTCAATCAAGAACTTGCGTCCTATCCGGGACATCCCGAAATCCGAACGATTTTTGACGGAGCCAAATTTATTCGAGCCAATGTCGAGGATGTCAAAGAATCCATCCTAATTGGGATTATCCTCACTGTAATCGTCGTATTTTTATTTTTAGGAAGCATTCGCTCCACCGTGATCACTGGCCTAGCTCTTCCTAATTCTTTGATTGGTGCGTTCATTCTGATGGCCTCTGCGGGTTTCTCAATCAACGTCATGACCTTATTAGCCCTCAGCCTTACCGTCGGCCTTTTAATCGATGATGCCATTGTGGTTCGCGAGAATATTTTCCGCCATGTGGAGATGGGCAAAAAACCGATCGATGCGGCACTCGAAGGAACCCAAGAAGTCACACTCGCTGTCATCGCCACAACTTTGACAGTGATCGCAGTTTTTGGCCCCATTGGCTTTCTCCAAGGAATGGTCGGTAAATTCTTTAAGGAGTTTGGACTCACGATTTGTTTTGCGATGGCTATCAGTCTTTTTGACGCCCTGACAGTCGCTCCAATGCTCTCGGCTTATTTTGCAGGAACAGGACATCGCCCTTCACAGACGTCTCTGTGGGGAAAAACCATCGGTCGGCTTCTCTCTACCTTTGAGCGCCTTCAAAACTGGCTCGAAGATCGTTACATCAGTACCTTGCACTGGACACTCAGACACCCGTTATGGGTCATCCTGGGTGCGATCCTGATCTTTATTTCTAGCCTCATTGCTACACGCGCAGTTCCAAAAACATTCCTCCCTGCTCAAGACATGGGACAATTTCAAGTGATGCTGGACTTACCCCCCGGAACTAATATCGAAGCCATGACAGAGGTGACTCAAAAAGTGGATTCTGCAGTTCGAAATAATCCAGAGGTACTCGATACCGTTGCTATCGTTGGTGGGCAAACGACCCCGGTGAATGAAGCTCAGATCATGGTCAACTTAGTTCCGAGCCACCAACGAAAAATCAATACGACCGACTTCAAAGAAAAAGTTAGACAACAACTGAAAGATTTTCAATTCGCCCACCCTCGCGTTCAAGACATTGATATGGTTGCTGCGGGACTCAGACCGTTTAACCTCAATATCTCTGGGACCGACCTCAAAGAACTCGAAACCTACTCTCAAAAAGTTTTTGAACGCCTCAAAAACCACCCCGGACTCAAAGACGTTGATATCAGCTATCGGCCAGGCAAACCAGAATTTCAGATCGCGCTCGATACCAATCATGCAGAAAAACTCGGCGTCTCTACTCTCTCAGCAGGAATGGAGCTCAGAACCCAGATCGAAGGCGTCACTCCAGCAGTTTTTCGCGAAAAAGGTCGTGAATATAACGTCCGTGTCAGACTGCTTGATGATCAGCGCAATTTACAGAATGCATTTACTGAGAGCTACGTTCCAAACATCAATCAAAATCTGATTCGCCTCAAAGATATTTCTCAAGGAATCAGTACTGTGGGCCCTTCTGAGATCAATCGTCAAAATCGAGCTCGCTATGTTCGTATTTCAGGCGATATCACTCCGGGCGGAGTCGGTATGGGAGCAGTTATGAAAGACACTACTGCCCTTCTCGAAAAGGAACTAAAACTCCCTACAGATTTTCGATATCGCTTTGTTGGCCAGGCAGAAAACTTCAAAGAACTGGGCGAAAACATGCTGCTTGCGATGATCTTAGGAACTCTTTTTATTTACCTCGTTTTGGCAAGCTTATATGAGTCATTCATCACGCCCATGGCCATTATGCTTGTCCTTCCTCTGGCGGCTTGCGGTGCTTTTTATGCACTTTTAATCACTCATCAATCACTTGATCTTTTTTCAATGATTGGCTGCGTGATGTTACTTGGGGTTGCAACAAAGAACTCCATTCTCCTAGTCGATTCGATCAATCAACATATGGCAAAGGGACAATCTCGTACTGAAGCCATTCTCACTGCAGGAAAAACTCGACTTCGTCCGATCTTAATGACTTCGATCGCTCTCATTGTCGGCATGCTCCCAGTTGCCATCGGACTCAACGAAGCATCACGTCAACGTGTCAGCATGGGGATCGCTATTATAGGCGGCTTAATCAGCTCCACGGTTCTCACTCTTGTGGTGATTCCTGCAACCTATTCGTTTATTGATCGACTTGGAAACTGGGTGAAATCGAAGTTCTTTAAGTATCCACAACAATCGTAGCCTTCCAGCCTTGCGAATTTCTGGATACATCGTATTTATAGAAAGTCACGCCTTTGACGTCGGTCCCAAGCTCATGCCGATCAGGATCAATTTTCTCCCCTGAGAGGATTGCTTTTAGACGAAAGCCTTGAGGTGTATCGAGAAGCTCAAGGCGCGATCCATCAAAGGCTGATGGGTCTGGAATTGGATTTCGCACTTAACGTCTCTTTTAAGAGATTCAAGATCTCCCGCCATGAGATGCATCATTGCATCTATGGGAGAACTCAAGAGCTTTTCTGGAGTCGAGGCCTGAACATCACATCTCGAGTCACAGCAATCACTTCGTCAATCTCTTTGTAGGCTTTGCCTGCTTCTTCGGCTAATCCAGAATAAAAAGCCGCACGCACATAAATTCCATGCTGCCGCCTATAATCACAGGCTGACCGATCTCACGATAACGACCTAGAATGCGCTCTATCCCTGGAGCAAAGGCACGAGTCGCTCCTTTACGATGAACTAAAAGCTCACGTCTCTGGACATTAACATGGTATTGCTCCAGTTTAGCAGTATTATGAGCCACATCGTACACCATCCGCAGTCCCAGTTCTTCAGCACTGAGATGAAAAACTCGACTAAACACTTCTCGAATTCGATCCAAAATCACCTGACGATTCGCAAAAGAAACATTAATCGCACATTTCATTCCTGAAAAATAAGCTTGTCCCTCAGGAGAATGAAAAGGCGTACAGGCCAATTCACGATCGAGGACTTTTAAACTGTATTTTTTTCTCCATCACATTGAGAAATAGCCGCAGATAATGACTCGCTACTTGATGACCAAAACCTCGACTTCCACAATGAAACATGACGACGATTTGATTTGGCCGATCAATTCCCATGACCTTTGCGGCTCGGGCATCATAAATATGTTCTGGTTTAACGACTTGAATCTCGAGGTAATGGTTACCTGATCCTAAAGTTCCAATTTGTTTGAGTCCTCGTTCAATCGCTGTTTGGCTCACTTCTCGAGAGTCCGCACCTGCAGCACATCCTCCATCTTCAGTGAGCTCGAGGTCCTCTTTCAGCGAGATTACGAAAATGACGTTCATCTAATTCAAGAGAACCTGTACTGCCCACACCTGAGGGAACACTCTGATAAAGACGATTGACCAATTCTTCGAGGCGTGGTTGAACATCCGAAATTGTAAGAGAAGTAGTCACCAGCCGCATCCCACAGTTGATGTCAAAACCAATCCCACCGGGAGAGATCACACCACTTCGGCTATCCATAGCGGCAACACCACCAATCGGAAACTCATATCATGAATGGCCATCTGGCATGCAGAAAGCACATTTCTGCTATACTCACTATACCCAGGAAGCGTTGCCACGTTCGTCAACTGATCAAACACCGCGGCATCCATCTCCGTTAAAAGCTTTTGAGATGCGTAGATCCAGGCAGGCACCTTCATCCCCGCTTTGTAACTGACAGGAATTTCCCACAATGTATTGGAAAGCTGTTTGATTCCTTTTGGAATATTACTCATCACGCTAGTATGTTTTGCAAAAGCTGCGCTCGCTGTCAACGCTGGTCCAACGTATGCAGATCCCAATTAACGATTTTTAATTAAGGAGAAGTGGGATGACGGACCTCAAATCCATTCGTCGCAAAGTCACGGTACTTCACTCAAGCACCCCCATCCGAGAAGCTACAAGAGTCATGTGTGATCAAAATATTGGATGCATTCTTGTGGTCGACCCAGATCAGCAGCCTATAGGCATTGTATCGGATCGTGACGTCGCTTGCGCGGGGATAGCAAGATTTCGCAATGTCGACGAACCTATTTCAGAGATCATGACCTCTCAGCTGATCACAGCCGAAGAAACAGATGACCTCCCCAAGATCATCCACCTCATGCAAAAAGCCGGGATTCGAAGAATTCCGATCGTTGAAACTGAGAAAAATCACAAAAAACTCTGCATCGGAATCATCACAGTCGACGATCTCATTGCGGCCGAAATGATCTCATTAGAAGACCTTGCTGTCATTATTCGAACTCAAATTGAAAAACGAACGATTCGAATCACTCGAGCAGAAAAATCGGCTCACGATCAAACTCTCAATAGTTTTTATCTTAAGATTGCTGAAAAAGTCCAAATAGCCCCGCACCTCCTAGTCCCTGTAACACACTCCATCTTGAGTTCATTGATTCAAAGACTCCACTATACGGGTGCAGCGCGATTGACTTCACTTCTGCCGCGATCCCTTGAAGAAGATCTTTTAGAAATACCCACTGGTCCCAACCGCGGTATCACGGTGGGAACCATTTTAAATGACCTCATTTCTCAATTCAAAATTCCAGAAACTCAAGGACGCGCCATTATTTTTAATTTTTTTGCCGCACTTGAGGAACTCCTTCCTCCCGAAGAGATCAAAAAAATTAAAGTCCAATTACCCGAAGAATTTCAGGCATTATTCATAGAAACTCATAAAAGCAGACCTAAAAAAGGCCATGTCGATTAGCTTGATTAAGCAGCGGATTGTCCAAACTCACGACGGTATTTACCCATCAGTCTGGACTCGGCCAAAATATGCCCTTCCATTTTCTCAAGAAGTTCTTCGCGACTTGCGCCTGCTTGCACATTAAGCTCGCAGTCCAAAGCATAAAGCTTAAAGAAATAACGATGCCAACCATGTCCTTTAGGAGGCATTGGCCCACGGTATCCAATCTCACCAAAAGAATTCACACCTTGAATCAACCTCACCGGAATATCCATTTTTTCAGCGTTGGGTATCCCTTCTGAAATCATAGTCGCTTTTGGATCAATCTGATAAACAATCCAATGCACAAACGGCTTCTTACCCGGAGCATCTGGATCATCACAAATAAGCACAAAGCTTCGAGTTTGTTCAGGTGCACCCGACCAATGAAGCTCAGGACTTCGATCAGCTCCTTCTCCTGTAAAATCGACCGGTATGGACTGAGCTTCTTCAAAAGCAGGACTCGTCATCTTGAATTGGTGCGATGTTGTCATTTTAATTACCCCCCGCCGTTTCAATCGGCGAAACTGGCATTGCGAAAATCGGGCCGACAACTGCGGCTCAGACTGTGCAAATCCCAATCATATGAATCCATCCTCGTCAGTTCGCCGCAGGTCCTTTTGGAAGGTTTTTGGTATTCCTATCCGCATCCACAGCAGCCTGATTCTGCTCCTCATTTATTTAATTTTTATCACAGCGCTTCAATTTCCTATCATTACACGAGATGCAGGGGTCAATCCGATTGCCCTGAGTTTCGGTCCTGTGCCTTGGGCAGTGATTCTTGCAATTTCTTTACTTCTTTCTGTTCTTGTCCACGAAATGGGTCATGCGTGGGTTGCCAAATCTCAAGGACTTGAAGTTCGATCCATTACACTCATGATGCTTGGAGGAATTTCGTCAATCGAACGAATGCCAGATAAACCTTCTTCAGAACTCAAGCTCTCTGTCGCAGGTCCTCTTGTCAGTATCTTTATTTTTGTCATTGGATCTTTTTTAGGATCCTTTTTAAGCAGCGTTTCATCATGGCAAGGTCCTGTTTTGTTTTTTCATTGGCTGAGTCAAACCAACCTAGTTTTAGCTATTTTTAATCTACTCCCCGCATTTCCACTCGATGGAGGTCGAGTCCTTCGGGCACTTCTCTCGATGATCTATGGCCCGATCAAAGCGACTCAACTCTCGATTCTTATCAGCCATGGCTTTGCAATCGTCATGGGAATCTTAGGATTTTTAACCCTGAACATCTTTTTACTGCTCGTCGCATTCTTTATCTATGCAGGCGCTCAAAGCGAAGGCCAGATGACAATCGCCAAAAGTCATCTCAAAGAAATGCCTGCAGGCACTCTGATTCACCGCATCCTCCCCATTGATGAACATGAAACACTCACAGAAGCGGCATTAAGAATCAGAGAATCACGGGAGATTATTCTACCGGTTCGTTCGCGACAAAACTTGCCTGCACTCATTACACTCGATCAAATCCTAAGAATTCCTAGAGAGTCACGAGATCGCATAAAAGTTCAAGAAATCATGGAGACTTTACAGAGTTTTGTAGACTTTGAGGAGCCACTCAGTACTGTTTTTGAAAGCATTGCAAGCTCTCCCGTAGGAGCTCTGCCTGCTCGAAAAGATAACGAAATCATTGGAATCATACGCTACTCAGACCTTTGTATCGAATCAGAACTCAGCGGAATTGACGTACCTGAAAAAAAAATCGACCAAAAAGAAAAAGCAGCATAATTTCAGTTTATTTAAATTTCACCCAGCTTTGATCCCAGTTTCTCCAATTTTGAGAGACGAAAGTCCGGACTCTTGTTGCTTTGTCAAAATAATTGGAAATTTCGCATTCATTATAACCTTTTTCACTCCTGTCCGGTTCGGAGCGGAGCGTAAAAATAGGTAAAGCCTGATTTCTCGATATGGTATGAGAGTTTTGCATAAAAAATTCATTCCTATCAGGAGACCAGGCTTTGGGCTTTTCTA
>Ga0172367_10008871_pt1 | contig 11153 bp, 6 predicted proteins | sample Lak10m_FD_114542 | JGI IMG/M metagenome (GOLD analysis project Ga0172367, IMG submission 114542) | Freshwater microbial communities from Kabuno Bay, South-Kivu, Congo - kab_022012_10m | ecosystem: Environmental > Aquatic > Freshwater > Lake | place: Democratic Republic of the Congo: South-Kivu...
CTCGTGGTCATGCAAAAGATCTGACATCGAAGAGACGCGACGCAAGCCTCAAGCTAAGGACGGCTGGCGCAATCGGCCAATCCACGCAACCGATGAGTGACCCAATCCAGACCACGAAGAGCCAGGGTCTGGATTGGGTGCTTGAGGTCGTCAGGCGGCGGGTTGTGGCGTTTCTGCCACCCTGTCGGCCAGCTGCACCATCAGTTCGCGGCCGAAGCGGCTCGAACGACGCAACAGATCCTCGAAGGCGTCGGCCGGCAGCAGAAACAGCCGGGCCCCCAGCGGCCCGATGTCCACGCTGGAGCTGCGCGGGAGGCCTCGGATCACCCCCATCTCGCCCACGGTCTGGCCGACCCCGAGCTCCACGGTGTGGCCTCGGGACGTCTGCACCAGCAGCTGACCCTCCAGCACGAGAGCCAGGAAGTCGCTGGCGTCACCCCGCTCCATCAGCCGCTCCCCGCGTCTGAATTCCTGCAGACGGCCCTGGTCGGACAGCCAGACCACATCCACTAGAAGAAGGTCAGAGAACAGGGGGGCGGCGGCGATCGCTGAAAATTTCTGCTTCTGCTCCGGATCCGGTTCGCCACGACGCTGGCTATCCAGGAAGGTCGAGGTGGCCAGGCCGATGCGTGGATCCTGCAGGAGGCGGGCCAGGCGCTGCGGATCACGCTCGCGGGCCAGCATCAGCACCCAGCCGGCCGTGTCGGGATCGGGATCACGCCACAGCAGATCCAGCGCCTGATCAAGATCGCCGGCCGGGGAGACCGTCGCGGGCAGCGCAGCGAGACCGGCGGCGGCCAGGCGGCGGTTGAGATCCAGCCGCAGCCCCTCGGTGCACTGGATCATCGCCTGATGCAGCGGCCGCAGCAGTGGATCCCCCTGGGCAAGCTCCGCCAGGCGCGCGGTGAGACAGACCTCCCGCAACCAGTCTTCCCGCAGGCCCTGCAGCCGCCGTTGTTCGATCACGCCCTGGGGACCGAATGCCTGGAGCAGCGTCTGCCAGGCCCCGTCGTCCAGTGCGATCCGCGAGCGCAGCCGCTCCAGCTGTTCGCCGACGGCGGGCGGCAGCGTCGTGGCGTCCAGCACGTCGATGCCGCTGAGCTGCAGGAGTTCGCGGATCGACTCCGTCGCCGCTTCCTGGCGCAGATCGTTGATCTGGCGCTGCCGCTGATCGTGCTCGAGCAGCTCGGGCTGCTCCCGGGCCAGATCGCGCACCACGGCGTGGTGGTCGGCCTCCTCGAGCTGCAGCGACTGACGCAGCTCCTGCAGTTCCAGCAGGGCCGAGGCCCGCGTCAGGCGGCCGCCGCGCAGCATCTCGGCCATCACCTCCCGGTAGGTGGCCCGCCCCTGGCGGCGTCCCAGGGCCGGCATGGCCTTCACCAGGGTGAACACCTCCTGGGGCAAGAGCGCGTCGAGGCGGCGGCCATCGAGGGCGGCCTCCAGGCCGGGCAGGTCGCGCAGCTGACGGCGCAGGCTTTCGCTGGTGCTCTCGCGGCGGTAGGAGGCCTGGTCACGCCCCCAGCTGCGGTACAAGGCAATGCTGGTGGCCAGCAGCACGAGGGAGCGCAGCAGCTGCCCACCGCCCGGGCCCATGTTCCCCTGCAACGGATCAACGAACCAGAAAAATGCATTGATCGCCACGTTCGTGGCGATCAGTCGAGCGTGCTGGGTCGCCCGCTCGCTCGCTTCGCCGAGGCCCTGCCGCAGGTGGAGACGATGCAGGAGGGAGGCGAGTTGCCGGAACAGAAGGGCGGAGAGCGCCGCGGCGGCCGAGAGCAGCAGCGGGACCTCCAGCAGGCGCGGCAGGGGCTGACCCGGCCAGAGCGATTGCCAGATCCGCTGGGGCTGATCGGCATCGAAGGCCCAGGCACCGGAGCGCAGGTAGCCCAGCGATGGGTCGGCGAGGGAGATGCCAGGGCCCGTCTGCTCCATCAGCAGGAAAAAGGCAAGGATCAGACCCGGATAGGAGAACCAGATCCAGTTCAGGCTGCGCTTGCCGCGGAGGTTCTGCCAGAAGGAACGCTCAGCGTCGATGTCGATGCAGGGCACCTGGCAGGCCACGCAGGCACTCTGCTCATGGCCGTCGGCGGCGACGGTGCGGCACATCGACTGGGTGACCTTGGCACTGGTTCCCACGTGGGCGGTGCTGCCCAGCGGCCCGCGCAGGCCGGTGAGCACGGTCTGCACCGGTCCCATCGGGCAGACGTACTGGCACCAGGCCTTGCCACCCCAGGCCCAACCCACCAGCAGTGCCGCCGCCAGGGTGCACAGCAGCAGGATCGCCAGACCAAGCGGACTGCCATTCACCGCCAGCAGCCGCAGGCAGAGCCCTGCGATCAGCAGGCTCCACTGGAGGGCGAGGTGATGGCGGCCCAGCCAGGAATCCTCGTGAACCATCACCACCTCGGGGCGCCCCTTGCGGCCGGGGCGGGAGCGCTGCCTGCCCAGGGCCCGGGCCAGTTGCGACACGAAGGCCAGCGGGCAGATGCGCCGCCACAGCTCATGGCTGATCGCACCGATCAACAGCAGCCCCACCGGCACCACCGTCCCCCAGAACAGCCGGTTACCGGGGAAACGCAGCCCCGACCCGAACGGGGCCAGCGCGGGGAGCAGCAGCGAGGCGATCAACAGCAGCCAACCGATCAGCAGCAACCAGCGCACGAGCCGGGCACTGCGCTCGGATAGGCGGCCGAAGAGCTGCACAGCGGCACGAGCACAGGATGCCCCGACATCTAGCTGGAAAACCTCAGCGCATCAACCCGGCTCAGCCCTCGCTGCGCCAACCCTGATCGGCAGGGGTCCAGTCGCTGAGTTCTGCGGGCTGGAACCAGAGTCCGATCTCGAAGACGGCGGTGTCGGGGCCATCGGAGCCATGGATCACGTTGCGGCCGATGTTGACCGCCAGGTCACCGCGAATCGTGCCGGGTTCGGCCTCGAGCGGCTTGGTGGCGCCGATCAGCTTGCGGGCGCTGGCGATCACGCCGTCGCCCTCCCAGACCATGGCCACAACAGGGCCGCTAGTGATGAAGTCGACCAGGCCGGCAAAGAAGGGGCGCTCGCGGTGCACGCCGTAGTGGCTCTCGGCCAGCTCGCGGCTGGCGGTGAGCTGCTTGAGACCGATGAGCTTGAAGCCCTTGCGCTCGAAGCGGCCAAGGATCTCACCCACCAGGCCCCGCTGCACCCCGTCGGGCTTGATGGCGATGAAGGTGCGTTCGGCGGCCATGACGTCCAATTGGGGGTTGGTTCATGGTCTTCGGCGGCAATGCCGCTTGGCAAGTCCACGGTTGCCGTGATCACCGACCAGGAGCGAGCAACCACCCCCTGTCCCCTCAACCCGGACGACCTCAAGCGAGAGCGGGAACGAACGCGAGGGGACGCAACGCGATGTGACCGCAGCAATGGGAAACCCGAAAGCCGAAAGTCGAAAGCCGAGAGTCGAGAGTCGAGAGTCGAGAACAGAGAACAGAGAACAACGAACAGCGAGCGAAAACCGGAAACCGGAGAGCAGGGAACGGAGAACGGGGACCGGAGAACGGGGAGGAGAGACGACTGGACCAGAGACTGCGGAAGGGAGACAGAGACGCGGAGAGAGGAAAGAGCAGACCAACGGAGCAGACCAACAGAGCAAACCAACGGAGACAAGGGGGGGGAGACCATCGCTCAAAACTGCGTCGAGACAATGTCTAGATATTGCTTCGCACTCCCCTTCTCTCCCTCGCCCTCTTTCCCGCCACCCTCGCGCGACGCGCAACTCCCGCCGCCTTCGTTCTCATGGGTTGGCCAGACCGCTTAGGAGCTGGCCGGCAGCAGCAGCAGCGCCCGGCGATCAGCAGGGTCCACTGCAGTTGGACATGATGCCGTCCCAGCCAGGACTCGCTCTCGACCTTGACCACCTCGGGCAGCCCGCGCCAGCTGGGACACAAAAGCCAGCGGGCAGATGCGGCGCCAGAGCTCGTGGCTGACCACAGCGATCAGCAACACGACGCTGGGCACCACCGCGCCCCAGAACAGGCGATTGCCAGGCTGGCGGTGCAGATCACAGGGCGGTGGCGCCCCGGCGGCGCACCGCGGCGTCCAGGCCTCGGGCAGGGTCGAGATGTCCAACGCCATGGGGAGCGGCCACGGGCAGATCCCGTCTTGCTAGGCAATCCTCAGACGCTTGACAGCGACGCTTCTAAATTCAAGACGTCCTTGCCCGTCCGGTCCGTTGCCCGTCCCTCGCTGGACCGCCGCCGACGGCGCCGCCCTTTACGGACTGGACCGCTGGGGCGAGCCCTACTTCGGCGTGAGCGAGCGGGGCCACGTGATGGTGCAGCCCCGGGGCGAGCGGGGCGGAGCCCTCGATCTGGTCGAGCTGGTGGGCGAGCTGCAGGGCCGCGGGCTGGGGCTGCCGCTGCTGATCCGCTTCGACGACATTCTCGAAGACCGGCTCGAGCGGCTGCATGCGGCGTTCGAGCGGGCCATCGCCCAGTACGGCTACGGCGGCCGCTACCAGGGGGTGTTTCCGGTCAAGTGCAACCAGATGCGCCACGTGGTGGAGCAGCTGGTCGACAGCGGTCGCCGCTGGCACTTCGGCCTTGAGGCGGGCAGCAAGGCCGAGCTGCTGATCGCCCTGTCGCTGATCAGCGACCCCGAGGCCCTGCTGATCTGCAACGGCACCAAGGACCGCCGCTACATCGAAACGGCGATCCTGGCGCGGCGGCTGGGGCGCCAGCCGGTGGTGGTGCTCGAGCAGGCCGACGAGGTCGGCCGCATCATCGAAGCCAGCCAGGCCCTGGGCGCGGCGCCATTGATCGGCATCCGGGCGCGGCTCTCGAGCCGCAGCAGCGGCCGCTGGGGCAGTTCGGTGGGCGAGAAGGCCAAGTTCGGCCTGTCGCTGCCCGACCTACTCGCCAGCGTCGAGGCCCTGCGCCAGGCGGGCCTGCTGAACGAGCTGCGGCTGCTGCACTTTCACGTGGGCAGCCAGATCAGCGACATCGCCGTGCTCAAGGACGCCCTGCAGGAGGCGGGGCAGATCTACGTGGAGCTGACCCGGCTGGGGGCGCCCATGGGGTATCTGGATGTGGGCGGTGGCCTAGGGGTCGACTACGACGGCAGCCGCACCGCCAGCGCCGCCTCCACCAACTACTCGCTGCAGAACTACGCCAACGACGTGGTGGCGACGGTGCGCGAATGCTGCGAACCCCACGGCGTCGCCGTGCCCACCCTGGTGAGCGAGAGCGGCCGGGCCCTGGCCAGCCACTTCTCGGTGCTGGTGTTTGACGTGCTGGGCGCCGAGGGCCAGCACAGCCGACCCCTGCCCGAGCCCGAGGCCGACGAACCGCTGATCGTGCGCAACCTGCGCATCAGCCTGGCGGCGATCGAGGCCGCCAGCGAACTGGAGCCATGGCAGGAGGCCTGGAACGACGCGCTCAAGTTCAAAGACGATGCCCAGGCCGCCTTTCGCCTGGGCTACCTGAACCTGCCGCAGCGGGCCCTGGCCGAGCAGCTGACGGCGGCCTGCGGCCAAGCCATCGCCGCCCGTCTGGCCGAGCTGCCCGAGGGCGCCGCGGTGCCCGACGAACTGCGCCTGCTGCCGGCGACCCTGGCGGCTACCTACTACGCCAACCTCTCGATCTTTCGCTCGGCCCCCGACACCTGGGCCATCGACCAGCTGTTTCCGGTGCTGCCGATCCAGCGGCTGGGCGAACGCCCCACCGCCCTGGGCAGCTTTGCCGATCTGACCTGCGACTCCGACGGCAAGCTGGCGCGCTTCATCGATCGCGGCCAGGTCAAATCGCTGCTCGAGCTGCATCCGCTGCGGCCGGGCGAGCCCTACTGGATCGGGCTGTTTCTGGCGGGGGCCTACCAGGAGGTCATGGGCAACCTGCACAACCTGTTCGGCAGCACCAACGCGGTGCACATCCGGCTGCAGGCCTCCGGGGGCTACTCGGTCGACCATGTGGTGCGCGGCGACACCAATGCGGCCGTGCTCAAGGCCATGGAGCACAACCCCGAGCTGCTGCTCGAGCGGTTGCGGCTGGCCAGCGAAGAGGCGATCGGCAACGGCCAGCTCCGGATCGACGAAGCCAGCCGGCTGATGGCCCACCTGGAGGCCAGCCTGGGCCAAACGACCTACCTGCAGGGCTGAGCGGGCCCGCTCAGGCCTGGAGCAGGCGGCCGAAGGCGTGGAACATGCGCTGCATCAGGCCACTCTCGTAGGTGTCCTTCTGGGCGGGGGTGAAGGCGCAGCGCTCGGCCTCCCGGCGGGTCATGACGGCGGCGAACTCCTGCATGGCCGACTGGTTGGTCAGGAAGATCTGCTCGATGGTGGCGTGGGAGATCTCCTGCACACTGACGTGATGCAGGGCCCGCACCGTGGCTGTGCGCTCGGCATTGGTCAGGGCGGCGTATTCACCGAAGATCTCGCCGCAACAGAGCCGCTTGATCTCAACCTCCTCCGAAGGCGTGGCGGGATCCTGCAACAGCACGCTGCACTGACCCTCCTGGATCACGTACATCGAGCCACCCGAATCACCCCGCCTGATGATGACCTCACCGGGCGCGAACTCAAGCAGCGGATCCTCCTGGGCAATCAGCTCCAGTTCGCGGTCGCTAAGGGAGGCGAACAGTTCAATCGCGCGCAGGCTCTCAAAACTGCGGCGTTTGGCCTCTGAGAGCTCGGCCGCGATCTGCCCCTGGCTCGAGCGGGCCGTGCGCAGGTCAACGATCGGAAAGGGGATCGAGAAACCCTCGCGGCGCACCGCGTACCAGATGCGGCTGCTCACATCGGTGGCGACCTCGTAGCGCAGCAAAAAGTCGGGCACAAAGACATGCAGCGCATAGTCGATGCTCGAGGCCCCGAATCCCTTGAGAAAGGCCCGGGCCTTCTCCGGCTGGGGGATCTGGGGATGGTGCTGCACCACATCCTTGAGCAGGCGCAATGCATGGGCAGGGGCCATCTCGTAGGGCAGGCCCACCAGCACCTCGAGCCCGAAATCGGTGGGCGAGGGGCGTGAGTAGTTGATGATCTTGACCTTGTCGATCGTGGCATTGGGCAGGACCACGTAGCGATCGAAGATGTCGTCGTAGAGATAGGTGCTGTTCCAGGAGATGTTGTCGACGCGGCCCTGTTGCCCATCGATCTCGACCCAGTCGCCGATCTCAAACTGCCGCTCGACCTGAACGGTGAGGGCTGAGGAGATGTTTTGCAGCTGGGTGGCCGATCCCGGGCCCACGATGAAGGCCAGCACCGACAGCACCGCGGCGGTGCCGATGGTGTTGAGCATGCCGCGCTGGTAGAGCTCGGCGGTGATCACCGCAAACGAAGCGCCCACAAACAGCAGATCCTTGAAGAACCGCGGCGCCGGGGTGCTGTCTCTGCGGGTCATGGCCAGCAGCTGCCAGACAAAGCCGATGCCCAGATCGATGCAGGCCACATAGAGGCTGAGCAGCGCGACCAGCAGCGTCCATTGCTGCCAGCCGCCCGCCATGTTCAGGCGGGTCAGGGCGCCGCCGAGCAGCGCGGCGGCAATCGCCACGCGAAACAGGCGCAGGCTGGGTAGCAAATGGATCAACCGATGACGGCGGCGCTGCCGCTCCCGCTCCAGCGGGATCGTGAGCAACAGCAGCACGAGCAGCACGAGCAGGGCACCGGGCTGGGCGATCAGCCCGGCACTGCCAAAGGGCTGCAACGCCAGAACGCTCGGCATCACCATCATCACCATGCCGCCCCGAGCAGTTCAATCCCAGCCCAGTAATAGGGGTTGTCCAAGCCACCTTCAACACGGCGCTGCTGGCTGCGGTTGAGGCCACCGATCAGCAGCTGCCCGTCGGGGCCCACGAGGCGGTCATCCTCCAGGCGCACCAAGCCGCGGCTGAAGGCCTGGCGGGTGAGCTGCAGGGCCTCGGCCTTAGGGATCCCGGCATCGAGGTAGCGGTACATCTGCACGAAGTAGGCCGAGGTGGCCACATCGTCGACGTACCAGAGGGTGCCGACGGCGCTGCGGGCACCGGCCTGCAGGGCAAGCCCGGCAAAGCCCAACTCGCTGTCGGCATCCCCCAGGGCGGTGCGGCAGGCGCTGAAGCTGATCAGATCGAGGGGTGCCCCCTGGCGTGCGCGGCGCAGCTTGACGAAGTCCGTCAGGGGAATGGGCACCGTGCCCGAATAGAGACGCGACGCCGCCGGGCCACCGGGCAGAAACTCGGCGTGGGTCGCCACATGCACCCGCGTGTAACGCGGGTCGGCCGCCTGCTCCATCAGCGTGCTGGGGGTGAAGTCCTTGTTGAGGGCTTTGTCCTTGCGGGCATCGATGCTGACCTGGTTCAGCTCGGTGGGCACCAGGGGCAATGGCGCCAGGCCGTCAAACACGGCCGCACCTGCCGCCAGCAGGCGACCGGGACGGTTGAGCGGAGGCTCCAGGCTGGTGAGCGCCAGCGACGGCGTCAGCGAAAAGGCATAGGCATTGCCGAAATACTGCTGCCCGTCGTGCAGGGCCGCAAACGGCACCGCCTGCAGGCCCCGATCGGCCGAAATCAGCAAGGTGGTGATGCTGCGCTGCTGCAGCACCGGCTGAATGGCAGCAAACAGCTGGTCGTAGAGCCGACGGCTGGGCGAGCGGGGATCGCTCACCTGCAGCGATTCCTGGCGCGACAGCTGCCGGTAGAGCTGGCGCAGGTCATCGCCAAAGGCCTTGCGCGACAACTCGACCCGGCGGCCCACGGGTTCGCCTGCAAGCGGCACCAGGGTCACATCAAGAAAGGCGTCGTTGTCGGCCTTGCTGGTGCCGCCCGTGGCTTCGGTGAACCGCACATGCAGGATCGCCGGGTTGTAGGCCGCCCGGTTGAAGCTGGGGGGCAGCAAGGCGCTGCGGCCGCCATCGCTGCGGGCCACCAGGGTGCCCTCGGCACTGGCCAGCAACAGTTCAGCCGGGCTCGGCGCGGCATGGTTCACGCCACGGCGCGGCTGCAACCAGCGCGGCAGCCAGCTCTGGGGTCCCAGAGCACCCCCGCCACTGCGCACCTGCTGGGCAGCATTGCTAAGACCCTGCTGCATCTGCGGCACGCTGGGGGCGCTCAGGCTGGAGGCACCGCGCTCGGGCACCAGGCTGTTGACGGCGGTCACCGCCTGGTTGCGGTCGGCCTGGCTGGCGGCCGCAGCGGCCTGCTGGGCCGGCACGGCCGTCACCGTCTGGCCACCGGGGGTGCTGGTTGGCGGTGCGACGGCGCCACCGCTGGCTGGCGGCCCCGAAGCCGACGCGGCGGCGCCCTTGTCAGACCCGCCCTTGGCTCCGCCGGATTGGCTGCCGCCTGCAGACTTGCTATCGCCACCGGATTTGGGGTCTGAGCCACTCACTTCGGCGGGCTGGGCTTGGGGCGGTTGCGATGCGGCTGGCTTGGACTCCGACCCGGAACCCGCCGCCTTGCCCCCATCTCCACCGGAAGCGCCCTGGGGGGCAGGTGCCGGCGCAGGTGCCGCAGCCGAGCTGCCACCGCTGACGCCACCGGAGCTCTCCCTGGCAGCCGGCGGAGCCGCAGCAGCTGCAGGGGCCGGCGCGGGGGCCGCTGGTGCACCTGGGGCCGATCCTGATCCTGGCACGGGCGCCGATGCGGGCACAGACGGTGCTGCCGGTGCTGCCGCCACCTGAGCAGTGAAGGAACTACCCAGCGAGACATTCACGTTGAGGCCCGGCGCCGAAAATGTTTTTTCACCGGCATTGCTGGCCAAGACCAGGGCCGAACCAAGCGCGTCAACCTTGGGTGCCGCTGCCGCCGGCGACGGTGCACCAGCTGGCGGTGACGCCGGGGTGACGCCAGTACCGGCTCCGCCAGTCTGTGGGGCGGTACCACCAGCAAGCTGTTGCGCCGGTGGCGGTGCTGCAGCCGCTGGGGGCGCGGCAGGCGCTGCCGCAACCGGGGCCGGGGCCTGCACCGGAGCTGGAGCTAGAGCCGGAGCTGGAGCTGGAGCTGGAGCCAACACGGTCGATTGCGGCAGGGTGAGCGGCTGGACCGCCGAAGTGGTCTGCACCACGTTGATCACAACCTGCTGCGTTTCCTGATTGGTGATTGAGCCTGGAGCCGGTGCAGGAGCGGGCTTCGGCGCGGGTGCCGGGGCTGGTGTTGGCGCAGGTGCCGGGGCTGGTGTTGGCGCAGGTGCCGGGGCTGGTGCTGGCGCAGGTGCCGGGGCAGGTGTTGGCGCAGGTGTCGGCGCTGGTGTTGGCGCTGGTGCCGGGGCTGGTGTCGGCGCAGGTGTCGGCGATGGCGGAGGAGCGGGCGTTGGTGCAGGGCAGAGATTTGAACTGCCACCGGCACAGGTTGCTGTTGTTGGAGAAGGGCCTTGCACTAAAAGCGTGCCAGCCTCGACACGGGTAATGCCCTGATAAGTGTTATTTGCAGTCAGCGTGAAGGTGCCAGATCCAACCTTTGTAAGGCCCCCACCTCCAGATATCACGCCTGAAAAGGATGTGCTGCTGTTGTTTGAGCCGACCGATAAGACTGAGCCAGTGGATACAAAAACATTGCCAGAACCAGCCAAAGAGCCGATCGCCTCAGAGCCCACAATAGAGAACGCTCCCCCAGAAGAGAGAATCAATGGCGCGCTATCATTCAAGAAACCTGTACTCGCCAGAGCAAGACTACCTTGATCAACATTAATTGGCCCAGTAAAGGAATTGTTAGCAGCCAAAGTCACGTTCGGACCTGATTGCGCAGCAGCTGGCTTCTGCAGGCGTATTCCACCTGTTTGCGTGGCGATCGGAGAATTCACTGAATACTGAGTGGAATTAGTACCAGCAAAGAGAACCTCGTAACCTATCTGGGATGGCTGGGATGCAGCCTGAAATCCTACTGCTAGCTGACTAGAGATCCCAACAGTCAGTGGTGTTACGCCTGTCGAACTACGACCATCGCTCAGACGAAGATCAGCCTGCAATGTGAATGGAGCCGCAAAGAAGCAGTCCTGCAGACAAGATACTTCCGCATGATCTGTCGAACTATGTGTTGAAGCCACAGCCGTGATTGGCTCTAAAAGCTGTTGGCTCGGGGCAGGCAGATCAATCTGCAATGTTGCACCACGCTGAATGCTTGTACCCGTTGCTGCAGAGCCCAGCGCTGTTGCATTAGTAATTTTCAAAATACCCTGCTCAACCGAGACCGGACCCGTAAAAGTATTTGCC